>Ga0307509_10003582_pt1 | contig 23358 bp, 12 predicted proteins | sample 10_EM_MG_FD_202245 | JGI IMG/M metagenome (GOLD analysis project Ga0307509, IMG submission 202245) | Populus trichocarpa ectomycorrhiza microbial communities from riparian zone in the Pacific Northwest, United States - 10_EM | ecosystem: Host-associated > Plants > Roots > Unclassified | place... | reverse complement strand
TAAAATATTCTTTTAAACTTCATAATATGTATAATCTATATTTACATGGATTTTTTCATATGAAATATTAAAACTTTATTTTTTTTTTAATTTTTCCGGGTTAATCCGGGTTGACCCGAGTTGACCCCTGAAACCCGGGACCGGCCTTTTGGCTGGGTCAACTCCGGAATCGGGTTTAATAACTATGATATTGGAAATAAACAGAACATAACTAGTACAGTTGGAGTTGCTTGATTCTTTCTTCACCTGACAACCAATTGATCGGTCGTTTGGAGAGAGACTTCCGTTTCTCTGTCGAGAGGGCCAGAGTCAAACAGAGGGGACTGTTCTATAAACTGCAACTGAGATTTTAGCGGTCCAAAGCTACGGTTTGTAGCATTGTTTGTGTTGCTCGTGCAATAGCATGATATGCTTTTATCATGGAGTTTAGTGGGGTCCACAAACACGTGCAAATGATGACATTGTCTTCCGCAATGATGCATTCCCACCGCTCCTTCCACTGTCTGGGATCCACTTCTATCATGGAACTCGACTTCGCAACCCCCCCTCTCCATCTTTGACCACCATCACACATCACAACAAAATCCTATCTTGGCTTCTTCCACGAAAATGCTCCGGCAACGTGTGTTCCTCCGGTGACGTGAACCTTCGATCAAATTTCAATAATTGTGTATTACATGCTGGAAGATTAATTGCCCCTCACTTTGTTTGTTGAGAGGTATTGATTCGACGTAGGGAAAGCTCTAAGCCCTGAATTAAATTTGCATTTGTTGAATCAATGCAGGAACTAATCATTATATTTTCTAGCTAGTATTCGAGAAACGAAAAAACAGCTAGCAATTCTCTTCGATGTGATCGCTTTATGGGTTAATTTCTCTACGGATAATGCTTATTGATTTAGTCTTGATGTGTGCATTCAGCCTCATTTAATCTAATTTTGTTGTTTGTAAGAAAAAAATAATGTATTAATTCTGTTTTAGAGCCATCTAATTAACCTCCATAGCTAAAAGAATTTGGGATTCTTTATGATATTTTATTATTTATATAAATAGTGAACTATTAATATATTTTGTAATTATTTGAATATCAATATCACACCGTAGCTAGAGTGGGAGTCCACATTTTCACATTTCTAACATAGAGGTTGTGGTAAAAGAGATTTGGATGACAATATTTTCACAACATGTTACTTGGGGTTTTTTAAAAAAAATATAAAAAAAAAAGGGTGACTTCAGCTCACATGAATCTGGTCTAGCTATTACTGGTGGGTCAAGTCTAATATATATATTTTTTGTTTTTTTAATTTATTTATTAAATTCTCTTACTTTTTAGTTTGGACATGAATCATAAATATTATTATAAGTTGTTAGTTTAATTTTAATATTTTTTCAATTATTATATAATTGATGTGAAAATAATAAAGCTAACACAACATTATTCATGGAAATTCGATCGAAATTATTTTTTTATTCTTAAAAATTCTAAATAGATTTTGAATATGATTTTATTATATTTATGATTTTTTTAGTTTTTAGTAACACAAAATATTAACATACTATTTTGATATATTTTGTTAGTTTATTTTAACAATCATAAAATGTTTTTTTTTTATTAGAAACAATAATTTCAATTAAAAATCATGTATTTGCTAAGACAAATAAAAGACACATTAATAAAAAAATTATCTTAATAAAAAAAATTAAACAATTATATTTTCAGGTTTAATTATAACAATACCAAAAAAATCCCTTAATACCTTTTTTTACATTTAAAATTTTTTTAGCCTCCGCGGTATAACGCTCACATTTTCAAGAAGGTTTATGTCTTTGATCAAAGACCCTTAATTTGCTTATAGCCAGGTATGGCACAGAGGTGCCAACTAATTACAAGCAAGCAGCCACTAATTTAGAGTAGAAACAGCTTACCCTTGTGTTTAATAATTAATTATCACTGTCAATTCAAGAGAATGAGAGAGGTCTCAAAGCTTCTGCCCCCCTTTCCACACTTCAAATGCTATTATTCTATAAACAGCTGTGATATGGTACGTTGTGGGTAATTAATTAACCAATTAAATTAAGCAGTCTATTCATGGCATCTGCTGCATGCTTTAGTAATGTAATTGCAAAACAGCTGAGGTCGGGTTCAAGGGCATGACTCCCTGTCTCTAACTAGACTGGGATTTGAGAGGTAAATATTTTATGTTGTCGTGATTGAAGGTGGTGGTGCTGGTTTGATCAAGTTACGGGATATTGTACGTTAGGCCAAAAACCTGGAATCAAGCTCATAGGTTAATTATATGTCAACATTTGATATCATTACCCCACGTATTGTCGTCAAGCTAGAATGACACCTGGCCAATAAAATTTAACCTCAAAGAGATCGCTTTTGGAAGCGAGCTTCCTCTTTCTAGAGTTACTAGCTATGATGGCTTTTCACTTTGCAACTTTTTGCTTCACAATGCAACTTAATTCGAAGAGGTAATTCCCAAAAGAATCACCCATGAGGCCTTCATGTTTTAACTTTTTTAACCTTTACGTGTTGTTCTCTTTGGAATAGCAGCAAGCATATTGTAGAGGTCGTGGATGCTAAACACAGAGATTAAATTGCTATCTGGTTTAATTAGTAGTAAAGTATAGCGTGCTAGTTATTTGAACAAAAAACAAAAATATTTTTTTAAATCTAATTCTATTAACACATATGAATATTTAAAGTGGGGACAATTGAGAGAAGCGAAGCATAATTTCATGTTTAAGTTTTAATGAAAAATTAGAAGGGTTTTCTAGTTTAAAAAAACAACAAAAATGAAGTGGCTTTGACCGATTGCCATATTAAGTGTTCGAATTTTCCAGATTTAGTAGTTTCAAATTTTGATGAATTGATTGAGATAGAATGTGATATTTATAGTGTAAGAATTTGAAGTTTATTGTTCCAATAGAAAAGACTCGAGTAATTCTATAATGAAAAGTGAAGCGATACTAGATTGAAGTGCTATAAAGAGTTTTATGTTATTTTTAAACTCTAAAGAAATGAAAACTCTACCTAATAGGAAAATAATTTGTGTTATATTTTGATTATGAGGTGCTAAATTATTATATAGCTAGAAATGAATCAATAATTATATGCATATATATAAAATGAGTAACTTATTTATAATAGTTTTCAATCTGAATTAAATATAACGCTAAGTTCATAATAGAGTTATTGATATTTAAATAAAAAAACTGTTCATAATAGAGTTGTTGAAATTTTAAATAAAAGAACTGACTTATTGGTCACTTTGAGAGGAGAGATCATTAAATTTTATAGTTTAAAAAAATATGGATATTACAAGAATTTCGGTGAGTTATAAGAGAAGAAAAGTGTTAAAACCTGATTATTTATGACTTTCTTATTCATAATGGGTTTTTTTAGAGTATTTGGCAGTGTGGTTACGGTTACTTTTCAAATAATTTTTCATACCGAAATGCATGCCAATGATGTTTTTTTATTTTTTAAAAATTATTTTTGACATCAGCACATCAAAACGATCTAAATTATACAAAACATATTAAATTTTAGCAAAAAAAAATTAAATTTTTTGGGAACACGGTTTGCACCGCATTCCCAAACGGTTTCTTTATAAGAGGTGATTAGCTTTATATTTCTCGTTTTTTATTATGAAAAAAGTTGATTCAAGATTTATGTGAAGAAAGCTTAGTTAGTATTAGTAGAGGGTACTGATATGGAATTTCTGGTGAATGTATTTATGAATCAGTTAGACAAGACAAAGCTCGGAAATAATTCTAGACACACCAAACGACATGTTTAACAAAAATAACAATAATTTTCAGTTCAACTATTATACTATGCTCAACCTTTTTAATTAAAAAAAAAAATCTCTTTCACTACTTTTCTTGTTTTATATAATTCAAGAATTGGTTGCTATACGAAGATCCAAGTTGTTGATGATAAAAAGAAAGGAAAGAAAAGAAATCCAAGTTGTCGGTTCTTTAAATTGTGCAAGGAAAGCAAGAGCAGATAAGCTTAAATGTTAAGAGGGAAAGCCAAAGGTCTGCATGTCGTCTGTGTATAAACCCGTCAAGAGTTTAGAATGAGTTGTTCAGCAACCCAAATCCATATGTCAGGCCAAAAACATTGTTAGCTGAAGGATCTTATTGTACTACATTGCAAATATGTGGTCGAGAGAGAGAGGTTCACATCAACTCGGTCGCCAAATCTTTATCTTAGAAGCCTTTGTTTACCGGAAAAAACAAAATATAGTGAATTTTGTCCATAGGTAAAAATCATATGGATAATATAGCCAGCTAGATGCATGAAAGTTACACTAGAGTCATAGCCTGAAGAATTTTTGTTACATTAGTTAATCAAATGTACTCGTAATGTTTTTAACAGCTTATTAATTTAACATGTTTTTTAAAATCCTTTTTAAAATTTGTTTTATATAAAAAGAATATTAAATTAATATTTTTCACTGTTATCACGTGGAAAATGGCTTTATCCCTCATTTTAAACATGTTTTTTAATATGCTTTTTAAATTAGTTTTTTATTAAAAAAATATTAAATTGATTTTTTAAGATGTTTTTTGATTTGTTAATATAAAAAATATATTTTAATACATTTTTATTTCACATTAATATCCCCCACAAAATCTGTGAAAATTAATAATGGACGACTCCCCAACCAAGTCAAGACACGAGGTCTCTCCACACAATTACTGGAAACAAATTTAATGCGTTTAGGACATGTATTTGAAGTGCAATCGCTTCCAAGAACGTAACCTTGTCCATAAGAGGAAAAACATGCTCAGCTCAGTCGAGATTCCTATAAATAGTCAATGAACTCTGGTCTGTCCACATTGGCACCCTTAATTACTAAACCACTAGAGAAAGTTACAGCCACACAAGGGCAATCATATATATATAATAATTAAGAACATAAATTTACCATTTGGCAAATGTTTTTTTATAGTGATTGATGATAATCCAGATTAATCAAGCACGTCTGCTGTTAATGTCTCCCAATTCATTTACCAAATCACACGTGCTACGCAGAATCACTTATTGACAGTCCAAAGTGCATGATGGCCGTGATTGCAGTCAGTGAGATCCTTCTGCGATGCTCTAGTTTCACTCAACAACTAATTATAACGCACAGAATCAGAATTATTATTCACCCCAATGTTATAATACGTACTTATCATCAACTAATCAGTGGTTTATGAGATAATACATTATATAGTTAGTGTAATAAGACACGATAAGGTACTGCCATAGAATTAAGAAAAAGGGGAATAAGAGGTGGGGTTCGGAGGTTTTTATAATTTAGAGAGGTTATTCTACGTGGGAAACTGGAGCTAGCTACAGCTCTCGAAGAAGAGGAGTTGGATTTGGATATGGTATGCTGCTACTACATTCAAATAGATATATTGTGATTATATATGCTTTGTTTTTTCAACATTCTCTACCACTTCGAGACGACGGCATTCACTCGCTGGCTTCTCTCAGTCACCAATATTTTTCCGTATCCTGAAAAGCAAAGAAGTTCCATTTTCAAGTTTTGGGATTGGAGGAATCTTTTTCATTCTCTCCCTCTCTACTTTATACTATAATAACAAAAAAAAAAGCTTGAGAGAGAACCGAAGAGGCCACCGAAAAACATGGGACACCTTATCATGAAAGCAAGAAAAAAAACGACCCGATTAGACGGGCCAACCCACACGCATATACACACAGTTACTCACACACCCACACGCTCGATCGATCACACATGGTCTCTCTCCCTCTGTGTTAAATTTGTGTGTGCCTCGTTCTTTCTTTTAAAAATGGAAATCATAAGTCAACCTCCCCTAATGATTTGGTCTTGGGTTCTTCTAAGCACCACCTCATATCCCACTTTCTTTAGCATCCTCTATATAATTACCACTCCCTATCATTCAGTCCTTCGCCATGGGAAGCATGAAGGTGCATCAGTTGGCACGTGGATTTTGGGAGCACGAACCCTTTCTTACGCTGGGTTTCAAGCGTTTACGCCCTCTCGCTCCCAAGCTGGCCAACACAGATCATAGTGCTGCCTCTTTCGATCTCAAGAGCTTCATTAGACCCGACAGTGGCCCTAGAAATCTTGCCTCTTCTGACGAGAAGAAAGATTCCCCTCAGGTACTGATCATTCTTATCTAGCTAATACTATCTTTTTTTAATTACTTCTGCTTGGATTGATCTGTGCTATCTTAATTACTCCAGACATCGAATTAAATTACACTACACATATACCGTAACATATGGATAGTAGCGGCACATGAATTTTCAAAGAAAAACGACAAAAAAGAAAAGAAAAGATAACTAGAAAAGCATTTTTAGGTCAAGCACGGTGGTTTTCTTACCTAAATATTAAAAATTCGGATGCATATAGGGGGAGACGCACCCGGGAGGGACACGTTGGAACCCAACGCAAGAGCAGATAGGTATACTAGAGATGTTGTATAGGGGAGGAATGAGAACTCCTAATGGGCAACAAATAGAAGATATCACTGCACAACTAAGCAGATACGGCAAGATTGAAGGGAAGAATGTTTTTTACTGGTTCCAAAATCACAAAGCCCGCGAGAGGCAAAAACAGAAGAGGAACAGCCTTGGTTTAAGCCATAGTCCGAGAACCCCATCTCCCGTTACCATTATATCTTTGGATACTAGGGTATGTCTCAGCAGCCATAAAGACTTAATTCTTAATTTATTCACGCTGATAAACGAAGCTTTGAATGTTTTGCTTAGTTTATATTTAATACTCTTATTTTTGTACAGGGAGAGGTGGAGGGAGAGGAGGATAGTCCATACAAAAGAAAGTGTAGGAGCTGGACCTTTGAGTGCTTGGAATTAGAGGACAGCAGGTCATGTAGAGAGAAGGGAGATAGAACTCTCGAGCTTTTCCCATTGCACCCGGAAGGCAGATGAAGGGGTTGTAAAGAAATAAATAAATAAATCCCATTCAACTTTGTTAATTTCATTGTGATGATCTGCCTTGACGTGCTTTTCTTTCTTTAGTTTCTTTCTTTGTTTCGAGAAAGAAGAAAGGCATTGTCTCTTTGTACTCTATTTTCTGACTTGGAACCAAAGCTCCTTGTCACTCTTTATTCGGTCTCTTCTTGTAGATGTGTGTGATCGTTTCGACTAGCTAGGGAAACCTTGCTGAGAAAAGATTTTAGGTTAAAAGGAGGAACCTGTGGACACTGAAGTCCACGCACCTAGTTCCAATCTTTTAAGCCTGCTAGCTGCTTCATATTTTCGAGTTTCAATTTTCAAATCGGAAAAGAGATGTGTCCTCTGCCACCGATACCGAGAAAAAAAAATGATATGTTGCACTACTTAGAAGACTTTCATAAAGTAGCGTATCAACTATCAGGAGTCATGAAAGTTTTATCTTTATTTTGCTGACAGTGATTGACATGCATTTTCCCAAGAAAAAAAATATCAGTCACTGTTATGTGGGGCTCCTCATCAACCATGCCAAGGATATTATTGCTTCTTTTTTTTTTTTGGTGAAAGAGATATCATTGATTAAGGGGGGAAAAAACCAAACCATGCCAAAAATATGTGGAGGGAAAGATGATCACTGCTGTATATAAAATGTGAACGAGTGAGAGTAGTTAATTTCTCTTTAATAGAAGGGGTCCTCATCAGGAGATCCCCAATGGCTAAAAATTGGTATTTTTCTAGTTTCAATTTCGGAGAGAAATGAGATAGGAAGAAAAAAAAAAAGTAGCGTTACTCTTATGCATATGGAAGAATACTGCTAGATATATATATATTATAAGAAAAACAATACTGACTAAATTCTTACTTCATCCAAATTAGAGCATGACAGACGAAAAATAAGTATTATCTTCCACCAAATGCTAATGCCATCTCTGAGTATTTATCGCAAGTGCAATATCCTTAATTTAGTAAAAATATGGGTAATTGGGAAAAATCCATAAAAACAAATTGTCAAAATTACACAGTATATATCATTGATAAAAACATAGGTTCTCAAGTCTTGAGGTTAAAATTACAACCCTAGTGCTATAAAGGAATAGAGAGAGTCTTTGATATTTTATAAAAGTCTGAATAATAGTTTGAATCTTTAAATAAAGATAAATTAGACATTTTTATTTATATTAATTCTAGATCTAAAAATTTTTATAGTAAAAAGATTTACATTTAAAACTTAACTAATAACTAATAGGATCCATATAGCATTATGAATCCTAACTAGTAAAATCATAATTAAATTGAAATTTTTAGTCTAAATAAGAAAAAAAAATCTAAATACAATAATATAAATAAAGACAGTCTCACATATTAACTTTCAACCATTATTTGAAGGTTTTCACGGTCTTCGATGATCATGAAATTTTAACTTTAAAGGAAAAGAGCCTTTAGCATCTTCAGTCAAAGTTCCAACCCAATCAAATGATTGAATAAAAAAGTATGTTTATTTTATTAAATTACACCTTAAACTCCTCTCAAACTCCTCAAAACCTAAAAAGTCTTGGTGTAAAATTGAACTTCTAAAAGACTCGCCTTTAGTTAACAGTTAGAAATTGAACTCGATCACTTCAAATTAATAGATACTTCAAATATAAAATTGTAACCAACCTATTCACAAAGTAAAATATCTTTGCCCTACAAATTTCAAATTTTAATTTATGGTGTGTATATGCTAAAGAAAAATATATATTTAATTTTATACTTTCTATTTTTATGAAGTCCACTTGTAGTTTGTACCACATTCTTTTACTTTAAACTTGAGTTCATCATCATTTATGACCTCCAATACTTTAACCATTATATGCAATGGAATGCCAAGATAATCTTCCATAGTATCTGATGTAGCTAGGCTTGCGATAACAGATGATTTTGGGTAGTCAAGTGTGAGTCTGCCACAACTAGATGAGGATCTGTCTAGATAGATTATGAGGATGATTTAGCAGATGCATTTATGAACCAGTGAGATAGGTTTAATCTCGAGAAGATGTTTGGTCACTCCAGATTAAAATAATGGCTCAAAAAGACCAGAACTTTTAATCCGACCGTTGGATCGCGCTCAAAGTTTTACAGGAATTTTCAGATGCTGTTTTCCATAGAGTATTTACTCTAAACTTAACATATACATCAATTTAATTAAATTTCATGAGATGAAAATTATGAATTCCACCTAGCACAAAAAAAAAACTATGCAATTTCAACTACAAAATCACTACGACAATGGTATATCTTACACTCATGTACTATATCAAACCTTAATAGTTTCACTTCTTTTGAATTATTCCTTTTCAATTACAAGCTTCGTCGTTATGATTAAAATTATCTAACACAGTTTCCATTATTATGCCCGCCTAAATATCAAATAATTATCTGTTGCCAACATGACTAACTTATTTTTACACCATTAGTCTTCGCTAGTATGACTAACTTAATTTTAAATGTTTATTCTCTGCTAGTATGGTTGACTTAAACATATATATATATATAATTAGTCTTCATCCATACAGTTGATTTTAACACATAAATAATCAGTCGTTGTCTAAGCTGTTGACTTTAACATATAATGATTATCAAACAACCAACTTTAATATATAATGATTAGTTTTCTTCTAAATGGCCAACCTTAACATATAATGATTAGTTCACGTCCAAATAGTTGACTTTCTTTTAACACAATTTTATTTTTTTAATTTTATCTCAAAACTCATTTCACTTGTGTAAAGAAATTTTAATAAGAATATATCTTTAAATAAAAAAATTAAGGTGACGAACACCTACCTAACTCTCCAGTAGTACGAGCTCCCTTAACTGTAGTCCAATCTTGAATGTTCCTTCTGATTTGTAAAGAAACATCCTCAATTAGTACCCAATTCATTCCAACCCATTATTCATACTTATTCAAACACATCATTATTCATTTCATATTACTAATTTGTATTTCAAATATAATTTCACAATTTCTTCCATATTTCCAATTTGCATTTGGCATATAATCTCCTTTTTTTACTAACATTTTGCATCCAACATATATATTTTCTATTTTCTTATTTTTTCAAATCATCAGTCAAGACACGATATATATAACTATTTAAATTATAATTCCCAATCAATTTCTAACATCAGCACATCATTTAAAACCCTAAACATTCATGTAATCTATTAATTCTTATACTTATATCTTTCCACATTTCTAAACATAACCCAATATCTTTGTGTTTTATCTCACATGAATTATAACCATGATTAAATACAATTTCATCATCATGTCAGTTAAGTTTAAGTACAATAACATCATTTAAAACAAAATATTTACACAACTTAGTCAACTTTCTAACGAATTCATCATTCCATTATATGACCATAATAAATACATTTTTAGCAATCCACATTACATTGTTCTTTATCAAGCTTAAACATTCTTAGCTTCATTAATACATGAAAATATCACACAATTTAATCAAAAATTTAAATTCTTCTCATATACCTAATCATGGCTAGCCACTTACGGTTTTTATTTTCTTAAATTTGTTTTAAATTTCTCACATTAGACCTTTATCCATGTGTTCACAACCCTAATTTGCTATAAATTTACACAATTTGACATTTTCATTAAAGTTTATATAAACCTTAAAAATTCAAAAATCAGGGATTTTCAATCTTGTATCATAATTCAAGAAAATAAGTGCATTTATTGTAAAATAAGCATCTTACCATTACCAAATAACCCAACTAAATGAATATTTTGCAATAATTCTCAGGGATCCCTCTTCCTCTTCCAATTTGTACATTTCCTCTCTCCAATTCCCTTAGTTCCCAATTGCTTTTTTTTTTCTAATTTGATTTAATTACTTTAGTAAGAATCACTTACTTATCACTTTCCATGCCATAATATTTGAGAGAAAAGCAGGAAAAAAAAAGAGTTTTCAAGTTTTCTTACATTACAAATGGTGTGGGCTTCATCATAAAAGAGGGAGGGAGACTTTGCTTTATTTATGAAAATGCCAATCTTAAATTGTCCCACATATTATTCTTGTCTAATATTCAGTCATCTATACTTTTTGCATGCCAAATAAATTTTTATTTCATAAAAGTTTTTACGCTAATTAATTAGGAATTTTCATCTCTAATTATAAAGATTTTTCTCTTAATTTATTGTTTTTTGGTTTGGAATTATACTACTTAACATGAGGTTTGCACATCTAGCTTTAAGATTCCTAACTAGTAAAATCCTAATTAAATTGGAAGTTTTAATCTAAATATTAAAAAGAATCCAAATACAACAACTTAAACAAAAACAATACCACATAATAAATGTTGACCCTTATTTAAAGGTTTTCTCAATCTCTAATCAGATAAAAAATTATACTTTTTAATTAGATCAGACCTTACTCTTCTCAACCTCCTTGAAACCTAGAATAATTACCAAAATAATATAATAAATATAATTATGCAAGGAATAATGAAGAAAGTACCCCAGGTTACAAAGATCCAATTTTTAATATTTGTCAAAATTATAACCATTAATTCGTATCTCAGGCTTAACGAATCTGACTAAAAATAAAGAAATGAATACAAGAAGATCCAAATCTGTAATGTTGATAATTAGCAGGACTACATGATAGAGATGAGACTTGTAGGTGTATAGCCTAAGTACATAATTCTATCATGGAATGCACGTTACATCTAACTATCAATGACGAGCTTTATATAAAGCGCACAACACCTTCCCCTCCATGGGTTTTGCTCAAAGATGATGCCCCGTATTATTAATTATACACCAAAAAAGAAAAACATGGGATTGGGCCACCGAGGAGGTCGTTCTGGGCTTTTACTTTGGCATTAAGGCCGATCTGAATAATTTCGGCTAAGTTCATAGCTCTTAATTATTGGTTTTTTGGGCTTTTTAGACACCATACTGAAATGAGACAAAAATTAGAAATCTCTGGTCCATTGGGCTGGATGAAATTTTTTTAACAAAAAAAAAAAAAACAATTAGCAATTTCCAAGGTATTTATTTCGTAGCGGTAAAAAAATAAAATTATTGCGGGTAAAAAGACTTACGCGGGGGATTGAAAGGATTAATAGGGTGCCCATCCGTGTCGTCCCGTGCGCTAAATTGTTACGTAACATACCTGACTTTATTTAATCATAATTACGATGGATTCGTTATAACCGTTCAAACAAACCCCAGTCAACAGGCCACGACATGATCGAACGGCCAACAATTAAAGTCTCTCTGATAACGAAACTAGGGTTCTTTCTCCTAATAACCTCACTATATAAACCGCACCAGTCACTGCTTTACCGGTGCGGTGCAGTTTGTTCTGCCCTCCCACCTAAAAAAATCCCAAAAAAATTCTCCTTTTCTCCGTCGTATCCCGCTCGGTTCCCATCCGATGAATCTATCCCTCTCTACCTATCCCTCTCCTCCCCAAATTTACTTGTTTTAGGTCTTAAATTTCCAGTTTAGAATCCTGTGTATTTTTTCGATCTCTAGATTTTAATTTAATAATAGCAAGAGGAGAGGGAAATAAAAAGTTCACAAAAAAAGAAAAAAATTGAAAATATTTGAAGGATCTAGAAGGCCTGTGTGCTATTTTTATTATTATTTGAGATGGCGCAGATTCAGGTGCATCAAGCAGCGGCTCCAGTACCTGGACCCAACGGAGTGGCTGCGGGACCTGGAGCGATCCAGTTTGTGCCGACTTCGCTTTATGTTGGAGATCTTGACTTCAACGTGACTGATTCGCAGCTTTACGATCTGTTTAATCAGGTCGGTCAGGTGGTTTCGGTTAGGGTCTGTAGGGATTTGAGCACCAGGCGATCACTTGGTTATGGTTATGTTAACTACAGCAACCCTCAGGATGGTTAGCATTTTCCCTGAACTAATATTTTTTTAATTGCATTTCTTATTGTAAATTTGAGTTTACATTACTGAAAAATGTGAACGCGTAAGATATTTAAGCTGCTGATGTGGTTTAATTAATCATCTAGATGAAGATTGTCGAATCTAACAGAATAATTAATTTTTATTGAAAAATTCAAATTTGTATTAAATAAAAACTGGATATGGTAGTGTTTTTTGTTGTTGTAACGTCAACCATGTATCCAGTGTAACCTAGGGATTGCCGAGTTCGTGTAATGCCCTAGACTCTATAACTCCTGCTGTCATGCTTAAAAAATATCGGTCATCATTTAGAAATATTCTTTAAGAAAGAGTGGGAATTTTTCTGTGCGGTATTTGCTAATGATACAGTACCATAGATGAAGTTACGTTGAGGGACCATGCTGAGAAGATAAGTCTTAGGAAGATATGTTCTAAAGCCCATTAACTTTAGGTTAAGCAGGAACCAGTCCGAGTTTTTAAACTTATATGGATTGGGTTGAGTGAGACTACATAGCCTGGAGGACTTTTGGTACCAGGAGTGATCAATTTAATTTCACTCACTAAACCATTGCATAAATTTTCTTTCTCCTTTGGATCTATTATGATTTGCGGAGAGTGTGGATCAACCACCTTTTGCTATGCTACTAATACCTGTACTTGCTCTGCCATTGTGTGACCTTCATTTTTTTTTATGCTCACAATTGAGCTAGCTGGAGAGATCAAGTAAGATTTTAATTTCAGAGTCACAACTGGTTGGATCAAATGGGTGAGATTTTATAGGATTGTGATCAGAATTTTGAACCATAAAGGAATAGCATGTACATAAACTATAATCCATGTATTGGAGTTAGGTTGTGGCTTTAGTAATACACATTAAACCTACTTGCTCCCTCAATCTTGCCCATTCCCAGGGATGCAAAGGTTTCACATCTGAGAATGTGAATCAAGAGTGTAAAGATAGAAAGGGAAGACACGCCCATAATATACAGAAGGTGGAGGTGGTAGCAATTGATTTGAATTTTGTGTAGGATGATTTGGTCATGTAATATACGCCCCTAGCTTTTGAAGTGATTTAGCATTCAAGTGGCTTTTCCATGTATGTGGTAATTCGAAAATCATATTATAGAAGTTTGTTGGGCTATTACTCTTTATTAAAGAAACATATGCAAGGTATCACTAGTCAGTGCCTATGTTGACAGCTCACTTCCACACTTGCTTTAATGGCACTAACACTTTACTTGAAGCTCATGGTTGTCTTACTTTTGTTCTTCACTGCACATGCTTATTATCTATTTACTCATCTGCAGCTGCAAGGGCATTGGATGTCTTAAACTTCACTCCACTCAATAACAAGCCTCTCAGGATCATGTATTCCCATCGGGACCCAAGTATTCGTAAGAGTGGCATGGCGAATATATTTATCAAGGTTTTCACTTTCACTGTTCTATTTGACTTCTCTTTCTTTTATCTCTTTTAAGGTAGCTGATGGTTATTTTGGTTGCCTGGAATTCAAATCTTTTCTTTATGCTACTAAGATATTAATTCTCCAATTGGAAAGGCTTTATATTGATCCTTTTTATACTTCTGTGGTAATATATTCTGAAAACAAAACTGCCTTGGAGCTCCATGGGCTTCTGTTCTTGCCTATTCTTTTGTGATGCCTTAGACTAACCCTGACCTTATATTCTGCGTTGCATTTTGGGGACTTCAGAATCTGGACAAGACTATTGATCACAAAGCTTTACATGACACGTTTTCTTCATTCGGTAATATTCTTTCTTGCAAAGTCGCTACTGATGCTTCTGGCCAGTCCAAGGGCTATGGTTTTGTACAATTTGACAGTGAAGAGGCTGCTCAAAATGCAATAGATAAATTAAATGGCATGCTGATTAATGATAAACAAGTGTATGTTGGAAACTTTCTGCGCAAACAGGAAAGAGATAGTGCTCTAAGTAACATCAAATTCAACAACATTTATGTGAAAAATCTTGCTGAATCCACAACAGACGAAGACTTGAAGAGTATTTTTGAAGAACATGGAGCAATTACTAGTGCTGTAGTGATGAGGGATGCAGATGGAAAATCAAAATGTTTTGGATTTGTCAACTTTGAAAATGTAGATGATGCTGCCAAAGCTGTAGAGGCTCTTAACGGCAAGAAATTTGATGATAAGGAGTGGTATGTTGGAAAAGCCCAAAAAAAATCTGAAAGAGAGCTTGAACTGAAAGGGCGATTTGAGCAGAGCCTGGAGTCTGTTGAAAAATACCAAGCCGTGAATTTGTATATCAAGAATCTGGACGATAGCGTTAATGATGAAAAACTCAAGGAATTGTTCTCTGACTTTGGCACTATTACTTCGTGCAAGGTATGTAAATACTACACATAGATGAAGGAAATCAGCCCTGCACAATTTCTTCTTCCCATGGATGTTGACATTCAAGCATTTTTCACTTTTCAAATTTTACAGGTTATGCACGACCCTAGTGGTATTAGCAGAGGTTCTGGATTTGTTGCGTTCTCAACTCCTGAAGAAGCATCTAGAGCTGTAAGTTATGAGCTTCATGGCTGCCACACTGTAATCTAAGTTCATATTCATCCTTACTGTTTTTCTACAGCTTGCAGAGATGAATGGAAAAATGGTTGTTAGCAAACCCCTGTATGTTGCCCCTGCTCAACGGAAGGAAGAGAGAAGAGCAAGGCTACAGGTACTATTTTGGGTGCAAATGAATAAATGTTCTTGATGAAAATATTCTGTTATTCCATACTGTCTCCTTGAAGTTACTTATTGTATTTTTTGGATGTTCTGGCTGTTTGGAAGGCATTTTCATTTTTACTTGATACTTTACTTATTATGTACTGTATTTTTATTGTGCTTTTGTACTTTTGACAACTTTTCTTTTTCATTCTAAACTTTTCTTCTTCCTGAGATATTTATTTATCTAGTCGCATTGAATCCATAGTATTTCTAAGGTAAGTGTATGAACTTTCGAAGGCATTTTTACTTGATACCTACTATGTACTGTATTTTTTATTGTGCATTTGTACTTTTAACAACTTTACCTTTTCATTCTAAACTTTTCTTCCTGAAAGATATTTATATATCTAGTCTCTTCAAACAGTTCCATGGTATTTCTAAGGGAGGTGTATTAACTTTCAAGTGGATTGTTTCTCTAGCATATTGTCATTTCTTCTGGCAAGACCATGGAGATGCCACCTCCCGAAAAGCAATGCTATTTATGGTTATGGGATCATGATCCCTACCATTTTTTGATGCAAGCATGTTTCGTTCTTTTAGCTATTGGGTGATATCTATGTAACATGTATGAAATCACATTCAATTGGTGGTAGGAAAAAGGGAGGTAACTATCGTGGTTTATTTTCTATTGGAACATGTGATCACTTCCTTTCTGTTAAATGCTATTGCTGCATGTTCAATGTTACTGTGGTTGTTTGTGACTTTGTTGCTAACTTGTCTTGTTTCTTGCAGGCACAATTTTCTCAAATGAGGCCAGTTGCCATGGCACCTTCAGTTGCTCCTCGTATGCAAATGTATCCTCCTGGGGCTCCCGGTCTTGGGCAGCAATTTCTATATGGGCAAGGACCTCCAGCAATGATTCCTCAGGTATTCATTTGTTTCTAGTCAATGTCTATGGCTATGGAATGATTGTTCATTCTTCTTCTTCATGCTTACCAGATCATGAAGAAGAAGAAGAATGAACTATCGTTCTATAACCATAGAGACATGGGCTAGAAGAACCAAATGAATAGCGCAAATGATCTGGCAATGATAGTTCATTCTAGTCAATGTCTCTATGGCCATAGAAAGATACCTCATTCTTCATGATTGCCAGATCATTTGCTATTCATTTGGTTCTTCTAGTCAATGTCTCTATGGCTATAGAATGATAGTTCATTTTTATGTTTGAATTGTTCGTTTTATATTCAAAATGTTTTTTAGCAATTTCTTATAACCCTTTCAGTTTTGATCTTTTGGAACTATATGAATATATTTGAAATCCCTGCCTGCCGCATTATGGGATTTACACCATTCCTCCAGTATATGCATTTGTGGTGGCTTTCCAGGCCAGCATGTCCATATATTTCAAAATGAGGTGTTCTTTTAAATTGTAGTTGTTGGAAGGAGGTCTTGTCAGGCATGTAATGCATCAACAATTAACACAAGGCAAAACCCCAAAATGTATCTGTGTTTTTGTCAAAAAAAATTCCTGCCTCTAATATTTTAATTCTGTCAATCAACCCTTTTGTTCTCATACCACATTTAATTAACCCTTGTAGCTAACTTTTGTCATTTCTCCTCCATCAACTATGATCATGTGACAATAAGTGGGGTCAGAGTGCTGTTGTAGCTAGAAATTCTCAAATCTTAAGCTAATTATGAACTATCAGAAATAGAATGCGGGTAAAAAACGAAAAGGAAAGGTTTAACACACCCAGAAATTGCAACAAGAACAACATAAAAAATTTCTGGAACCTGCAATTGAGATCAACTCAAACCCAGAAATTGGGCTCTTGAAACTGAAGCTTTAGTGGAATCAAATGAAGAATTACAAGCATGAATTTAAGGAGAGGGTCTTTTGAATTAGAAAGAGTTATAGTTATCATTCAACTGCCTCCTCCTAATTAGCATTATTTCAAGTCCCCTTATTCAAGATCCTAAGCAAATTGAGTCCAAATAAAAACATAAAGAGGGAGGTGTGATGCAAGAGAGGGTTGTGATGAAGAGGACCGGCACATAGTTTTTTGTGGAAGGAGATTCCAGTTTTAATGGATCTTTTATTATCATTATTTTTACTTTTATTATCATCATTATTATTTACTGCTAGGAAAGAGATTAAATTAATCTAAAAAAAGAATGACACAATTTACAGCGGAGGATAACCTTTTTACATTCTATAACTACCTCAATAAAAGATATATATATATAAACAAAAAATAATATATAAATTATATTCCTTGCTGCTTCTGGGATTGTAATTTGAAAGGGTTTTTTTTTTCAAAGTAGCCTAATTTATGGTGATTTATTTTTATATCAGCACTCCAGCCCCACTTCTGTTGAGAGGTGACCGAAGAAGCTAAAGGGTCGCTTGAATGTGTTCTTGAGGACACAAGGGTTAACTTATCAAATTAATTAGAAATGAATAATTAATATGAACACAAAATTAAATTTAGGGGTTTTGCCATGACATAATCAGAAAGAAAATGTCATGTGTTGAGGTGTGCATATGCACTCACAAAATGCAGACATTTATGGTAGATGTTTCGAGTTTTTAGTACTGATTTATTCAACATTGTGCGATGTCCTTTATTCATTTTTTTAAATCAAATGGATATTTGTACATTTCATGAGGTTCTAATAACTCCTGTACCGGCCTGTGACTGTTGTGGTCAATAGTTTTAGCATAAACTGGGATGAACTTTGTAAAGAATCCTGCAAGATAGTTGGCTTGGAAGTCATATTATTGAGACTTGAAGCAGTTCCAAATGTTTATGATATGAATTCGTTGCAGCTTGAGTATCTGAGATGTGATGTGCTTTTATTGCTAGGACGGGGCATTTATATGAACCTAGATGCAGAATATTATTGCATGTTTACTTTTCATTTGAAACCCATAATGCACAATAATGAGCAACAATGGTTGATTGTTAGGCTGGATTTGGCTATCAACAGCAACTTGTACCTGGAATGAGGCCTGGTGGTGCTCCAATGCCAAATTTTTTCGTGCCTCTTGTTCAGCAGGGTCAGCAAGGCCAGCGCCCTGGAGGGCGACGTGGAGGTGGCCCTGTTCAACAGACCCAGCAGCCAGTCCCTCTCATGCAGCAACAGGTGAGTAGAAGATATTTTTAACTTATCATGTTCATTTTGATCCCATGTTCTTTGTATTAAATGTGTTATCCTATTTGTTTGTTCCAGATGCTTCCCAGGGGACGTGTCTATCGTTACCCACCTGGTCGTAACATGCCAGATGTTCCGATGCCAGGTGTTGCTGGTGGCATGCTTTCAGTTCCTTATGACATGGGTGTCATGCCAATACGAGATGCTGCTGGCGGACAGCCCATGCCCATTACTGCTTTGGCTACTGCCCTTGCAAATGCAACACCTGAACAGCAAAGGACGGTGGGGTCCACATCACTTTGTTTGTCTTCACTTGTTCCAGTGATTCCCTGGGCATAGAGTTTTATCTTATTTTCTTGATTCTATTGGTTGGCAGATGCTGGGTGAGGGTCTATACCCCCTAGTGGATCAGCTGGAGCATGATTCAGCAGCCAAGGTTACAGGCATGCTTCTAGAGATGGATCAAACTGAGGTTTTGCACCTGCTCGAGTCACCAGAAGCTTTGAAGGCAAAAGTGGCAGAGGCTATGGAGGTTCTTAGGACTGTAGCTGCTCAGCAGCAGATCAACAATCCAGCGGACCATCTTGCCTCACTGTCTCTGAATGAAAATCTTGTTTCTTAGGTGTGTTTGGTGGATTAGGAAAAGAGTGCATCGGATTGGTTTTGCAAAATCTAGACCTGGTTTTATTGGCAGATAAGTTGCTACATTCCATCCATTGTGTGGTTTTAGGTTTAAGTAGGGGGATTGAAATTTGGAATTCCTGGTATGCAATCATTTGTGTTGTTCAAGATCCCCGGGTATTTGGTAGAACTTGATAGATTTTCCTTGTGTCTTGTCGGGTGTGTTTTTTCCGACTCATTTGCAGATTCTACCGTTAACTCCTCTCTTTAGTTTGATTAATGCTGGCTGTGGGTTATTTGTTAATTGTGACGTTTTATTTTTATATGTTTCACTTGTCGAGTCCAGGCCTGGGAAGCATCTTACTTTGAATTATGGTATCATTATTACCACTGCGGTTCTTAAATGGGTGTGCAGGTAGACGAGCATTGCACCGTTTTCTTGAAACAAGTGAGCTCTATGCGTGGAGAGGAACCAAGAATCCCGAGGATGATAGGAACCCGGAACCCAGATGAAGAATATTTTTTGTTCTGTGTAGTTCTTGTATAATTGGCTGCTACGTGGTTGTGTATCTTGCAGTCCGCTTCTGCTGATTAACATTGTTTTCTCGGATGGGTAGGCCTCTGTGCTATGGAAAGAGGTTCCCACTGGTGAAGTTGGTTAACTCACTGTGAGTTGGGGTCTGGTTGAAACATGGTCGCTGCATCCTGGGGTGCTTGTATTTACCATCTCTAGCTCAGTGAAGTCGTCTGCCCTTCTTTATGCATGAGCCCGTGACAAACAACCACTAGAAAAACAAATTGGTGGTGGTTAATAAACATGCGCCACGCTTTGGTCCTTTTAATTCAAACAATTAGTCATTAACAAACATCAGCAATGACGATAAATTTGATCAAAAGCACACTGCCCGTGCCGATTAACATCCTTTCTCAAACATCTTAGGACAAAGTTGCGTGGATGTCATGGAAAACCATTATAGCTTCAAATTTTGGTAAAAGAGGATTTCAAAACCGAAGGTTGTGGTTTTCAAGGAACAATGCCAGAACATCCTCGAACAAATCCTTGTGGTGGCTACTCTTTATGTTGGACAGGCTACTTAGATTTTTCCGTTGATCCTTGTGAGTGGCGACATCAATTTTTATAGAATTTTAGAATGGTTTACTTGTTTATAAATCGTTCTCCTTTCAAAATAATGTTTGACATGCCATGAAATTAGATGAAAAGGTGTTAAAGTAGGGCATTTTTCTACAAATCCTCAGAATATTAGATTTTCTAAACAGTTCCATCTTCTTGAAATGGTTTTCGTTGATACAAAACGTATCTTAAATTTTTGAGGCAGGGAGATTTTGAATATTTGTTAGAAGCGATTCTGAACTATGTTTAGATTTCACAAGTAGGATCATATCATGTCTTAGAATCGTGGAGAATCAGTTCAACTTGCCTTGTGTTTTTGATCAATTCTCTAAAATATTCCAATTTATTTTAAATCATTTTTCAACCTATTATTCTAGTATATGTTTTTTTCACAAAATAGCAGTCAAAATTCATTGTTTAAAACACTTTTTTAAAATACACTCAATCAATCACAATTTCAAACGTGAAAACAAACGTTGCTTAATTATAAACTAATGCTAGCGGCAGTCATGTAACTTGACGTGGGCGTTGTGGCTCCTACTGGACTTTGGGCTCATGAGAGAAGGACTTGAACAACGACAAATTGGAACCTAGAGGTTGGTGCACCAAACATTCTTACCAATAGGTTTCAAATAAGAAGTTCTAGGGATCATGAAGAGGTAAATTGCCATTTTTAAAATATCTCAAAAGAGTATAGTTTTATGCTTATGTGTGAGAGAGGAATGTATAGGAAAGAAAATAAGGAACATCAGCAATTTTATTTTTAAAAAAATAATAGATTATATTATTGTAAATAATGGCAATTTTGCCATGACAACACCGGCGACACTGCATCTCCCTTTCCCCCTTGTGAAATAACATATTATTATTGAAAATTTATAATGCTTAGCCCACCATCATCTCCAGCACAACAACCATTTTAATCGGTGTATTTTTTTAAGAACGGATTATTTATGTAATACACGCAACAATTGGAAGAAAGATTTCATTGAAGTAAACAACTAGATTGATTGCAACCCACGTCTAGCAATTCTAATGACGCGGTACATGGCTAAGGAAAAGGCCAAGCAAATGACAAGTTCCTTAACAGTAAGAATTATTAACATAGCAGTAACGAACAGACAAACCGGACTCTAATGGCTAAAAACACCGATAACTTTAGCGATCAGTTTACATCTGGATCGAAACAAACATTCATTAGATCACACATTCTCAAGAACACATCAAGTTTTAAGAGCTAGTCATTGTATCTGAAACTTGCTCTTGAGAATGACAATGGACCATCTTTACAATTTCATCCTTCGTGAACTTACCAAGAAGAAGAAAATGAACATCCATGTGTTTTTCATGACCATGCATTACTGGATTCTTAATTGCTAAACTGCTAAGGACTTATCTTGAACGTGACTAAGTTCTCCTAGTATCCTCCTTAACCATATCGCTTAAACAAGCACACGAAACCGCAATGATGGACGAAGTAACTATGAGTTGTTTCTTCAACTACCATGACACTGTTTTTAAGCTCAACATAGACAAGTATCATAATCTATCAAATACATAAAATACATAAGAATCCTCGCTGTTTATAGATATTAATATTTATTTTTGTACCCCACCCTCATCCTTCATAAGCTTAAATATAGGTAATAATAGAATTGTGTATTGGATTACATCTATCTAGCTCCACTATATACATCATTAATTGCATGTAAACAACTCTAGATTTTTTAAGGAAAAGGATGAAACGATGTACAAAAAAGTAGGCATGAAAATACTCATATTCCAGTCCTTCAAAAAAGTTACTCCCACCATGGAGAATATTCTCAAATTAACTGCACTTTCTAAATTTGAACTCCAAATATAAAAAAATAGAGTCTTAACAAGTCATAACCACATAAATATCTATCTAAATCTCCCTTTGAATCTTACTTATATACTTCTTATAAAATAAATCATAACATGAGATAAGATCAATAATGATACAAGGTTTTAAGAATGAATATCGTCCTTACCAAGTAAGAGATTCCCAACTTTACAATAAGGTTTTACACACTTGTCTCTCCAAAAATTGCATGTCAGTAAAAGTGAACTTAGAAAACTACGACAAACCTAAGAGAACATATATTAAATGTATGAAGTAGCTTGGAGCTTGTAACACAAGATAACGATGTTATGTGCAAAGTTCTTTTGATAACATTTCACGGATCTACTCAGGTATGACACCATAGCCTGAAACCTAGATTTATCATTGACTTTTATGATCTTAGAATCAAGCTCATCTCCAACTTTAATGCTAACATACTAGTTAAAAAGAGCTCAACTAAGCTCTTTATCTTCACATAATTAGAAAATGAGAACACTAGATCATATCTTTGAAGGTTTATTAAGGAAATGCTAAATGTGAAATGTCTGCTCGAACTTATTTTTACTGAGGCTCTAGTTAGTAAGGTCTATAATTATTACTTATGATAACAACTGTATATTTTTCTTAACCAAACTCTTCTCAAAGTAAACATACAAAGAGAAATCATATTCGAGTAAAATAATCAAGTGTGACTAGGGAATGACACTCTCAATTTCATCAACAAAAAACAAAATCTTCCAAGTGTCATTAATCTCCTAGCATCCCTAGAACATCTAAAAGGAACCCAAAGAGGTACAACTCTCTTAATTTTATGTTTCAAAATAATTTAGTTTAATATTTTTAAAATAGTAATAATATATATATATATATATATAAATCAAGTTATATTTGTGTGATGCAATTACAAAAATAAAAATTATTTTTTAGAAACCAGAACTAACCTATAAGATAAGATAAATAAAAAGGATAATATAAATAAA
>Ga0307509_10003581_pt1 | contig 23360 bp, 25 predicted proteins | sample 10_EM_MG_FD_202245 | JGI IMG/M metagenome (GOLD analysis project Ga0307509, IMG submission 202245) | Populus trichocarpa ectomycorrhiza microbial communities from riparian zone in the Pacific Northwest, United States - 10_EM | ecosystem: Host-associated > Plants > Roots > Unclassified | place... | reverse complement strand
TTTAACTCTTCATAGTGCCTTCACTAGTACACGTCTCTTATCATCGGGAAGGCCGAGGCGTGGGAGAGTGGGAGGAAACGTCGGCCTCGAAATATTTCACACTTTATCAAATGTCGGACTTTGGAGGAGATCATTCGTCCCATTTGCCCTGGAGAGAGCAACGGCTGGAGAGAGATACTCCATCTGTCTTGCCACAGGAGCAAGAGGGTCATCAGGCTCACACTCAGCTTCCCCCGGTTTATGAGCAATACAGCCCTCCTGCGGTCTCCGAGGCCGAGGATGACTATAGAGATCGGGAATGGCCCACCTCTCACGAAGGGCACGGCTCTCCCCATTCGCAGACTTCGAATGGATCCATGATTGAAAGTCCACACTCTTCTTCTCATCACTCAGAACATAGACATTCTGTGGACATCACTGGCCAATCTTCACATGGGGAGCATCACATGTCCCTGAGCGAGAGAAGACAAGAGAAAAGGAAGATGAAGCGATTCAGGTACGCTTTGCTGCCTTCTCGGCCCTTGGGGGATATCAGAGGAAGCCTACAGTTGCTAACCACATCCCCTTTGGGGAAATTAGACTTACGCATAACCAAACACGCTTTCTGATGAGCGAGTTCGCCAGACAGGCACACCCTGATGCAGCCCACCGGGAACGGTTGGCCAGGGAGATCCCTGGCTTGAGTCCTCGACAGGTGCAGGTTTGGTTTCAAAATAGGTTCGTAGTGTGCTACCATTGCTTGCACTACCGAGGGACACAGTTGACTAATAATGTTTCAGGAGAGCCAAACTGAAACGAATGAGCAGCGATGACCGAGAGCGTATGATGAAATCGCGCGCGCTGCCGGAAGAATTCCCAATTCTTCAGACGTTGCAGTACGGAGGAGGGAGGATGATGGGGACCCCAATTGCTTCACCGACTGAATACTCACCGACAACCAGCATGGCTTATCGTGCGGATCCGCTGCGGAGGAGACACCTCGGGGAAGATGAGGTTGTCGTATCGCCCACAACACCGGGGTTTGCAGGGTTGTCTTTCACGCCTACAACTACCTCTGGCGATCTCTTATCCCCTGCATCCTCAACCGGAGAGCGGCCTTCTTACCTCGGGTACATGACGGCGCCTCTCGGCCCTCAGCAGCAGCGAGGGAACCCTTTTTCGAGACCCACGGATCCGTTTAGGGCGCACCCCAGCGTACCGCGGCTCCAATTACAGGATGTTCCTAGATCGATGGCTGAATCTGCCAGTTCACCCCTAAGATCTAGTACCCCCTATTCGGCAAATACGATTGACCATAGCGAGTACCAGCTAAGTCCTAGCACGTATTCCATGCAAGGGATGTCATTCAACGAACCACCAAGAAGTGTCCCTCCAGAGACACCCCAAAGTCCTTTTGTGAACACTCCACAAGGTGGGTAACACCCTCATTTGCCCTGTAAAACTCAAGGTTATAACTTACACTGAACCAGGACAATACACACACCCTTACCCCTCGCCAGCTCCAGCGTCGGCGCATCAAGCACGACCGCCACCGAGCTTCCCACCTCCATTGACGCTCTCCGATTACAAATACTCACAACCTCCCTTGACCCCCCATTCTGGGACAATGTCAGGATTTGCAACGGCACCTCTTGTGCCTCCACAAGAGTTTCAAATCCCACAAATGAGCGCTCCAGCTGATACCAACACTCCCAACTCATCATACCTTACCCGCGGTTCTGGCCCCATAGGTTCGGCAACAGCGCTGGGGGGACCTCCGCAAGAGCCCGAAGAGCGAACAGGCCGGATGTCTCTGTTAGGCAGGGAGTTTGGGCATCAGCGCAAGCGGTCCTCTTCACATCCTCCCAATTTTCCTCAAAATCGCGAACCTTAGACAGATAGTACAGCGCTGGAATTGACTTAATTTTTATTTTTTATGTAGAGATATGCGATGGATTTCCCCGAAGGCTGGGGTAGGGAAGGACTAAGAATTGAGTTGCCTTGGCTAACCTTCATTTTTGGCATGATATTTTATTTTTATTTTTTTAAAAAAACCTTTAACCCCCCCGCCCCTCTTTTTTTTTTTTTTTTTTTTGGTACCTGCCCCAGACGGCATATCTCTTTTATCCCCCCAGCGTTTCCCTGTTCCTACTTTTCCTGTTCATTAACTTTTTGATTTATCAATGGCTGTTCATAATGTTTGGTCGAGAGCTTTGGACTTCTTCGACGTTTTTCTTTTTGAGAGAGAGATAGGGCGTTTGATGTACATTTTTTCTTGTGGGGGTCTTCTACCTTGGTTGGCTCGGCTGGTCGGGGGTTTTGTTTCTTATTGTTTTTATATTATTTTACCCCCCTACTTTTTGATGGTTATTTCTCTTCTGACTTCTCATTTCAGCTTTACGGCTCCGTGCTCATACCGATTTTTTTAGTTTTCTTTCTATCATACCTTCCACCATCCATATTCCGCTGTTTTCTTACGCGGAAGCTCTGAGACGGGCGGGGCGCGATTTGTATTCCTTAGCTACATACATGACGTGCAACGGTCGGTCAAGATATAAGAATAGGAAATGTGAACAAGAATGGTCAAGGGTGTATTGCGGCCTTGAGTCTCTTGATCACTTATTTTTATTTTTTATTTTTATTATTACAATTGTTACCCTTCTATTGTCTCTCCTTTTCTATTATCATTACTATTATTATTATTATTATTATTATTATTATTATTATTCTATGAGTTTTTTCACTCAATCGCAGGAACAGGAAATTGTAGATATCATAGAAGGAACAGGGAGGCCTTAGGCCAACCAAGGTATACGGTAATATACTAGGCTGAGTTGGATATCTTATTATCGCTACTGACGATAGACGTTGCACTGGTGCTTACTATCTTGACCTAGAGGAGTTAAGTGCGAAACTTAAGAGTGAGGCTGGTGCTACCATGTTGCGAAAGGTCTCAGTTAGAAAAAAAAAGCGGCTATCGCTTATCTGATCTGTCTTGGCGTACTGAACCCAAGTGATAGGATCCTTGGCGAAAGGGACAACCACGACCAGAACGTGCGCACCCCTCCAACAAACTCATCGCTGCTTGCCAACCAAGTCGAGCTTCTGCCACGAAGTGTTTACCCTCTCTCCCCACTGCCGACTTGACACGCTCTCAAACTTCACACCACAACCACCACTACCACTACCACCACTCACTCCCACCTGTACCAGCAAACAAACCCCCCCTCCCCCGCTCTATCAAGCAACACCCCCTCATTTTTTGCCCTACACATCTCCGCTTTCTTTCTTTTTTCTCAAGAGGAAGGGGGAAAAAATAGAATAAAAATAAAAAGGAACTCGCCATAATAAACTCACGCTATGTCCGGACTTGAGAAAGCTCTGTTCAACCTGAAGGTACGTCATCGCCATCGCCATTTTTCACCCGCGTTGGCTGTCCGCTATGCCCGCTTTTTCCCGCTAACATAGCTATTGTGCGCAACAGTTTACTGCGAAGCAGCTGAACCGACAAGCGGTCAAGGCCGGTAAGGATGAGACGTCGGAAAAGGCAAAGATAAAGAAGGTTTGTTCGGAAAAACCCCTCAACCCTTACCCACCCTGCTGCACTGCCCTACTCTCCGCTGTTGTACCCTTACTGTACCCTTACATACTTACATACATGCGTACATACATGCACCCTTGAAGACTTTTTTTTTTCCCTTCACCCATTCCCTTTTTCTTTCTCTTTTTTTTTCTTTTTTTCTTTTTTCCTCCCTCCCCATTTGTCCTTTCGATCGCACTCTTTTTTGTTTCCTTGCAGCCGGTAAGACGGCCGGCCCGCTGACACGGTTGAAATAGGCCCTCTCACAAGGGAACCAAGATATCGCAAAGGTATACGCACAGAATGCCATTAGGAAGCAGAACGAACGCCTGAACCTTCTACGCCTTGCCTCAAGAATCGATGCCGTGGCGAGCAGGGTACAGACTGCCGTGACCATGAGGCAGGTCACAGGCAGCATGGCGAATGTGGTCAAAGGGATGGATAGTGCTATGAAAACCATGAACCTGGAGAAGGTGTGTTGTTAACTCTTGCCATTGCTGTTATTGTCACTGTTCCCCTCCGTTGTCGCACCTGGCTTCTGCATCTCGGCCCGGGCGTGGGGGGAGGTGGAAGGGGGAGAAGGGAAGGGTCCCCCGATTTCTTTCCTCTCTATACTGACGAAAGTGCCTTCTCTTGCCGGGCAGATTTCATTGGTTATGGATAAGTTTGAAACCCAGTTCGAAGACCTAGATGTCGCGACCGGATATTACGAGAACGCAACTTCTTCCGCGACAGCCGTTGCCACTCCCCAAGAAGACGTCGATCGATTGATGGGCCAGATTGCCGATGAGAACGGGTTGGAGCTTACGCAGGAGTTGACGGAAGCGACACCTTCTAGAGCGAAGATTGGGCCGACGGAGCAGGAGGAGGACGTGTACGTTGTCCTTTCATCATTCACGATTTCTTAAACTTTCCTCCTCGCTTTTCATTTCCCCACACCTTCCGCACCTGTAGAGATGAGAGCACTAACCACTCTTCCGCAATCATTAGGCTTGGAGAGCGCTTGAGGGCTTTGAGGGGATAGTAGGTCCATATAGACTGGGATTACGTTTACCTGTACGAGCGTAACGAGTATAAAGGTGACAAAAGCTGCGACGAAATGAAACAGCAACAATTGCTATTATTACTTGGGGTCGGCTCCGTGCTTTATCCCCCTACCCCCTTTCCTGTTTTGCTCTTCCCTTTGCTCTCGTTCTCGCTTTACCACTGTCTCCGGGCATTAGTTGTTTTTTTTTTCTTTTTAATCCATGTACTATCTCAAATTGGGAATGATATTTACCATTACACTAGCTCCTTGACCATTCTAGCTGAAGAAAACACATATTCTCACTCGCTCAGCGCTATCTAATTACCCCGTGCCACCACTTTTTCGTTCCGTATTGTGTGTGATCGAGAGTGATCAAGCCAAGGTATTATAGATAAACTGCCATTCTTTGCTACTCTTTGAAAAAAACCTGATACTGTAGAACAACGACCTGCCACAGCCGCGAGTCCCCACCCATATACGGTACGGTTCCGGTTCCTCTGTTCCTTTATATTCGGAGAAAAAAGGCTATCGGTGTCCAGAGCCGAAATCAGATTGTTTTATTGCCCCCCCCCCGCCCCCATCAGAACTCACCATCCAGGGGCATTTCGATTGATTGGATCATCTACTTACTTTACTCGAGCACTATACCTACCTACCTAACCCGTCCGGTCACACAACAAATACCGGTGCCTTGCCACACAATAGCACGGTAATTAGGTTATATAAGAAGTGACTAACCAACCCAACCCAACCCAATCCATCCAACCCAATCCAATCCAGTTCCTGTCCCCGGGAAAGCAGGAGGAAGGAAGGAAATATATAAAAAAGCGAGATTAAACATCAACATTAATCTATCTATCTAATTAATTTACCGTAATAATATAATACCCTACGGTACTGGTACACAGGTACTCTATATACTTGTACCAGTACCGTACTAGCATAGTACCCTTCTTCTATCATACTGCCAAATAAAATATTATATTAATATTTATCATACCATATTTTTTTAAAATTAATAATGATATGATAACTGGTATGATATATATAATATTGGACTGTCTTTCTCTGTTTGTTTTGTTCCCCCCCTCCCCCCCCCACCCCAACCCGCCTGCCCGTTTTTTTTTATACCCTGCCCTACCCTGCCCTGCCGTATTGTAACCGTTTTCTCAGCCTTCCGCTCGGGAGGACGGGAGGTTGGTTGGTGGATGGGTGGATGGGTGGTGGTGGATGGGTGGCTGGGTATTAGCATTACACAGTACAAGTTAAAAATTTATATATTTATATATTTATATATTTTTACTTTTATTTTCTTGTCGATTGATTGATTGATTGATTGATTCATCGATTGATGGATAAAAAATAATAATTTCGTGGTTGACGGGTGTATGTATATATGTATGCATGTATGATGTATATGTATGATATGTATGATATGTATGATATGTATGTATGTATGTAATGTATAGGCAGTTGGGGTTCGATTTTGGGCGGCACTGCACTGGGTACGGTGCAGTGCAGTGCGGTGCGGTGCTGAAATCGTGAATTTGGTGTATCGTGGTGGCGTTATGACACGAGTTATGGTATGTACGACATGTATGGTATGTATGGTATGTATGGTATGTATTCGGGAAGGGGGGGGGGGTCAAGTAAAGGGAGTATGATAATAAAAATGAAAATAAAAATGAAAATAAAATGCCAAAAGGGAAGACTATTTCTGGTGATCTCATATTATAACGGTATAGAGAGCTAAGGATTTTATGGGTCCCCCCCTTTTTTTTCTTTTTGAATGGGCCTCCCTAGCATAATTCATAAGCTACTTTACTTTCAACCTCTGATGCAATAATATATTATCATAGATTTTTATATTTTTATATTTTGTTCTGTTTATTCCAGCTTCGGGCTGTTTCGAAAGTTTTTTGTCGGAGATGAATGGCAGTGAAAAGGGAAGGGGAGAAGGGATGTCTCAGTTACGAGTGAGCGTGTATGATCTGTTGGGGAAGGTAACTTACACTTTTTTTTTTTTTTTGAAAGGGGGGGGTTGTTATTTATTGTGAAGGGGAGGTGAAGGAAGGATCCAACCCTCTGGCTCTTGTGGAGGGTACCTGGGGGGACAGTGGGGGGTGGGAGGAGGAGGAGGAGGAGAAGGAAGAGGAGGTTACTTGTTTGGTTATGTGGTGAATAATAGCGTTTGTCGCGCTAAGGCTCTTTTTATTCCTACTGCGGGGAGTGCGGAGTGCTGTGCGGAGCTGAAGGGGAAAAGGGGGGGAGGGTTTAAGGGGGAGGGGGAAGGGGTGTGATGTTATGTTTGCGATTTTTTTCCAGGAAGTAGGCTGTAAGTATAAGGTTACAGAAGCCTTTATTAACTCGCCTTGCTATAATGATGGTGTCGTGGAATAGATTATGTGTGTGCGCGCGCGCGTGTGTGTGTTCTATTCAATCCTGTGTCGGGAGTGCTCGGCGCCTTCGGAAATTTCAGATTCGCGAGCCGTTAGATTTAATCTATATCTCTGTAAGCGAAGGTAATAACAACGAGAATCATAATAACAATAATAATAACGCTAATAATTGTACTATCGCCCTGCCATAAGTCGATTGCCAAACTCTCAAACTTTGGGGAAAATCTGTTCCTGGCTGAGGGGTGGCTATGTTGTAAGGCTTCCTTTGACTTGTGGCATATCGTACTTGAGAGGGTGTGAGTAACTTCAAGCAAAAACGCTGTAATGCAATGTGTGAAAATGCCACGTACATACATAGGTGGTATCTCCAGTGTTCCGAGTTTTTCCATCTAGCGGAGGATGCATTCAGGGGGCCTTCTAGGTTCTTGAGTAACAACGAGTGACCGTGTGTGACTCACGATCCAGGAGGGGTGGGTGTTCACATGAGAGCTAGGGGTGGGGGTGGTTTGGCCGAGGAGTAATTGAGGTTTCTTCCCTTACCAAGCGACGTTGGATATCAATTTAGACCATTTTTTAGTGTGCTTGTTTGGAATCAGTATCATAGGGCAAATGCAATTCCTCACATGCATCACGGCTGATCTGGAGCCTAGTTCTAGCTGGGTTCGGAATCGGAGCAGTTTTTTTTTTTTTTTTTTGGGGGGGGAGGGGGTCTTGTATAACCATTCCACCACACATGGGAACTTTGGGGACTGTCCCGAATTGCTGGCTTGAGGATTTCTGATCTGATATTGCCCGCCGTTGTGTGTTGCATTGGTGTAGGCGCACCACATAACGCAGCAGCCTCCAGGGGGCTCGAGAGGCAAGCTAGAAGGGCCTAAGCCCCCCACATCGTATGATAGATGAGTTGGTATCGGGTGGAACCGGAGACTGTGCTTGTATGGTAGCCGCTCCTCAACAAGTGGGTTACCCAAAGATGTTTCTGCTGTAGAGGACATGAATTCCACGGTGGTTTGGAACCTCTATTAAAGCATAACATTTTCCCACCTTGGTCTATAACACTATGGTGTGGTGGTGCGGTAAGTGCTTTTTGTAAGAAAATGCCGGAGCTCGTGCCCAAAACAGCCTCCCCCAGAGTAGAAACAGCGAGATACAGAGTTGAAGTTCAGTTAGTGCTACTCCGCTCCGACCAATTCTTTGTCTATCTTCTCCCTTCCTTTTTAAACGGTATGCACCTCTCTCTTTTCTCATTGTGATACAGTAGGTTGAAAGGTGGCCAACTGGAATACTGTCTTCCGCAAATGCCTCTATCGTGATCATTCAGGCTCCCGGAATTCCATGTGATTCACACCAAATCCTCGGATGGTGGATATCCTCGCCTATAGGCTTAGAGATGTGTTGGACTCCCTTCTTATCGGCCAGGATTCTAGGGCTGTTGACACCTGGAACGCCAGGGAGAATATTGGGACCTAATGCAGTGTAAAGTGTGAGCTCCATTATTGCGAATTGAATGGAAGACTTCTCAAAAGGGCTCTTGGGCTGGTGCTGGCGTTTTGGCGTTTGGGACTGTGGTAATACTTCGGGGGTTTGATATGCTTAAAGAATCCTGTTGGGGATTTATTTCCACCAAACGGCCAGAAGAGTGGCCAGATCTGGGCCAGGGTGTGATAGTGGCGGTAGGTAAGAATGGAGTTTGGGTAAGGAATTTTTGGGAAAGGGGCTAGAATACCTGTTGTGGGAGCGTATGCTTAACATGTCATTCTATCCGTTGGCGCAAACTTGGGCTTCACTATTGAAACGTTGACTTTATAACACTAAAACGCGTGAGTGATACTGTGGAGGAAGGCCAAGACGGTCTAAAGATCACGGTGAACAATTCCAGACCTGTCTCTTACAATTCACTTGTGGTTTGACTCAGTTACTGAGGCAGGTGTTGTCATTATTTTAGCAGTTGAAATATTTTTGGCGGGGTCCGGTCAGGAGCACTTGTATGTCTTGGGTTACTAATTTTATTGCTTTTGATATACCTGTGCACACCAAAATCTGGCGAGATAGCAGGAACCATCGAGAGGTATGATAGCACTTGTGGATGTTAAAAATTAAGGGGATTATGTCTCGAGTAAGATTTTTTTTTTGAAGGGTTCCTACTACTTTCCCGGTCTTTCCTTACAGTTCTGTAGCTGCTTGTAGAGGGGGAAAAAAATTGAAAAAAATTAATGGTGGATTAGTCTTGGTCTGGTCGAGGGGCGAGTTTGGATCGATGGTACAAAAGGTAGGAAACTATTAATAGGAATTAAACATAAGTTACACCCTTGCAATCGATAGTATTCCAAACCTTCTCTCGTAATTTCCGAATTACCAGTTTGGTGTCCTGATCGGAATTGCTGATATCTCGATATGGAGGCAGGTGTGAGATCGGGCCCACCTGTCTGATAAAAACGCCGCTTCAGGAGACCAGTACCGTTGGATTGTCTATCTTTCACTTGTTGGCGCTTTTATGCTACAGTGCCTTATACCCGTACCAGCACTACCCTCCTGTTGTGAAATCATAATGTACATGATGATTCGCAGGGTTGCTTAATTTGTCCCGCCGTCCAATTCCGATACACCAACAATCGGACAAATAGTGCCGGGATATTAAAATAAGCTTGGACCCTCATGCGGCAGGCTGAATCTGTGAGGAAACAATACAAGCAGGAGTAATATCGGTAGGGGGCTATTGTAGATCTGGTGTATTGTGCTTACTTGACCTCACTCCTACCAAATGGGCAAGATTTGTAAGTGAAGTAACACGGCACAAACATTTACAGTGCTGTACGTTCGAGATGCACTCTGTTGGCCGACGAATGAAGCTCATGCAGGTTAGCTTCTAAAACGCCAGGTTCCCATGTACCACCCCTTCAAGCGAGCTGTGTGTAATGCGGGATGACTGGCAACGGTGTGGAACTCCGAACCCGGGCACCAGAAGCGGGAGAGTCTCAAATTTTCAAGATTCATCCTGGCAGCCCCTAGGAAAGGAGAGGACGGCAAATTCTGGAATCCGATTAGCGCTTGAGCGGCATTCGTTCCGCACTGGTTAGCGGTTTATTGTCGGGGTACAGTAACTATGGGGGAGGCGTTAGGGCTTGGGATTACCGGCTGGCTGAGGAGAGTCTTGTGAAGTCGGCCCCACCGGGGCGGGGGGGGAGGAGTGGCTGCACAGCGTATCGGGTCTCAATCCGGGCTCACTAGGAACCCTGGTGTGTGGTAAGTAGTGGCATTACTGTATAGGTGAGATAAATTACAAAAGCAGGGGCACACAGTACCTAAGCAAATGTCATTGACTCGAGAGGTAAGAGCCTAGAAGGCACAGTGCAGTGAATTTGCCATACCATGCTCGGGTGGTTGGCCAGCACAGAATGACGGGGGGGAAACAGGAGGCTGGGGACGCCGGTACTGTACGACGAGAAGACTTAGAATACCAAATTTCCGCCGGAAAGGTGGCCGTCCAGTGGTGATGGTCTAAAGGGATCGCTCTTTATAAAATTAGGTTCGTCTAGATCTGTTCGAGCAGTAGCTTGGCGTTGTATTTTCATTTTCTTGAGGTACCGGGGGCGGCTTTCTCCGTCGGAAAGCTCGGATTGGTCATTTCAGATGCATGTTGACTCTCCATGTCTTTCAATATAGTAAGAGCGCCTTAAGCAGGAGAGGATGGCATCTGGGATCCAGTTGATCAGTTGAAGCTGGTGAATAAATGCTTTAGCGAGAGAAGGAACATGCGTTATAGGAGGAGACAAAAGGTGATAATTGAAAGCAAGACAGGAGAATATAGGGGGAGGGAAGGAGGTAAGAACCAACTAAATTCAATGAGCTCCACACTTAGTTTATGATCTACGTAGGAGCATGGTCACGTGTCGGTGGCTTGATTTCGTAAAAGAGCCCAACTGCGCAAACATGGGAGTATGTGGATCTGTGGCGGCTGCTGTATTGGAAGTCTATTAGTGTCTTATTCTCTCGCTTAACCAATGGGCTATTTTTTTTTATAACCATTTGCTAGAATCATCAGACTGGAGCGCTCTACTTGGACGTCCACGGGCCCTGCGCATTGTTTGGCAACGACATCCGCATCATCTGAGATGTAAGAGGGAGTATGCATTTTCGTTTTCGGGATCCGTCGCAAGTGGCAAGGTTGGACGATATAGGTGTAGTCTTCTGTAGACATGCTACATGGCCGCCCTTTTAGGTATGATAGTTCCATAGTTTCGTCTTCCGAGGCTGTGTGATTGCACTAGCTTGCCTATCGAAATTTGACGCATAGGGGAAATCACGGTTGATCACTCGAGTAGCACCATCTGCATCAGGTATTCGTATCATAACCAGGGGCTTTTTTCAGCTTAGAAAAGCTCGGGGTTCCTCTGAAAAGCTTCTAAAGATGCTTGAATTTATCGGCATTTCCAGGGAAACATCATATATCACTCGATGCCAAAGGCAATCCAAGCCCAGGTATATATTGAAATAGCTTAGGGAAAGAGCTTCACGGGAATGATACCAAATGACCATAACTGCATTGCACAAGCCCTAGGGAGATACGAAGTACTGGCCGGCAAGCAAGAAGGTCCTCGCTGCACCGCCATTGCCCAAGAGCGTCTTGCAAAGCTCACGTTCAGCTACGGGCAAGGCCAGGTTTGCATCATCCATCACCCTTTCCTCTTGATCGTATTCTGGCTCTCTGTTATCACCAGTGAGCTGGCGATAGATCGCCAACTTCTCCTGAGAGATCGAATACAGCCTCAGCGACCTCCAATAGCTATGGTATTTACCGCAGTGTCGAGTTAGCTGGGAAAGGGGGGGGAATAATCAAGAAAAAAAAGGCATACGCACAGCCCATCGCTGCTATCGATGATATAAGTCTTCACATATTTTAACTGTCTGTCCATCTCCTCAGCCACTCTCCGGGTTGTGGCGGGTTGTATGGCTGCGTAGGTTTTAGCGTAGCTGATGAGACCTTCAATTAATAGTTGGAGAAAGTAGGTATTGTCCCACCAGAACCTATACTCCAGGTTGGCTACCGTGAGCTCGAAGAGGGATTTTGTCTTGTCGACTGCGGCAGCAGCGAGTCTTTCCGCCTTCGCTGCGAGGTCGGGGGTAGGGTTTAGCTCTTGCAGAAGACATATCGCATGGAGCGGCACACCGGTGTTGTACCTGCCCACTCACGGTCAGCCCTGAATTCATTTCTGTAAGAAAGAGAGATGTGGAGTACTAACGTGTAAGTAGGTCCGCCCCCCACCCCATCCATAATCAACCCGCTATCCAACTGCAACTCGTCGAGAACCCACTGCACGCACTGCCGTGCGAAAGCGATCAACTCGGCTTCGGTCTTGTCCGCTACACCGACAGCCACACCACCACCACTAGCGGTAGCGGCAATCTGCCGATTGGTCTTCACAAGCTCCAGCACCGCCACAGCCGCAAGAGAAGTCGATATAGCATTGCGCACAGTCTTCTCAACGTGCCACCTCATCCCGCCACCATTCGCCGAATCCCATCCCGTGAACAAGAAGTCCACGATGCGCTTAGCACGAGTGAGGTACACAGCTTTACTAATAGTCGAGATGTTGCACGCCCTTAGCAATGCGATGGCAATTTGTGCGTTATCATCTAGCAACCTCCCCTTCCTTAGTCTCCTGTATCCAGAAGCCGAGAGAGCTTGGACTAACCGTAATAGATGTCGTGATTCCCTGGGAACGCTAGCCACGCGGTGTATGCCCCGTACTCGTTTGAATAGAATTTCTCCACTGCCTCTAGGGACGCACTGATTTCAGTCGTGAAGTTGCCCGGGCTAGCGACTTCTGCCTCTAGGAGGGCTTCTACACCGATTGTCTAGTGTGCTTGGTGTCAGCCGGCGCCCTCAAGGGACGAGACTGAAGAGAGTCTGGCGGAAGCTTACGAATGGCCAGACAACGTATCCGTTCCAGTTATCCACCTGTTGCCCCGATCACCCAGGTCAGCACCTAAACCGACTAGCTACACCTAAGATAAGCTTAGTTACACTTACAGTCTCGGAACTCTTCTTCAACGTCCTAAAGTGCTGCCGCTCCGCATCCCAAAACGTAGCCCACATTGCATGTGCAATGCGTAGACCTTCAATTGTGTACTCTGATATTTGCATATGTGGTTGTTATCGATGTTGTTACGGGGAGGGGGTTCTGACGTTTGTTTGGTTCCACCAATAGTGACGTGGTTAGCTGTAAGCCCAACAAGGGAGCTGGTTCTGGCAAAACCGTTCCTACCTCTTCAAGCATTGAATTGTGAAAGTGACCTAAGGAGGAAATGTCACTCTTAACAGAGTTTATAATATAGTTTTCATTAAGCGGGCAACTAACTAACTATTCAATCAAAAAGCAACTGTAAGGCCCCGATCGCAGCTGTAACTTGCGCAGTCGTATCAGGCATTTGAGCAAGGAATGGACAACTCTCTCCCCGTGACTGTAAGTACTCGAGTATATTGATCCGCATACTTGGCCTATGGATATTCGTCTATCGAAGTTATGATTGCGTACTGTACTCGTAAGTTAAGACCAAGATGTACAATACACGTGACCCCATGATGCTAGATCTGACTGCAAGGCTCAGCCCGTTCGGGCGGGTTCCGTTCTACGGCGGGTGCGGGGTTGCCAAGCTCCTGTGTTCTGCCGGGGTGAGCTATGTGCTGCACAGTAGTCTATAGTGTAGTGCTGACACTCGGGTGTGGACATAGGGGATAAGACACCTGGGGATTCTGGCGGCCTGGCTGTTACTACCCTTATATGAAATGGGGAAGTGGATTTGGTATAGGCATTGCTCAAATAACCAGAAGGTTTGATGATACCTCCTGATCTGTGGGTGTCTGGTGGCACATGTTCATTTCCCGAGTTTGGTTGCCACGAGAGTGGTAAAATAGCACGTGTTTGGCGGCGACTAAACCTTTATGTACTCGAGTAAAAGAATTCATTCATTTGTCGCTGGGTTTTATTCTATTAGACAGCTGTTGGTACAAGTACCAGGTGATTGATTCTAACTTCTAGTGTTTACAACCAATGAAAATGGGAAGAGAGAAAAAATGAAAAAAAAAGACTCCTCATACTTGCCCACATGCTCTCGGGCTGGATAGACGCGCTAGGGCGAGTGGAAAGGCTAGTCCGGCGATCTCCCATCCTTATACCTCCACAACCGACTAAGCTCCTTTACCGTTCTACCCCTCGGAATTTCCACCGATGCCCTCGCACTTGCCCCAGCGGCTGAATCCCAACCAGGACCCGTGGCAGGGACCGCGATACTCCTCCCTAACGTCCTCATCTGATCAAGGTGATTAGGTACTTCGACAGATGCCATCCTGAACTCTGTCCGAGCAGGCGGCAAACTCCTTGACGATCTTGGCTCCTCCTGGGTCATTTCCTCGCTAGCAACTTGAGCTCTCTGCGCTGCTATGTCTTCTTCCACCTCCACAACCATCTCGAGAAAGTCGGAGCTGTCGCCGGCAAACATGGGGCTGAGGTAGTGCTGGTTGAGCAAGTGACCTCCATAACCTTTGTTTTCGAATATCTTGCCGACAAAGCGATTTGATAGCTTGTCCTTTGAAAAGTGAAGGGCACCGAAGCGGGCGACAAAATCGTGTTCGTTGCAGTAGTGTTCTATATGCTTTATCAGCCGCTCCTCCGGCGCTAGGGGGTCCGCCGACGGGGTTTGTGGCTGGAAGGGGGAGGGGACAAAGCGGATGGGATTGTTAAAGTGGTTTGCGGCACAGCTGTGGTGGGAAATGTTAGATATTGTGGAGATCATGAGGGTGGAAGGTGGCGAAGACGGTGGTGAGGAGCAAGAAAATATATGGTTACCCAAACGTGTATATCTCCATTTTTTCGAATGCTCCGCTGGACACATCGGCGAAAAGACTGTCTAGAGCGGTGGACAGGATGATTCCTCCTTGGGAATGCGCAATAACAACGCATTTTTGTATGTTATCGTCCAGAAGTATGCTCTTCAGATGGTCATACAGAACCCTGGTGTCCTTTGTAGCATACGAGAAGCACCGTTGAATCAAGCACTCGACGAGATCAAACACAGTCCCATAAGTCCGATTATGTATCCCAGTCACCGGTCGACCAAAGGTTTCACTAATCATATCGACATTTGCTAATCCGTCGAGATACACTTTGTCCAGCCCACAGATTCTAATCCGTACCGATACCAAAAGAAGAAGAAAAAAGCATACCTTGCAGCCAATGGTTTCCCGCCGCAACCCCATTCACAAACACCCAGTTCTCACCGCCCCGAGTCTCTCGACCGCTGGCGTGCTGAATCCGACTTTGTACAACTCTTGGTCCATAACCTAGCGGCACGCAAAAAAGCGCCGTGAGCGCACAATAAAACAGCATAAACAGTGCAAACGCCAATCCGGGCGCCGCTAGCCACACAGGGATGACAATAATCAGCCAGATGAAGCCCAGTAAACCGAGCACAATGTGCAGCCCTAAATCACGCATGTTCTTCCATGACGGGTATAGTTCCGAATATGGGTTTGTGCTTCTCCAGGGAAGTAGAATGTAGGGAACCCAAAGGAGAAGCGTGAAAACTAGCTTTATATCTGCTACTAAGAGTTTCCACGGACCCGATCGGAAGGTTAATGACGATGTGCCTAAATCTGGGGTTGTCTGGCTGGGAAGGTAAGACACAGCTTGGTTTGTGCCGAAGAGGGTTCTAGGTTGCCATAGAAGGAGAGTAGGTGCTCGACGATGAATGCGAACCATTCTGCAGCGGGAGGTGGATTTAAAAAGCAGCCGTAGAGCGTGTTTTAAGGATATGTGAGTAAGCTATGTTGGGGAGAGCCTGCTAAGCTAACCGTATATTCACTATACTTAGCGCTCATAAATCTCACTATATCATACTTGGGGGGGGGGATGAGAAAGCGCGGTGTGAAAGTACTCGAGTAGTGAGGTATCGAGTGTCGTTATGATAGAGTTTCGTTTTCCCAAGGGTGCTTCAAGTGAAAGGTCCGAGCTCTGGAGCCACTTCAGCCGCTTGCCCTAGAAATTTCTATTGTGGATTTATCATAGTGTGATTGGTCAGGGGTATGAGCCACCTTTTCTTGCTTGACTGGTGTCGCTCCATGAATAAGGTGATTATCGGTAAGAACAACTTATCGATAAGGAAGCCAATGAATGGCGGAGAGTGACTGCACTGTATATCGAAATCTGTGCTCTGTGCCCCTTATGACAGTACTTGGCCATTTAAAAAGTCTCTGGACACACTGCATTTACTAGCACCTAGCTTGGCGCTGAGGCGTCCGGAGAGTTTCTAAATTGCCAAGTACAGTGCCATGATGCCATGAAGCGAAGCCCGCCGCTACAAAGCATGCTTGCTGTATTAACGGGAATTCCCATGCAAATAATCCCTAACCAATAGAAACTCTGTATGTTCTCTCATAACCCTGCTCTCGTTTCACTGGGAGCTATTGTATATCACAGAAGCCCGAGAACAACCAAGTGAACTGAAATATTTGAGTAGAAGGTCTCAGTGCACTGGGGTATTAAAAAAACGATACCAAAAAACCAGGTGCTTGTGTGGCTTCATCAAGTTCCTGCACTCCGTATTAAGCACTGAGAATGTCTGAATCTGATGCGGGACTTGTACTCCTTGGTTGCCAAATTTGGGAGTAATGATGGTATTAAAGTGTTGACTTGACTATCTTGGGATATAGCCTCCTTGATTCGAACAGGAGGAAAAAGGGGGGAGAGAAGGAAGGACTTCAATTAGTGTTGTGTAGGTTCTTATGTCTCCCTCCGTGGGCCTGGTAGAGGAGCAGGGAAGGATCAAAGGGATTTGGACGCGGGGGAAAGAATATTGATAATGGATGGAAATAGGTGTGAAGCTTGTGGTTAGGTTGGAAGTCTTTGCAGAGAAATAAATCAGACATCGGCCAATAAGAGCCTTGGTAATTGAGGTATCAGTGGGAGTTTCTTCGCCCCCTGACCGCGTAGTTGACATATGAATGAGGAATCATAGCTTAAGACCCGCATTCCGGAGAGTTTCTCTTTTGATGGTCAATTAAAACATCTCCCAAGAATTGGCAATATATCACACTTTCTACAGCCTTCTATTAATCTATCGTTATACCGTTTAAAAGCTCTCCTTGGGTCCTGGTTTCTGCCGGGCCATTTTTCGTAGAGGGGAGCAGGAGCCTGAGTTATAGGTCCAGGGGGCCTCCCCCATAAGAGTAAGGACGCGAAACCTGTTTCCTCCCTCTTGCTCTCAGATTAGGCCCTTTTATAACCTTCCTTCCCCTTCTGATTTAGAAGTCCCTTCTGTTACCCGCACTCGCAACAAACCCTACATCTAGCGAACCCCTCTCCCCGCAATTTATTTTCAAAGCTCCTCCCTCTGCATTTTTCTTATCCCCCACCTTACCTTACATAGCCTCTCTTCCACACACGCGCGCTCTCCAACCGCAATTTTTGCGAAATACAACCTCAATAAATCTTTTCGAAAATCCAATTTTATAGCAGAGCGGATATCCGATTGAGAGACACCCTCTATGCCTGCCATATCTATCACCTCGGCCACTATCCACGGGCCTGAATCGCTCATTAACCCACTCCTAAAGTGGTACAGAACCTGTCAGTCAGCATACGACGCAGCCCCGGAGAACGACCGTGTCTGGGAATTGATCAACGCTCACACCAAGGAAGGCCTCAATACTCTGCAGGCTGAAGAGCTCATCTCTCATCTACGTTTCCGCCGCGCAGAGTCCTGCCGCATCGAGCACCTGATGTCGGAAATGGGCTATCTTCCTCGTAAACCATTTGAGGAATTCGCCCGTAGGGACGTGGTAATCATCAAGCAGTCCTTCAGAGATGTGATCCATTTGCACACCCATTGTGTCTATTCTCCACTCATCGGTCGTAGCGACGGTGGTGTCGTTGGTGGACCGCCGATCGGCCATATAGGAGTGCCAGTATATTGGGCTGTTGTTGACTACGCAGCGTGGGTTGCTGCGGATTGGAAGGCTGATCCTACAGTTTTTGCTCAAAAACTTGAGAACCAGTACCAGGAGCTCGTGAAATATTGGAGTCAAGATAAAGAAGGATTGGAAGCGGGAGCCCATCCTCAGACATTGGGGAGATTCGAGGGTACCGGAGAGTACTCGTCTGGATGGGCGGCCTCCCAAGTCGCTGCGGCTTTCGAGACCATCTTCCCCGAGACTTGGACTGAGGCTTTGCCCAGGGCGTGGTATTTCGGAAATGTCACTGATGATTACGGATCTCCTGAACCTCTGGAGCTAGGGAGCAGAGACGAGCATGATAGAGGAGAGCACAAGGAAAACTCGGACGACGGGGATGCCTCTGAGGATGTAGATCAACTGGTCTATAGTTGTGACGAAGGTGACTCGTCCCATTAGATAAGTTGCAGTTGAAATCTTACAGTAACAGCCTCCATCCCACCATACCCTATATCTTCTAACCATTCAAACGTGATTCTAACAGACCTAAACACAAAAGCTACCAAAAGCCGGAGAGTTACTGTTTGCCCCGCCCATGGGCTTGCTGCTATGTTTTTACTTATATTTCATGAGTAGGTGTCTATTTCGGCAGACATCTTGTATTTGATTCTTCGAAAAGTTTTTTGTTTCTCCTCCTCTCCTCCTCATCCCTTCCCTCTTCTCTCTATATCTGATCCTCGAATTTAGGTTCACTCTACTTTTAGCAGCGTTATAAATATTTAACGGATTTTTCATTGTCAGTTTTGAGGGCTTTGTAAAAACTCGGTATAGTAACAATTAAGTTAAACACAAAGGAACAAAAAAAGGCTTCGTGGTGTAGATAGTATTTGTTTGTTTTTAGGGTGCGTGGGAGCTCGACTAACCTTGCGATCTCGACTTATGTTTTTTCATTTCATTTTTCCTTTAAAGAATATCATACCCCCTGCCAAATAGCTACCAACTGGCGGGGAGCTTTTCTGTCGCTTCGCTAGCCTTGTTTTTCGATTTCGCAGCCAATTTTTGTTGTTTGCTGGCGGTGGCTGGGGGGTGGTGGCAGTCTGGGTTGTGGTGCAAGTCGCAAAGAGATGAAACGAAACGGAATGGAAATGATCGCTGTGCAACTTCTAGTCTGGGTTGGGACTTGGCGCCCTCGTGCTGACCTGATTATCCCGTTGTGCTCTCGGGTCTGGATCCTAATTAGGTGCCGCAGGATTTACCCAATTAGGGGATGGTCTGACTAGCGATGATTTCGCATTTGGTATTTGAGCTGACCAACTAACCGATTTCAGATCTGTAGGTTAGGGTGAGATAGTCGCTTTGTGGATAGATTGGGTAATATCTGCTTGCCTGCCTACAAGATGATCCTGATGGATGCCGATACCACTGCACTAAAAACTAAGCAAAGTTTCTATTCTCCCTAGACGGGAAAACTTTTAGTGGTTTTCGCGAACGTGATACTTACCTTCCTGCCTGCATGTGTTGGATAGTCAAAAAGCATAAATCGCAGATATCTGTATCTCTGGTGCCAGAGGGATTTAGTGCTGTAGGTGTCTTGGCTAAAGGTGTGGTGGTTAGAAGCATTCGCTTGGTGTTGTTCCCGGCCGCGGGGAGTACAAGATTATATCTGTGGTATTAAAGGGGTTTATAGTTCTGTGTTTCCTCAACGGTTTGGTCAGGTGGTCTTAGAAGGAGGGAGGGAGGGGCTATGCGCGGTAGTCCCTCTGTTTCTGTTCTGCCTGGAAGCCTTACATTCGGCATGCCAAGGGCCGGACCGAGAAATGGACCCGTAATCTGTAGGGCGTGGAGGTTCCTCCAATTAGCCACTATTCCCCTCCATCCCTCATCTATGTAGGAACGTGATGGTGGTGGAAGAATGACTTAGTGTATTTCCTATCTATGACCGAAGGTATATATGGAATACATGACCGCCAAGACCCAACATCCGGTTCTACTAGCCCTATACTCAACCCCAACACATATGAGGATAGCTACCCGTACCTACTGCTAACCTAATACCTAACAATCTAGGCCTATCTTCCCTTGTACGAACCAGGGGTTTTTCCCCTGCTCCTAAACAATAGTCTTATGACATGGTCCCCCACCTTCTGATCTTGGGATGGCAGTCCTAGAGTATCACCACTAAGAACGGACAAAGAGAAAGTTGTTCAGTCTCGCCTAGTAGGCTTCGGGGACCCCCTCCTGGCCACTTGGCGCACCCAGACTATTGGGAACACTTCCCGGGGGAAAGTGGATGGCAGGTAGGAGTACCGGGATCTCGGGAACCGCGGTCTTTGAATGATGGCGAAGGCGGAAAAGGAAGTCTTGGATGAGGGTGGGTGGGTAGAAGTGATATTTGGGCAGAGATCGGGGCTCCTGGAGAAAGTTTTGTTGCTGGAAAGGGGAGTGTTGCTCCAACCATGGAGTTTACTTATTCGCTAATAGGGATTGTCTTTCTTCTAGGTTTGGTCGCTCCTGAGGATTCATGGTGCTAGATCTGAAAGAATTAACTAACGGGTATTCCTTACTATCTCCAGGGCAGTTGCTTTGTCTGTTACCAGGGGTGGTAGAGGTAAATGAAGCTATCCAGCTATCCATATATCTGCTACCGCCTAGTAGACAGGCAGAGAGAGGTAGCTGTGCTGCCGCGAGTAGTAATACCTCCTGAATAGGCATTATGCTTAAGAGGGAGAGTAGAGACTTGCTATCCAAGGTTCTTACTTTGCGGTATAACTTATGAACTTATATCCGCTAGCCTACTGCATCCGGGATTCTAGAACGGTAGGCGCTCAGGGCTAATTAGTTGAGCCCGGGTCAGAGCGCAGTGCGGTGTCCTATACAAGGTGTCTATTTTCTCTTAGTAGGGGGCTTGCAATGGTGCGGTTCGTTTTTTGTGCTACATTTGCCGGGTTGGTCTTGCTGCTCTGTTTGTCTGGCCTGGCCTCATTCCCAATCTTTCGAACCCCCTAGGAAGCGGTTTTCCTCATGAGTCAAAGTCTGGGTACTCATGGTTGGGATCGCTCTGTTCGGTTAGCGGCGGGGGGGAGAGAAGATAAGTATTTAGGCAAGTGTGGGTGAGAAGATCAGCCGTGGTGGGGTTTCACGGAGGATACAGGTACCGTATTCAGTTAATTACCCGCAGACTGTAATCGTAGATGAAGATGCGGCTCCCTCTTCTGGGGTTTAAATCTGCTTTGTAACGGGTGCAGAGTCCGCTAAGTTATTGCAGACCGTGTATGAGAATTTAGCTGGACCCAGCTTTTGCAAGGCACGAAACCAGTGACTCATCTTCTAGGGAGGCCTACACGGGCGATAAACAGCCACCCGACCCAAGCAGGGGCCAGGAGCAACGGCAGCAGGTCAATATAACCCGGCACAGGTGAAGGAAGACTTAAATTTGGCCCAAAAGCTACATCCTGGTTGCTATAGTAACGTACCCAAGGTAGAAGCGAGACAGGGTAACTCTCTGGTTACACAGTTGTAAAGACTACAACAACTCAGTCAATTCCAATCCAAGATGGATCAAACAAAATGATTTCAATTGAGAAATTGTAGGAGAATTATCCCAAGTTGGAAAGATCAGAAAAAAGTAAAAAAAGGTTGAAAGGAGGGGGGGAGAAGGTGGGAATTATTATTGAAAATTGAAATAAAGCCTGATTAACAATATAGAGATGTTGGTGTATGCAAAACTAGAATCTAAGAGCTAGCATAGAGCTTTTGAGTAGGGGAATCATTGGAATCAAAATAGCTTGCAGCATGAGAAGATTTGTAGTGATAAAACCAGGCTAGTTGAAGGTAATTAGGCTGAATAAATATTACTAATAATAATAAAGAGTATTAAGACATGAACATTATGACCAGAGTAAAGAAAGATGATATATAGCTAGTAGAGTATCACACAATATAGCAGAGGTTATAAGAAGAGTAGTTTTACAAAAATATATGCCCCGATAGTGTGCTTAATCGGCTTTAGAGTTAGATAGTTTAAAGCCTGATGTATTTCAACTGTAAGGTGAGAGAAACATGAGAATATTATAATTAATCACTTGAGGAATTATCAGGTAATGTCTATTTATACTTTGATTTAATAAATAACTATTGGGTATTAGATATAGAAGTATACTCTCTCATAATATTTTAAATGAATTAAGTATAAATTGAAATTACTCAATTTATACTTGTTTGCATATATTCTTTGATTGCAACACTGTTTCCAATAACAATCTATTCTTCACTAGCTTCTTAATAAAAATCTACTCTTTTTAATAAAATATACATCTCTTATATCAACTTTATATACTATTCTGTCCATAGTTTCTTCATAGAAAATCCTATCTTTCTACAATAGTTATTATCTCTACAATATCCTCCAAGCCCGAAATAATGCACTCAATTCTTCATCAGATTTTCAACAATGTGCTACCTGAAATAGGCAGATTTAAAAATTTAAATCAGAAGAACAAATGGTCAATTTTCATAAATTTACAATAGAAATCATAGGATTTGTAATATGTGTAGAGAATATATTTGATTTAGATACTAAAGTACTAATACCATTGTCTTGAAACAAAATATATCTTATCTAATAACTCTAGATATGAGTAATAGTTGCAAAAGTAGTAATAGCTTTTGAATTGATAGTTTAACTAATAGTCAACCCCCATATGAAAACAATGAGATACTTCACTATTATTATTCATATCTAACAAAATGGTACTATTTTAAACCTTACAAGTAGACTAACCGCATGCGATTATGATATCATCTATCACAATATATCCAATATTATCCCCTTCTACAAAATTCTGTTATTTTTGTACTTTACTTTTTTCTCTCTCAATTTTCATCTAGTTTACCTTATCTATCAGCCCTTTCTGTTCTCCCCTGTATTCTATTATTCACCAAACTATCCTGACACTCCAAGAACTACTTACAAATCTCTTTTCTTGAGTTTTATACTATGTCACATCTTCTCAATTGACATGTTACCTCTCTCTCAATTTCACTAATGATTTTCAGATTCTTTCCTACTTGTAACGGGGGCACCCTGTAGAGAGGTGAACTCTAAGGTTGCGACCGCACCAAACACTCAAAGTAGAAGATAAAGATGAGGTAAAATAATTCAGAAGAATCAACGGTAAACCTTAATATAGTTAAGCTCGAAGCTTCACTTAATTTAGTTCTCTCAAGGAAAGGTTGGTTGTCGAAGTAGAATGCCAAATGCTTAAACTTAAGTAGATATCAGATTTAAGCCTTTGACAATAACCACTACTTCCGACCTTGTGCGAGCACCCTGTCCTGCTCAGGGTTTGTCCGAGGTCTACCCTCCATCAGGATTTATCCTGCCGGAAGTGTCGGACCAACTCGGGTACACTTAACTCCGTCAATAGG
>Ga0307509_10003580_pt1 | contig 23374 bp, 21 predicted proteins | sample 10_EM_MG_FD_202245 | JGI IMG/M metagenome (GOLD analysis project Ga0307509, IMG submission 202245) | Populus trichocarpa ectomycorrhiza microbial communities from riparian zone in the Pacific Northwest, United States - 10_EM | ecosystem: Host-associated > Plants > Roots > Unclassified | place... | reverse complement strand
CTCATTATGAGTCATGATCGTGTGACTCATAGGTATGAGTCACCAGGGTCAGGGTTGTTGCGGGAAGAGGCCTATATAAAGGATCGTGACGAGCCGTAGATATAGGATCTTCACGCGACCATCTAAGTACTTTCTTACAATATAACTTTACCTATACCTTTACCTCTACCTCTCGCTTATGTGCAAAACATCGAGCTCTTAGCGTACGAGCAATCAAGACCTTATCAAGACACGAAGACTATAAGTTAGTCTAATTACGAAGAAGTTCCCTCTACACCTCTCCCCAATAAGACATTGGTGTGAGATACGAAGACTATAAGATAGTCTACCAACGAAGAAGAGATTATAAGTTAATCTCGGAAAGAAGAATACTCTCTCGGATATTCAAGAACGATCAAGGCTATAAGAATAGTCTAATAAGAACCACGCAAGTAATTCGTTACCTGTTGCATAAATAACCGCACCCGTGTAGGATTGTTACACCTCCAAGGACTTTATCACGATTTCCGGAACCGTAGATATTGGTGTCACGCCAGGCAGAGCGATCGGAAGGTGCCATGTCGGATAGGCTTTCCTGGTATGTTGTAGACATGGTAAGATGAAAGGAAAGAAAGGAGTGTTTGCAAAGACACCGAGCTTGTGGATGGTGGAAGATGAAAGGTGGCAACCAAGAAAAGCAAATATATATAAACCTTACCTTGCGACCGGGTAATACTTGCTTATGTAAACACAAAATGCATCCCTTTGTCTGTCCCGAATTTCACTAACCTATAGCGTTGCACTGCTAGGACGATTGGGGTTAGATATGACAGGAAAGGTAATGATAGATAACACACCAAGATAAATTAAAAGTATTCGTACTTGTACCATAGTTGGGAGCAAATTTACATAGATAACACAGTTTCCATCATGACCATGCTGAACAGTACTCATTTAGCACTATTCTGAGCACTACCCCACTTTCGAGAGGCATTAAGCTTTTCATATCACGAGGACCTGAATAGGCTAGTGTTTTAGATTTTCAAATACTGGTACCACCTTTCATGTTCATCATATGATACTTACATCATAGTTGTCACAATTATTCTTAACTTGGCTCTCTTTAGCTACCTTACCACCAATCCTTTCCGCTACCAGCTGGACCCGCACTTAGTGCAAGTGCTTGAATACAGTTAAAGGGATGGCTTACGATCCGGCCAATGCAAATTTCCTCCATCCCCTCACTTAATTCTGAATTTGAGAGCTTTTTCGCACTGGGATACCGCATTTATGACACCCGATTTTATGAGCCTGCAGGCTGAAGCAAAACAACCGAGATACCCACGGAGGGCCCAAAATGAGCCTGGATTGGCTAAGACGGGTCCAGTCATTGCGTGAGCTTGTGAGTTTGAGAAATTTATGAAATCCTAAGGTAATGATTGCCAATTGCAATCCTACCTCATTACCGGATTTTTTTCTGCCTACTACTAGCACGTTGAATAAGACTTTTCTTTTTAATCTAAGACGCACATCCTATTCAAGATCTGTCTTGGTGTTGAAACTGACCATGGCTGGCCCTAGTATTTCTGGCTCTCACTGGAACAGTCACGTGCTTTAAAAACTCTTTTTCGCATTTGGCTTATATAGTGTAAAGATGAAATGTTGGATATCAAACAGACTAGTGCTAGCTATCAACTATGACATTCAAGTAGTATTGGTATTGTTTGAAATGTGAGACAGTCGAGGATTTTCTACATTCCCTTTCCATCTTTCCATTCCTGTCTCTCTGACCTTTCACTGACTCTGTCTCTATAAGAGACCAGATTGTTCCTGCTTCTTTTCATTACTCTTATTTTCATTGTCTTCTTTCCTTCACTCATTAGATACGAATATATTCTTTTCACTCGCTCTGTTGTCCCATACACAAGTTAACATATGGATAGCCCATTGTTCGCCTCATAAAATCTGTCACTTGGAAGGACGGGTAGCTAAGGTTTAGGGTTATAGTTGAACCAATGATCATTACCCTTTAGGTAGGTGCGCCTACGCCTAGACATAGTTTAAATAGTCGGCTGTAGCTTAGTTCTGTACTTACGATATACAAAAAGACTTATTAAACAAGTAGTGTAGTACTCAGAATACAACAAATCATGACAATCAGCATGGGCAAAATAAACATATAATTATCTCTTTATATTTCCTCTTGAACACTGAAATAGGCTAGAGTTCACTATGTCAAACCTCGGTCTGTGCCAGAGGTTTACTGGATAATGGTCCCTTACATAGTTCGGGGTAGTTGTATTGACATTGTGGACACCAAAGCATTGATACTTCACTTCTGGAGGGCCTGAAAACCGATTAAGGGAGTATTTAATTCCTGGTGAAACCTTTTTCCCCACTACAAGGCCAGAATATGGTGAGTCACGATTTCTCACAAAATAGCAGCTCACAGGAAGCGTTCCCAGTCTCTCTGTCTTAGGGTCCGGACGGGACGGACGGCAGGACCTGAGAGGGTGCCCGGGACGAACGGGTATCTTGGCGTCTGTCCGGATGACAGCCCGGCACGGACGGGCGGCAACTTCAGGTGTCTCAGATGGTGCAATTCGCCGGATAACTCCGGTGATGGGCGGGCCCTACGGGTGACGGGCTCGCCCTACAGGTAATCGGCGGGCCCTATAGGTAATTTGCGAGGACTGCAGGTGACGGGTGAGGACTGCAGATAACGGACGAGGACTGCAGATACCGTTCGGGAGTTACCGTTCTGTAGAGCACTGTAAGGACCCACAGTAACCCTCTTAGACGGTAGTCTTTCCAAAAGGATGGACGCCCTTGCCCTAGAGCTTGAGACAGACGCCCGGGACGCCCTGGACTGGAGTCCTGGAGGTGCCTACAGGGCGGACGGGACGCTTGGCACCGCTCACAAGCAGTTATTTCTAGTATTCCCAACTTTCTGAGGGGGGCAACCTGGCCCGGGGGGGCACGGCTGGTAATCCCATAAGTGATGTCTCAAGACACAATAGTGATTCATCTAGAAATCTGTTATTTCAACTTCAGTCAGAGCTGGAGGACAAAAGGTTAGGACTAGAGTCCCCTACAGTCCGTGTAGTCCTAACACCCCAAAAAAGACAAACTATGAGCCGTAGTTCATCCCGTCCTACTCCTAAATCCCATGGACTCGAAGGCTGGGAACACAGGATATTTCCTTGGAATAGCGGCTAGATATCTCGGGCTCAAGGTCTAAGGTGAATAATTGTGAAAATCCCACCTTAAAGGATCCCGTCTACTCAATTGAGCTCATATATCTCGTCACACATTCTTTCAACCTTTTAGCACAAAAACAAGTTTCTTCAATAGATGCCCTCACTGGGGGGGGCCTTCTGGGGGCCAGCACAGGTAAGGTTTGGCGAATATTGGCGGGTTGATTCGGTTGGTTCATACTTGCCATGTATTTGTTATAATGCCTAGCCTCGTTGAGGGTGGTGCTTGGTTGGTGGCTCCAGAGGTCTAACCTTTCAGAAGGGAACTCATACACAGGATACATATGATGCTATACAATGAAAGAACGCGTCACAGGCTCGAACCTAATAGGTTGGACAGTGTATTCACGAGTGAAAAAATTGTATTCTATCTTGTGACTCTTTCTCCAAACACAAATTTGGAAAGAAAATACAAATGCTAGAGCAGAACTTTCCAAATCTCACTGCATTTTCATTAGAGTAGCCACTGTCTAGGTCGAGGCTGCCTTCTTTGTAGCAGGGGAATCATACTACATATAATAGTAGATTTGGTCCCAGTTCTCAGAGCCTGAAATATCTATTGAAAGCAGTGTTCCCAAGCATCCAGGCCGTCCGTCTTCAGGTCCGGACAGGAGGGACCCCAGTACCTGAAAGGGCGCCTGGGACGGATGGGTATCGATCTGCTTGACCCACTTGAATTGCGATCAGGCCAAGGCCATCCCAGCCGTTCGTTTTCCTTACCCTGTTTGTACACCATTTCTAGAATATAGTTCTCTATTTGGCGTCCGTCTGGGCGACAGCCCGGGGCGGACTGGCGGAGATTCCAGGTGTCTCAGGTGGCGCAATTTTCCGGTTAACTCCTGATGACCGGCGGGCCCTGTAGGTGACTGGCGGGCTCAACAGGTAATTTTTGAGGGCTGCAGATGACATATGAGGACTGCAGATGACGGGCGAGGACTGCAGAAGACGGTGAGGACTGCAGATACCGTTCGGGAGTTACCAGTCTGTAGAGCACTGTAGGGACCTTCAGTAACCCTCTTAGACGGTAGTCTTTCCCAAAGGACGGACGCCCTTGCCCTAGAGCTTGAGACAGACGCCTGGGATGCCCGGGACTGAACTCCTGCCAGTGCCTACAGGGCCGACGGGACACTTGGGAACACTGATTGAAAATGTCCCTAAATCAGTCATGTGTTGAAGGAGTCTATCGTTAAGTTTACTAGCTCTTGAAACATATAATCTAGAATGATTCTCATTTAAAGGAGACAATAGTCATTACCTGCTTACAATTATTTAAATTTCAGTTCTTGTTTCACATGGAACTCACAAGCCTGTCTGATTTCTAAGAATTGATAAACAAACAAGTATGGCAAGCACAGTTTGGATCTGAAATGTTACTGTACACAAAGTGAATATCTCCTTGTCATCTACCTTTTACCCAAGCGCCATTGCCTGCCCTGGATCGAAAGCCTTAACACCTTCCTAACTCCGCTTCATGTTAGTGAGTACTACTTGGCGAAAGTGCCAGCGTAGAAGCTCATCAGGAGGCCGAAGGTCATTATCAAGGAACTTTTGATTAAGGTGACAACCAGCAATCTGGTAGTAACTGAGATCAGGTGTGAAGCATACGATCTTGTAGTTATCCTAGGCAATGATTAGCTTCAAACAATGGAAAATTGACGAACTTGAATTCATACATGTGGGTTGATGGACCAAGAATAATTGTCAAAAGAATAGTGCATCTCGCGGGTAAGAAGAATACCATTCTGGACCGAGTTGATAGTTCCATGGGCTTCGTTTGCGGGCGGAATAGTGATAAAGCGACTATAGTTTTTGCTATTCCATTCGCCCTGGTAGGTGAAAGGAAAGACGTGCGCTGCTTCAAAATTACTCCACTAGCCGATATGAGCTAGAGGGACTGGCCTAAGGGTAGCAATACATTGCCCATTGCGCATACGAACAGCCTTGCGGAACGACAAGCTACGAGGTCCCATAAGTCGTGAAGCCTCTCGAGTCAGGGGAACTGCTTCTGTAATTGTCACAGATCCTAAGTGATGTAAGTACTAACTTATAATTGCCGGATAACTAACTTACCATTACTAACAATATAGTAATTGCCTGGTTCAAGTTTTTTGCCCGTCTCTTTCAAGCAGCTGTTTATTGTTGTCATTTAGGGTGAAAGTATCAGTAAAAGAACAGATGATCTCAAGCATGGAATAGAGATTCTGATTGGTAATCCCTTCAGCAGCCCAAAGGCCAGCAAGGATTTTATCACTATTTGTTGAAGTGTAGATTTTCGTATCATGCCAAGCAGAGTGGTCGAATGGCGGCATGTTTATCTGCTTCCGTTAGTTAGTGAATTTTCTCGTTTTAACTCTTCAATCAATAGTGGGAAAAATGGAATTTTTATACCAAAAGAGAAGGTAAGAAATCGTGAAACTTTGACAGAACTTGTTGGTTAGCGTTGTAAGAGCCAATAGAGCTACTGGGGAAAGCAAACCTATCCGGGCCTTTATACTCGCTTACGTAAGTTCAAACACCTACTCTCCTTGCTTGGCATTCTGGGCTATGTTGTAATATGTCATATGTAAGAGGTATGATACCCTTAGGTTTATATTTTGGTTAATTTGAATACACTATGAACTGAAATAATTGAACCTGACTATAAGATATCAGAAACCCCTAGTCCCTCTTCCAAATATTGACTCTAAGCTCGGCCAATACTGCTCCTCTCAGTTCAACTTAAGCTAGAAAAAGAAAAAACTTGTTTTACTCTACCAGCAAAGGCAACTCCAACTTTCTGGTTCCCGGTTCAATTATTCAAGTTCTTATCGCAGTGTTTTTCCTAAAATAAAAAATGTATTCCTAGCAATTCCTTCAGCTTGCAGATAAAGTGATTTACGGGGAAGCGGCTCACGACAGGGATCCGGCTCACCCATAGCAACCGGTGAAAAATCAAACCTATATTTTACTATCTCCATGAATAAGACAGGTATTAGTTTCAAATTTTAGATACAAATACTTTAAGATATAGAGAATCAGAAAATATAGTCTTTATTTCTCAGGTAAAAATTGCTATTCTGGTATAGTGGTTTTAAGATTGACAATCTCAAAAAAGAATTACCCTCTTTCCAAACAATATAAAAATTGAAAAACTTCCAAGAAGGATATTCTAAAATAGATAGAAGGATAGTAGAAGTCTTATATATTCAGAGTAAACTGGTTTTAATTTTGTTTATATAAATTGCCTAGAGCAATAGTGGTCAAAAGAGAGATGAAAAACTATGTACAAATTACATACAAATTGTATCAATTTGACCATGTAATATCTACATACATAGTTGGCCTATGAACTCAATATCTTGGAATATCCTTTATTATGATCTCTAGAGTAGATATTGAAGGTTTAAACTCATAGAACAAAGTTTTGAATAATCTGTACTTTAATGATTCTCAAACCAGTAAAAGCAAGGGAGAAGTTCTGTTACTTAGTTAAAATTGCAACAATAAATTATTTGAAATGACAATCAATTATCAGTTAAGGTAAATGGTTTACTAAGTCAAACTACACTTCTTAAAGCCACGAAAATTGATATTGGTTCATCAGATTTCATGTTAATTGTCTATAGGCAAATTGTCATAATTGTGTAGAGATTAGTAGATACAATTAGATATACTTGTCTACACACCATGCTTACTATCAATCCTAGTTATCTAATGTGAATCGAATCATGGATAGACTTGTATTTGGTTTGAAAATGTTATTATAACTATTTAACAATGGTGAGTGGCTTAGTAGTTATATACTATTACTCGCTAAATTGAATAAAGTATAGAATATGCCAGGTGTATTTGCATAACTTCAAACCTTCAATACTAACTCTATAGATCATAATAAAGGATATTCCAAGATATTGAGTTCATAGGCCAACTATGTATGTAGATATTACATGGTCAAATTGATACAATTTGTATGTAATTTGTACATAGTTTTTCATCAATCTTTTGACCACTATTGCTCTAGGCAATTTATATAAACAAAATTAAAACCAGTTTACTCTGAATATATAAGACTTCTACTATCCTTCTATCTATTTTAGAATATCCTTCTTGGAAGTTTTTCAATTTTTATATCATTTGGAAAGAGGGCAATTCTTTTGTGAGATAGGCAATCTTAAAACCACTATACCAGAGCAGGAATTTTTACCTGAGAAATAAAAACTATATTTTCTGATTCTCTATATCTTAAAGTACTTGTATCTAAAATTTCAAACTAATACCTCTCTTATTCATTGAGATAATAAAATGTAGGTTTGATTTTTCACCGGTTGCTATAGGTGAGCCGGATCCCTGTTGTGAGCCGCTTCCCGGTAAATCACGTTATTCCATTGGAATTGTACTGAGATTTCCTATTTAGTGAATATTCTTGACTATTTTACTTTTTTTCCCTCGGACACAACAACTCTCACTACCTTCAACCTTCTCTTTACCATCTTGTCCCTCTCAATTAACAAAATAAATTTCTAGCTCTCTTTCTGTGCTTTTTCCACAATAATCATTTCTATATCTTTCCCATATAAGGACTTTGCCTGTCCGCAGTGTTCCCAACCGTCCGGGCGCCCGGCGGGGCCCCGCGGGGGGACTGCCAAGAGCCCCGGACGGGACGGGACGGCTATCTGTAGTCCGTCCGGGGCGTCCTAAGGGCAGGACGGCCGTCTTTGGGTAGGACGGCGGGCCCTACTGGGTGAGACATGTTAGTTCAGTGCAGGGGGTGGACGGTGGGGGATAGCCGAGGACGGCCGGGGAATGTCGAAGACGGCCGGGAATGGTGAGGGACGGCCGGGGACGACACGAGTGATGTCTCATGAAGTTAAATGAATCCGTTTGGAGGTGCATCATCTCAACTTGGCTAGTACAGGTGGTCCAAGCACTAGGACTATAATCACCTATAGTCCGTCCGGTCCTCACCTTCCCGGGCGTAATCCATCCTAGCACCCCCAAAAAGACGGACTATGAGCCGTAGTCCGTCCCGTCCTCACTCGAAGACGGACGGACTGGACGGTTGCGAACACTGCCTGTCCGAGTGTACCCCTGTCTCTGCGCCAAGATTGGGCACCTGTTTTGGAATAGTCTCTCCGGACCTATGTGGAGGGTAGCCTTCATACCGGTTTTCTGAAGAATGAGTAAATTTTAAAGTGTGAGATCATTCTCATATAGGGGCTTGACTGGCTACAGGCACTGTTTACCCCAATCTTTCAAACATGACGAATACTATACCTTTTATGAGTTCGTGATGGCTCTCCCAAAACGGGTGCCCAATCTTGGCGCAGAGACAGGACTACACTGCATGTAAGTTATAGTCTTAACAAACCGTTCAAATAATGGATTGGAAAAAAATAATTTTTATTAATTTACACATAATGAGTGAATACTTTTTTCTTTTTTCTTTTCCTTATAAGCGACCCCCCCTCCCTACCGCATCCCCCCCGCCACCTTATTTGATATAGGTGAGTTTGACTATTGGCACGATTGAGAAAAGTGGTTAGTATTAGCATTTTGGGGATATTAGAGGGGAAAAAAACGTACCATCGTACACCCAGTGGGCATCGACTGGCGCCCCCGGAATTTCCTCATCCTCCCCAGAGCAGAGCACCGGTGGAATGTCCAGCCGGCGCTCCCCCCCGACACGCATCCCCAAAAGCCCAATCTCCCACCCCCTAATCACCTCGCCTCCCCCCAGCACGAAAACAAATGGCAACCCATCCATATGGTCATCGAAGACCACCCCGCCCTCAATCCTCCCCTTGTAGTATACATAGAGGTTCGCTCCCTTAGTGGCCATCCGGCCGGTTCCAACTTTAACATCTGTAATTGTCATCCCCTCAAGGACTCGGGACGCGCTAGATTCAGAACATTCAGTGCTCCTAGCTTCCTTGTCCTTGGGATCAGTAGTGGCTTCAACTGCCTTGCCATTATTCGCCTTGAGCTTTTTAAGTTGCTTTTTAGAGAGCTTCTTCTCAGCGTCACCCCAATCCTCCGAGGCGGGCTTGACTTCTTTGATGAGTTCATCCTCTGCCGCACGCTTCAGTGATTTTTTATCGGCTTTTGTATCACAACCCCCAGCACTTGCGGTCGCCACACCATCTTCCCCATTCCGCTTCAAGCCTACCACCGCTTTGGAGGCCTCTCCGGCCTTGCCTTCATCAAAATCTTCGATGTTTCGAGGGTGCTTAGGTTCATCGAGTTCGCCTGAGTTGGTTTCCTCATATGGATAAAGTTTATCCCCATGTGGAGGGATATCGGACGAGGGGCGGTGGTTTTTATAGCTCTCGTGGGTGTCTCGGGGGCTAACAACGTAGTTACTGGTAAGATAGACATCACAGTTTCCATCCACTTTGAAGTAAGTGAATTCATCGCTGCTGATGATAAGATTTAGGGTTTGTTGGTAGTGCTTCTAGAACTAGTTAGCTATCAACCTCTAAAGCAATATCGGGCAAAGACCCTACCAAATTGGAATCGAGAGTACAGAGAGGCCAGGTGATCGTGGCCTCAGATTTCCGAGAGTAAGAGATGGAGTCCAAATTGTAATTGTCCTCGAGGTTCCCGGTATGCATCGTCTTGTCGTGGTGGTCTACCGTACATTTATGCGCAGGCTTACCCCAAGGTGAGCAGGGCCTTATTCTCCCCTCGTCTTTATCCGATTCTGCAGGGGAATCTTTTCCCGAATAGCAGGCAGAATCAAAGGTAGATTGGCTCAAAACCTTTAACGTTGCATGGTGGGGTGTCCCCTCTTCCTGCGAGTTGGAGGGATCAATTGTTGCCCGAATCAATAAGATCTATCCTCATTAGTACCGACAGAGAAGCAAGTAAACCAAGGAGAATTCTTACAGAAGCAGGGAAAACATCAACAGCAAGAACAGGACCCGTGTCTGGGGAAAGATGGAGACTCCAAGGCGCGACCGGAAGAAGTGACGACATTTTACCCTTACTATTAATCGATACTCGTAATGCGGGAGAAAGAAAAAAATCTTGTTGTAAGAGACTTGTTGCGGAAGGACAGGTGAACGGAGGGTAGAGAATGAGAGAGAGAGGGAGATGGCGGATAGGAGGGGTAAATACTGGGTTAAAGGCAACAGTGGCCAGAACATTAATGCACGATTTTGCCAAGAAAAACACGCAGTCACCCTCTGCTGAATTTTTGCTCACATCTTACCAAAACCGGGCAAACTGCGTTTGTCTTAACGAAAACGGGCTAGTGCATACCGAAGCATTGCTTCCTTTGTGCAGCCGTATCACCAACATAGCCAAGTTTGGATATTGCAGGGAAATAAACTTTGGAAACTTCTTCCCACTTTCTAAGACCCCGCTATATCTTTTCCACGACAGAAAACTAGTATTTTGGCGAATACGGGATCTGATACCTATTAGGATTGTTTATTTATTTTATTTTTAAATATTTTTAATTCAATTATTAACTTGTGATACACCCAATCCCAATCATTCCCTGGTGGTCAGGAATCAGAATAGTCTGACCAGTCAGGTCCTGAACAGGAGACCGACCGGTCAGTCGGGAATGGAGGAGGAGACTAGACTTGACCGAAATATTTGGTCAGGTCAAGTCCAGTCCAGTGGGGGACCAGTCCAATATGGGATCCCTGTTGAATCAAAGCGGCCGTTGCTATGACATGTTTTACTACATGTGATAGTCCTACTCTTTTGAGTTCCCCTGGCAGTTATACCAATCAACCTGGCGTAGAAAAATTATCCTCTACGGGTTTATAGGAATTAACGAATACTGTTTATTAACCAGTGTCTCAGAAACTGACAGGGGTATGATAGCATAACATTTTCCCCTCTCGGACCAGTGAAGGAGATAACACGACTGCGCTTCCACTGAGCTTCAACCTCGAGATATTTTATCACTTTCGCCATCTTAACAACACTTTCACCGCAAAGAAATATGGACCCTTCTTCTCATCGTGAACCGAATGCTACCGGTACAGGCCATATCAACAGTTTTAACCCAATAAATAGCTACAACACCGCTACCAATATCACATATGTCGATGAAAAGGCCAAAATCTTGGATTGGCTATCACCCCTACAACCTCGCACCCGCCACAATGATGGGAGGGGCCGAAGACAGGATGGATTAGGGGAATGGTTTTTGCAAGCCCGTGAGTTTCTCAGATGGCGCGACGGGAAAGATGAATCCGGCAAAACCACTCTGTTTTGTTCCGGCAATCCCGGTGTTGGAAAGACCTTTCTTAGGTAAGAAAAACGATTCCTCGCAAGGTAAAGCTACAGCTAACTGGATAAACCATTAGCTCTCTGGTGATTGATAGATTGCTTGAGGACTTTGAAGGAGAGGATGCTGCCGTCGCCTGCATCTATTGCGATTTCTACGACCATGAGAAACAAACCGCTGCGAACATGGTCGGCGCCCTCACCAAGCAGCTTGTGAATTCACTAAGCATTGTCCCTGTTGAGATCGAGGAAGCATTTGGGAGAGCAGAGCACAAGGTTGGGGGCCGAGGGCTCCGGCTTGCGGAAGCTGTTAAGCTCTTGGGGAGCGCCCTTGCACCTGCGAAGCGGACATTCATTTGTATTGATGCCATAGACGAAGTTCAGATAAACATCTACCCCAACTTCTGGACTCATTGCATACCATTTCTCAGACGTTTCCAGGCGTCCGGTTATTCGTCACTGGGAGACCCCACATTCGAAGTGCGGTAGAGAAATATCTTCCCGGGAGAGTGCAGGTTACCCCGTTCAGCCCAAATAGTGAGGACATTAGGGAATATCTTGAAATGAGGTTGAAGCATGACTTGGGCTCGGAAGAGATGAGCGCTGCGCTCAAGGCCGATATTATGAAACGCATTCCCGAAAAGATTCCTGACATGTATGTGATGTCTAATTCTATATCTGAAGCCGTGAGTAATGACTGACAATGGTGGCTAGATTTCTACTCATTTCTTTGACCATCGACGCAATATTAGATGAGACGACGATCCGCAAGAGGCGAGAAAGACTCGAGTTGATGACAAGTGGACTCGGGTTGGATGGCGCGTACGATGCGACAATGGATAGAATGAAGGGCCCGGGGAACGGTAAATCAACACTCGGCATGTCTGCATTGATGTGGATTTCTTGCTCAGAACGTCCAATGCACATTGGGGAGCTATGTGAGGCCTTGGCAGTTGAGATTGGCTCTAGGGATATGGACTAGGATAATATCCCTTCGGAAAAAACATTGTTAGCCTCCTGCTTGGGACTTGTCACTGTGGACGAGAGTTCAGTCGTCCGGCTGGTACACTTTACCCTTCAAGAATACTTCCATCGGCATTCCGAACTTTTCAAAAACCCCCATGCGGCAATGGCGGAGGTTTGCTTGAGGTATCTTAACTTTGATTCCGTTAATAAGATTTCATATACTCTTGATACCGCCCCGGCAGAGACACGCTTTCTCCAATATGCCTCCAGCTACTGGGGACTCTATGCAAGAAATGGGCTTTCCGAAAGGGTGAAATCACTGGCGCTTAATCTGCTTAATAAATTTGGTGAACATATATCGGCCAAGCTTCTTAAATGGGAGCACTTCGATATATGGGAACGGCAGGGACGGCATTCTGTGGAATTTACTGGTCTTCACTGTGCGGCATACCTGGGGCTTGATGAGATTGCGATTGGCTGGTTGGAAAAGGAGAAAGGCTGTAATGCAGACGTGGCAGACTCCCGGGGCCGTACTCCTTTGATGTGGGCTGCGGAAAGCGGACACGAAGAGATGGTGAAGCTACTCCTTTGCCGGAAAGATATCAACCCCGATTCGAGAGACTGTGATGACAGAACACCACTCTGGTTGGCTTCCAACGGTGGGCACGAGGGAGTTGTGAAGCTGCTCTTGGACCGGAACAAAGTTAGCCATGATCTGAGAGGCACATATGGCATCACACCGCCTTGGTATAAGGGGATTGCGGAGTTGCTATACGGCCGGAAAGAAGTCAACCCTGACTCAAAAGACCGTAATGGCAGAACACCACTCCTGTGCGCCGCCGTGCGTGGGCATGAGGGGATTGTGAAGCTCCTCCTGGATCAGAAAGAGGTCAACCCCGACTCGAGCGACATACCTGGCCAAACATCACTCCTCTATGCGGTCGGCCGTGGGCATGAGGGGATTGTGAAGCTGCTCCTTGGCCGGAAAGATGTCAACCCTGACTGGAAAAACTCTCATGGTGCAAGACCACTCAAGAATGCTGCCCGGGGCGGGCATGAGGGGATTGTGAGGCTCCTCCTTCTTCGGAAAGAGGTTAACCCTGACTTGAAAGACGATGATGGTCGAACGCCACTCTGCTATGCTGCCAAGGCTGGGCATGAGGGGATTGTGAAGTTGCTCCTTCGCCGGATAGAGGTCAACCCCGACTCAAGAGACGATAATGGTCGAACGCCGCTCTGGTATGCTGCTATGGGTGGGTGTGAGGGGATCGTGAAGCTACTCCTTGGCCGGAAAGAGGTCAACCCCGAATCGAGAGACAACGTTGGCCAGACACCACTGTTGTCTGCTGCCAAGGCTGGGCATGAGGGGATTGTGAAGCTGCTCCTTGGCCGGAAAGAGGTCAACCCTGACTCGAGAAACTCTCTTGGCGGAACACCACTCCAGTGTGCTGCCAGGGGTGGGCATGAGGGGATTGTGGAGCTGCTTCTTGGCTCGAAAGAGGTCAACCCCGACTCGAGAGAGGATACTGGTCGAACACCACTCTGGTATGCTGCTGCGGGTGGGCACGAGGGGATTGTAAAGCTGCTCCTTGCCCGTAAAGAGGTCAACCCTAACTCGAGAGACACAATCCGCGACACACCGCTCCTGTGCGCAGCCCGGCATAACCATGAGGGAATTGTGAAGCTGATCCAGATTCGTTTAGATGCCGAGTCCGATCCGTAGATGAATTATTCCCCAATGTCTCTTCCCCACCTTTCAGAATGTAGTTATCCGCCGCCAGACTGCCGGGGTGACGGGAGCATTTGTTTTTGATGGAGGTCTGGTCTATGCGCAGGGAAATATGCCGTCGTACAAGCACCGCAGTGACACAGCTATGGCTCAGAGCTGTCGTCACGAGAAAGACCCCGAATGGTAGTGATAGGAAAACTGAGATCTGTTCGATATTCGATGTATATGACAAGTGTGTTCGCAAAGCGCAAAGGAGTGAAGAAGGATCGCTAGAAGATGAACAGAGAAAGGAACGCAGCTTAGACTAGATAAAGTTTGTGGTGGCCCGCACAGTGGGCGCTCTCTACCACACAACACCAGTCACCGCCGCGCGGTCTGGTCATAACCCTGCTCACACCTACAAGTGTGCCCTAACCTAACATACCACGATGGGGTAACTCCATCCGTTTTGGCGTTTGGGTATTTTTAAAAGCGAGGGTTGGCTATTTCGGGCTAGGCTTTGTGTCTCGCACTGAATTTTATATATTATTGTATGATTAATACTCTGGTCTTTTTTTTCCCGCACCAATTATACAGAGTTTAGTATTTGTATTGAACATGAATAAGGGTTGTGGAAAATAGGAAACAAAAGAAACTAAGTTAGGAAAAATAACGCCAAAGGAAATCCCAAATAACCGCTTGAGACAAGTGCGATTCCGGAGTGCCCTTGGGGCGGTGTTGGTGAAGCTGCCGCTGCCCTTGCCCGGGGAGATCGTTAGCGCTGATATGTGCCCGTTTGGCAATGAGGGCGCATGGGAGTCTAGGCGGGGTGGTGGGTGGGCAATAAAGAACGCGAGCTATAGGAAGGATGCGAGCTGTAGGAAGAATGGTGATCTCTAGGTTGTGGAGAGGTAGAAGGTATCGTGAGCAAAAAAGGGGGGTCCGCGGTCCCTGCGTGGTGGAGCTATGACCCCGCGCTGGCCCAGCAACCGGCGATACCTATTTCCGCCCTCCTCTGAGACACCCGCCGACTTCCCCGCCTAGGCGTTTGTGCTCTGCCTAATTGGCAACGGGTTTTCTCAACCCACCATAAATATGGGAGGGGGAGGAGAGGAGAAGAGGGAGTATCACAAATTTACAATTTAGAATGAGATATTTAATTTATTTTGTACAATATCGCTCTATTGACAAATGTATTTTCCTTTCTTGGGTGAGGCTGACTTAATTCGTCATGTTCAGTGTTTTGTTGAAAATTGACGAAGGCTCCACATCTCGCACATCGCTGAAACATAGGTGGCGGATGGCTGAGAAACTCTTTGTTTGAAGACTGTTGCACAATTGAGTAGAATGGTATCCGAGGAGTCATGGTATGCTTGGCTGAGGAGTTATGCGAAGCAGGAATGTTTGGGATGGTTTAGGAATTGCCGCGAGGAAAGGCCGTAGGGATTAAAGTTTACCGGGAGTTGGAACCAACCAGTGTCGCAATATGGTAATTAGCAAACAGACCACCATATCAGGACCGTAACAGATCATGGAAAATCGGGGAAGCGGTGTAAGCGGACGCAACCGGAAGAAGGGAAGAAGGGTTTTCGGGAAACATCTGTGTAGTTGTGTGGATCGGGAGGTGGAGCCAAGATACAAGAAGACTATCGGCGATGTTTTTCATCTGTAAAGTCAAGTTTGTGAATATATAGAACACGTCAGGAGGCTTAGAAAGAATAAGGACCCCAACACACTCTCTGCCAAAAGTAGCCTGGTTTTATGACTTTTGAGGTGATGGCAGATGAACACTCTACTCATAAGCTATCACTCACAGGAATCGGTTAAATTATGTTTTTGGAAGAAAAAACCGGAGGTGATGGCGAGGCTGTATACAAGAGACCTGAGAAGGCGGGAGAGTGTGGGAAATTCATTCTATGATATCTGAGAGGGCCGGTGTGACCTAGTATTTATGCGGTCAAGCAGCAATATATATCGGTAGCGGGAGGGCAGTCCAAGCAAGCAAATCTAGAGGGCTAGTAGGTATAGATGAGAACATAGTTGCAGCTCTGATCAATTTATCGAGTGGTGAGATAGGGGAGGGGGTAAATAGGATGAGTTGAAGTCAGATAGCTTTGAAACCGAGATTAAAAAAACTGCTGAGAGGATATGTTGTACTGTACCCAGAGACGTTGAAGATGCCCTATTTAAAAGTATCATTTCAACACTTTCGGGGCTGTGGCTGGAGTCCTGGGAGATATTATGATAATCGTTATGATATCTTATTTAGTAGCTATACTAGTAGGGCATAGGTTTTTGTGGATCGCGGACATACCATCACTAGATGTTGGGATGGTACTTTGAATGGTTGAGATTGCTATCATAGAAGTTCTGGTTTTGTCGGTTTCATGCGTTTCTTTATAGTTTGTCGAGTTTGGGAGTATTGTGGTATTGCTAGCTAGATAGAGACATATACCTCCTAGCCTGTCCTTAGCTGGGAGAGTGAGTACCGAGCTAGTCCATTGGTCTTCCGTGTTCCACTGGATCGGGTAGAGCCTATTGCCATCGCACTTTTGTTCTTTCCTTCTTCAGTGCTTCCCTAAGCCCCATGAAAAAATCCGGAGAGAGGGATCTTTGGACGCTCTAGTCATTCTGATTTTTTCAAGGTTGTCGTAACAGCTTTTTTCGAGGGGAAAGCGGTCATTTGCAAGGTTAGGGTTCTTGATATAGGCTCCGATCTTCTAACTTGCCGAGCTGTCCATTATCATATAACACGAGAGTTTTTGGACTTGCGAAAGGGTTTGAGGAAAGCCAATTAACTGCCGGTAGCGCTATTGGGTGAAATAAATACTGGTTATGGTACTGTTGCGGATAAATTTTGTCTTTGTTTAGTTACAATATTCTTAGGGGGTGTTTGGCGCGTCCGTGATTCTGATTTGAGATCAGGTCTTGGCGTTTTCAAATCAGATTTTCTGAAGTCAAATCAGACTGACCTGAAATTGTGATTTGAGATTGGGACGCGCCAAACACTCTGTGATTTGATTATGGTTTGCACTGATGTTTGTTATGTTTAAAACCTAATACAAAATAATTTTTAATAATGTATTTAACAAATGAAACAGAGTCTGTAAAGGATATAATTATAGCTGTATAGTAAACCCAATTGTTAATTCTCTTAAACATTCATGCTTCTTTGTTTCCATTTATGTATAAATTATTTCTGTCTATTATATCTTGTATAATATAAGCAATAATAATAAATAGCATTCTTAACACTCTTGTAACTAATAAACTACAATCACACCATCCTATTTTTAAAAGCAAGAAGAAGTTTCATAAAGGGTAGGTGTTTGCTGTTATTCATTCTATATACTTATTTCAAAATGGTTTGGTTTATGTACTAACGTCAAGTTGCCAATTTAGATAAAGTCCAGGAAGTAGTATTCTGAAGACAGGTCCTATGGAGAACTCACTCACACAGCAGGTGTTATGGGGAATGATGTCCTTAGCTGCCAGTGTATCCACACAAGCTGTGATTGCAGTCATCAACCTGCTGATTGAGACTGAAGAGGAGATATTGTCCCAAGGAGCTACTTCCCGCTCTGGCCAACAATATACGGATGAGCTATTAAGCTCACAGAATCCACGACGCATCAAAGAATGTTTGAGAATGGAGCTCCATGTCTTCCAAAAGCTTTGTGAAAAGTTGAAAGCACATGGCAGCCTTGAGGATTCACCAAACTTGACAGTAGAGCATCAAGTCCATATGTGACTTCACATTGTGGCTACCGATGCCTCAAACCGCAATGCGAAAGAGAGTTTCCAGCACTCTGGAGGAACAATCTCACGCTATTTCCATCTTGTCCTCGATGCTATTATTCAGTTAGAGGAAAGGTATATAAACCAGCCATCCAAGGCAAATGCTGGGTATATTCCTGTTCCCCCCGAGATAAGCAAGTCTACAAAGTTTTACCCTTATTTTCAGAACTGTATTGGTGCACTGGATGGCTCTCTGGTGCCTGTAACTGTTCCATCGAAGGTGAGCTCTGTCTATCGCTGTCGCAAAGGATTTACTGCACAAAATATCTTGGTTGTATGCTCTTTCGACTTTACCTTTCAATATGTCCTTGCAGGCTGGGCAGGATCAGTCCATGATTCCCGTGTTCTTGAGGATGCAAAGAAAAAGGGGTTTAAAATTCCTGATGGCAAATACTATCTTGCTGATGCTGGGTATGCATCTTCAACCTCACTTCTTGTGCCTTATCGAGGTGTACACTACCATCTCAAGGAACAAGCCCAAGCAAATCAGGCGTAACTTTATACCCTACTTCCAAAATTGTTCTTTCTCTTGATATAATATTTATTTTTAGCTTATTAATTACTTTTATCTGATTACTAATATATTATCATTAAATTACGTAGACCACAAAATGCAAAAGAACTATTCAATTTACGTCATGTGTCTCTGCGTAATGTGGTTGAAAGAATTTTGGGAACCCTAAAGGCCCGCTTTTGTATCCTGCTAAAGCCTATGTATTATGATCTAGAGACTCAAGCCCTAGTTATTCGGGCTTTGTGCTGCTTGCATAATTTTATTGCAAGAGAGGGAGGAACTGTGGATGTATTAGAGGATGCCGAAGAAGAGGTAGAAGGTAAGTGAATAGGTCAATAGCATTAAGCTGTCAATCAAGATGAGAATTGCTAATTCAGACGTTTATTTGCCAAACAGAAGATATCTCGAGTCAACCAAGGCAAGCAGAGGACCAACAAGGACACAAGGAACCCGAAACCCAAGATGGCATGATACATGAAGAGGATATACAGAGAGACAGACCCGGACAAATAGCATCAGCAAATCCACAAAGCCCTCTACCAACTTCAAACGACACCCCATCACAGTACACGCTTAATCGACAGCAAAAGCGGAAGGCGGAGAAAATGCGGTTGAGAATCGCACGGCAGATGTGGAAAGACTACTGTATCTATAAAGCCTCAGGGTCCGCCAACCTTGAGCCTTACTAGCAATAATAAAATAGCCAATACAATAAATAAAACTTGGACCTGAATAGAAAGGGTTATACCTGATGGTTAAATCAATCGAACATTGCGTTCAATCCAGTCTGCTTGCATTATGGGAATCCCAAATGCAAAAATAGAAACCTCAACTGGATCTGCCTTGAGAATGTCCAAGGCCTGATGGTACTCCATGATAGAAATCGTTGTATTTTCCAACATCCTATTTAGCACAAGAACCCCATGCTCCATGGGTGTAGATGGACTAGGACCTCTATCTCCAGGTGGCCCGCTGGTAGATTGCAGCCCAGTTGTACTGGAAACTGAGAGCTGAGGGAAGGATGAGGCAGCTGACTGCTGAGTAGTTTCACGGAATGATGTAGCTAAGGACTCAATACTACCAGCAATAGTCTTAATACTGAGTTGAGTGGCACTTAATCGAGATCGCTTTTCTCTTTTCCGATAGGGATTTTCAACCCCTAAGGTATTTCCAAAAGGTAGGGCAAGATCGCTTTGAACCTGTTGAGTAAGCGGACTGACAGAGTTTGCCGAAAAGGCGGTGAATGAGGAGGCATCAGCATCGGGATCAGCATCGCTACTGCTACTGTCAACTGTATAGGCAGAATGCTGGCGCTTTGATGCTGGCATCCCAGTAGCAGTTGCAAGCTCGCCTGTTGCCACAGTATTCTGAAAGATCTCCTTCATCTCGGAATAGAACTTCAAAGTTGTATCCTTGAATTGGCGTGCTTCTGGATGTACCTTTAGTTTTATTCATATTTTAATATTAGCAAATCATACTATGCTTAATTTTTGATTGGGTTAATCACACTTACCTTGAGATACTCTGTCCAAACATCCTCTGATGCAGTGACTATCTGATCACTCTCATCCCACCCGAATCCTGAGTTGCCTTTCAAGATCTCAAAAATCTCATATAAATGCTTAAGCTGTGGGAATCTAATCAGTATAACTTCAAATACATGATTTAGAAAGGCCTATACTTACCCGTCTTACTCTAGTCTTAATTTGTTCTACATTCATCTCCGGAGAGAATGCATTGTTGAACATCAGAGTTACTTCATTCCATGCTTGTGGCTTGAAGCTGTTTCCAGCATGGCGGCCAAGATAGCATTGCTTGAGAAGCTCATCAAGCAGAGTTTTGTCCTTATTGTCATCCCAGGCGGCTTTGGACTTTTGGTTTTTTGTTGTCTTCATTGCTTTTCTGGTAGGATGAAATTATGTGTTGATCAATGGTGTGAATAACATGTAGAAGGGTTAGAAATAGAAAGTTTAGTTATTATTTACAATTTCCTGGGGCTCAATTGTACTTAGTCACTCTAATTAACACTATATTAAATAAAAAACCCTAATACTAATCATTTAATATATCTGATTTTACCCTAACCTAGCACTTAAAATATTAAAATATAAAATAACCCCAAATCAGGTAAATAAATTTCAAATCAGAATTGGATATTCAATCAGATTTCAAAATGGGCGCGCCAAACACCACCTGATATCAAATCATGATTTCAAGTCAAATCATGATTTCCAATCAGAATCATGGCGCACCAAACACCCCCTTAGCTAGCTAGAGGTGATTCGGCAGAGTTCATGCTTGCCCTGTGCTTGGAAGAGAAAATTGCCGGTCCTTGTATTCGCTGGGAGTCGGGTGGGTCATCTTCGTTATGGGGATGGTGGGCTAAGTCTTGGCAGACAGGAGGGGTGAGTCTATGTAGGGTAGTCATCTCTTACTTCTCTTCTTTTTTCCACAACCAGCGCGGAAGAGAACCACGACGGTCAACAAGCAACGGTTTTTGTGTTGTCAACGAAGGCAATTGCCAAAGGTTTTTTCCTCCCCCCAGACTGGAATCAGGTGGAGTGTGAATTGGCTAGAGTGAGGCGAATTGATAGTGAATTGTGTGATTTGTTTCTCCGTGTTGTTTTCGGCTGTGATAGTTGGGGATTTGTAGTTACTTCCCTCTCCCGCAAGTAGATACACTAATACCCGGTCGCTTTGTTTTTCAGTACCACTCGAGCAGTAGTCTTACCTTAAAAACTTGTTAAATTGATGATTGGGGGTCGGGCTCCGAACTTTCGCATCTAAAACAAACACTCGGGAAAGGAATAGTGTGCTCCAGACAGGGCATGGCTTGGGGGGAGGGGGTCAGCTCGCGAGGTCTCATTAACTGGGATTCGTTATTTCGTTAACCAACTCTTCGAGGCTTATTATGGTTTAGCACGGCGATCCAGTAGAGATCCACGATAGTTGATTGAACGAGTTTTGGTGGTATCTTGTTGAAATTGGAAAATTTTAGAGCAAAATGGGTGGTTAGTTAGGCTGCCATGACTTGTATCACCAAGATGGTTGCCTGAAGAATGGCTGGTTGGTGATGGCGGGATCGCAGGGCTGGACGGGCTGGTACACTTTACCCTTCAAGAATACTTCAACCAGCATTCCGAACATTTCGAAAACTCCCATTCGGCAATGGCGGAGGTTTGCTTGGCATATCTTAACTTTGATTCCGTGAATAAGATTTCATATACTCTTGATAGCGCTCCGGCAGATACATGCTTCCTCCAATACGCCTCCAGCTACTGGGGACTCTATGCGGGAAATGGGCTTACAGAAGGGGTGAGATCACTTGCGCTTCAACTGCTTGGTAAATTTGGTAGACATAAGGCCGGGTTGGTACAACCCATCGCCAATCGGGCAAAGCACAAAGCAACTCGGGGTGCAGCATCGCCAACGGCCTCGGAGGTCTGCGGATTAAGGTTTCACCGGTTGCCCGGGCATCGCGGGGTCAAAGCTCAAGAATACAGAACCCATAGACCCTGACCAGAACCATCTCCCCCGGCTTACCCACACCTTCAGATCATCATTGTCCTACAACTCGCGTTCATCACCTTTCCTACAGTGTTCTTCATTTCCCACCCGGCACCCGTAGCGGACACTGAGGCGCCCCCATTGCCACAGTGGGATATATCGGCGGTAACGATCTCCCCAGGCAAGGGCAGCGACACACCCCACCAAAGCCTCCGTGAGTGGAACTTGACTATTGGTGGAAATGACAAAGACCTGTGCTGTTTTTCCTTCTGGCGTTGTTGTATTGTGTTTCCTTGAATTTCCTTTCTTGTCGCTTCTAGTCTCATTTAATACACTTACTTCGCTTTGGAAAATTGGTATCGGCTAAGCTTCTTATATGGGGGAACTTCCCTTGGTGGGAACGGGAGAGAAGGTATTCTGAGGGATTTACTGGCCTTCACTGCGCGGGATACCTTGGACTTGATGAGATTGCGATTAGCTTGTTGGAAGAGGGGAAAGGCTGTAGTGCAGACATGGCTGATGGCTGGGGCCGTACTCCATTGATGTGGGCCGCGGAAAGCGGGCGTGAGGAGATGGTGAAGCTACTCCTTTGCCGGAAAGATATCAAGCCTGACTCGGGAGACGGTGGTGGTAGAACACCACTCTGGTTCGCTTCCAAGGGTGGGCATGAGGAGGTTGTGAAGCTGCTCCTTGGCCTGAAAAAGGTCAACCCGAACTCGAGAGACAGATATGGCAGCACACCACGCTGGTATGAGGTGATTGCGAAGCTGCTCTACGATAGAAAAGAGGTCAACCCCGACTCGGGAAACAATTATGGACAGACACCAATTCTGTGTGCTGCCAAGGGTGGGCATGAGGGGATTGTGAAGCTTCTGCTTGGCCGGAAGGAGGTCAACCCCGACTCGAGAGACTATCACGGTCAGACACCACTCTTGTGTGCTGCCGAGGGTGGGCATGAGGGGATTGTGAAGCTCCTCCTCGATCGGAAAGAAGTCAACCCTGACTCCAGGGCCGCCCAGACGCCCCATCCGATCAGTAGGCAAATTATGCGCCAACGCCTCTTTCCTACCTTTCGGAAAGCAATTATGAGTGGCTGGGCTGCAGTCGTGGTGGGAGATTTGTTTGGCGTTAGGGTTGTTAAGAAGTCAGGGTGGGCTATTGTAGGTTGGGCTTTGTGTTTTTCATTGAACTTTTGTATAATATTGTATCATACTGGTTTATATTTTCGCAAAACAGAGGATAGAGGGTAGAGAGGAGGGGGTATCACAACTTTACAGTTCGGTATGATATATTGACAGTGTTCGCAACGGTCCGGGGCCCCCGTAGGGCCCGGCGGGGGGACTGCCAAGAGCCCTGGACCGGACGGGACGGCAGAATGCGGTCCACACCCGTCCTAGAAACCTCAGGACGGCAGTCATTGTG
>Ga0307509_10003579_pt1 | contig 23387 bp, 26 predicted proteins | sample 10_EM_MG_FD_202245 | JGI IMG/M metagenome (GOLD analysis project Ga0307509, IMG submission 202245) | Populus trichocarpa ectomycorrhiza microbial communities from riparian zone in the Pacific Northwest, United States - 10_EM | ecosystem: Host-associated > Plants > Roots > Unclassified | place... | reverse complement strand
GAGGTCATTACTCGAGTATGTTGAGGTCGGAAAAAGCAATCCAGATTCTCTACCGAACTGCGAGACCAAAAGGCCTTTAGTTTACGATTTTTGATGTCGAGGCAATAGCAGCTGGGAGGAGCTACCATGTACGATATTCCAAGAACAACGTGACAATAATAGCTAGAAGCAATAAACCAGAACCGGAAATGACCCAATTTTTATACCAATTTATTGTGAACATGAAAATCCCCTCTTAACATTCGGCTCTCATTGTTTGAATGGATGAAACTTCAGAGCAGGTGGTCTAGGTTTCCGACTCCTGCAGCATTGCACTTCTTCCCAGATAGCACAACCGTGTAGTCAGACAATCCCATGCAGCCCCTAGCTCCCACTCCTCAATTGGCCTACCGAGTATGATACTTGCATAAACGTCTTTCAAATCGGGGCTGAATGGCTTCACTCGTACTGTGGCCAATATTCTGTATCGCCAGGGTAAACCGCCATACAGCCACAACCACAACCCCAGCAGCGGCCGCCTGGACAAACACTCAAATAGGTCCCACAAAAAAAAGTTAACTCAAAAGTATCTACTTTGACTGGGGCAAAGCGGCTTCAAAGGATCTCGATGACTCGTAAGCCGTGGTTTATCATACTCCAACGACAGAAAAAGATTATCAAGAGCGAAATATGGAGGAAACCCTTTGTACACAAGTACCATGCGCTTGGCGGTTAACCCTTCCGGATACCACTGACTTGGAAACATGCCATCGAAAAAGTGAACCTTTGCGTAGAATCATCAACCTCTTTGGCCTGTTATAAAATAGTGAAGAAAATTTGAAAAACAAAGTGGAAAAGAATAAATAAATGCAGGGTAGTCTTCCCTCACTTAGAATTGGTGTTTTGGGTGGTTTCTTATGCCAAGAATCCCTAGAAAATCACTAAAAATTTGTAGGGAAATTTTAGAAAAATACCAGCAGGGTTCAAGTATCATAATTCTTTATTTTTTCTATCATTTTCCTCCCTTCAATTTCTTTGCATCCTTCGAGGGATAAAAAGATGTGTGAAATTTTGCTTAAATATTTTGTCCATTGCAATGGAGTTGTTCCGGCAAATTTTCCACATCTTCAATGGTATCATATTCCTCAGTCGATCGTATCCGGAAGGGTTTACCACCAAGCGCATAGCACCGGTATCCAAAAAGGGTTTCTCGTGAAATATGGGGGTATCAGTGTGTGGGGTACTGACGCTGTGGGTTTCCGTGTGGCTGTAGTTTGATGCCGCGGTGAATTGTGACTGCTAGCCATTGCAAGCACTGTGGCTGGGCGTTACCACGCACCCACACAACCAACATATTTTCCCCCAATTTTCGAACTTCAAATAACCAACAACCCACCACCAGCAACACTACCGGAGCCTTTCGCCAGGAAACGTCGAGATGTCTCATGTAAGCAGCTATCCCGCTCCACTTGCGATTAAATTTCTAGGTCCCGAATTGCAGCTAACCATCTCTTAGAGAAAATTCGTATGCCAATTAGGATCTCTCTATAAATGGGAGAAACCGGTACTGACAGTGGCCTAGGAAGCACCCAGACACGGTTCCCTCGCTTTCCTTCCCAGGAAGCGAGCTTCCAGACACAGAGGAAAGGTTAAGGTGAGGATATGAACCGGGTTTCTTCCTTAGTAGGACAACGTTTTGACAGAATTTCTCGAGTACAGTCTTTCCCCAAAGATGACCCTAAGAAACCCGTTCACCTTACCGCCGCTCTTGGGTACAAGGCTGGCATGACCACTATAGTCCGCGATTTGGACAGGCCAGGCGCGAAGATGCACAAAAAAGAGATCGTCGAAGCAGTCACTATCATTGAGACACCACCGGTACATTTTCTCCACAGCACATTATTGGGAGGAGGCGGCAAGGATTAATTCTAACTTAAATGGCTACAGATGTTCGTTGTTGGTGTTGTTGGATACGTCGAGACCCCCCGTGGGCTTCGATCTCTTACTACCGTTTGGGCCGAGCATCTCAGTGCCGATATCAGGCGCCGCTTCTACAAGAATTGGTACAGGTCCAAGAAGAAGGCCTTCACCAAGTATGCCAAGAAACACGCCGGTGAAGGAAAGGAAATTGCCCACGAGTTGGAGCGCATCAAGAAGTACTGTACCGTTGTTCGCGTTCTTGCTCACTCTCAGATCCGCAAGACTCCTCTGAAGCAGAAGAAGACCCACCTGATGGAGATTCAAGTCAATGGTGGCTCAATTGCCGACAAGGTCGACTTTGCCTTTGATCACTTCGAGAAGGAGGTCGAAATCAAATCAATCTTTGAGAAGGATGAGATGATCGACGTTATTGCTGTCACCAAGGGCCACGGTTTCAACGGTGTTACTTCAAGGTGGGGAACCAAGAAGCTGCCAAGAAAGACCCACAAGGGTTTGAGAAAGGTTGCTTGTATTGGTGCCTGGCATCCGTCACACGTGCAATGGGTACGTATTCCTACAATATTAGACCAGGGATAGAGCTAACCATGAATCGACAGACCGTCGCTCGCGCTGGTCAAGATGGTTACCACCACCGCACCTCTGTCAACCACAAGATATACCGTATTGGCTCCGGCGTTGATGAGGCTAACGCATCAACTGACTTCGATATTACCAAGAAGACTATCGTATGTCACAATCACACGTTTCCCAAGCTCCCCAGGGAGAATAAGCTAACATAATTGCCCCAGACTCCTCTTGGTGGGTTCCCTCGTTACGGTGAAATTAAAAACGATTTCGTTATGGTCAAGGGCTCTGTTCCTGGTGTAAAGAAGCGGGTAGTGACCCTGAGGAAGTCGATGTTCATCCACACCTCAAGAAAGTCGCTCGAGAAGGTAGAGCTAAAGTGGATCGATACGTCATCCAAATTCGGTCACGGTCAATACCAGACCAAGGAGGAGAAGCATCAATTCTTGGGTACTCTCAAGAAGGATATTGTTGCTGCTTAGTCGTTCTTTCTCTCTTTTCTTTTCGGTTCTTTCGTGTTCCATAGTTTGGGGGTCAAAAAAAATCACTTTCAGCCAAATATCTATTTTGCCCGGAAGGTTGTGTCCTTTTGATGAACGAACGAAATCAGCCTTGACCATGCTCCACTCGACCCTAACCCCTCGCGGGGGGATTCCGCGATCTGCCATAAATTTAGGGTATGAATACTGGTCACGCCCTTCCCACCATATTGAAGTGACCCTAATGCTTATTGGATGCGTCCTTATGACTACCGACAGGTCTAACCCAGGGGTATTCTTTCACCTTTTTACAAAGTAAGGATACCAGTGCACAGCGACCATATCCCAACAAAAAGAACCCCAGTCAAACGAGGGGTGAAAAAATGTATGATAGGAGGAAAGAAGGAAACTACATCTAACCTTCTTGAGTGCCTTCAAACGCAACAGAAGCTGGCAGCCTAAAAGAAACACAATAATATGTCTTGTTCGGTGCCACGAGCCTAACATTCTCTAAATTCTCCAAATCGCCCTCCCCCATCTCGTGCCCCAGATATCTACTAATATCCGCGCATATGTCCCCCGCAGCATTCTCCGTCACCGGTGCCTTATGAAAAGTGTAAACGTGAATCATGGGTAACATCTCTTGACCCGAGATTACATCCTCGAGCCCACGATACGCACCGCGGAAGGCGCCGAGGAACGTCGTAGCGGAGGCGGGGAGGTTCATCACGAAGTGAGAAAACGTAGGTGGTACTGGGATCACTGTCGGAGGGGGAGGCTTTTGACCGCGCCTACCGGGCGTTGGAATAGAGACTTTGTTTGTCGAAGGGTTTCTGGAGCGGGACAGGAGGGTGCGGATCGACTCGCGGATGAAGTTTGCGCCGTCGAGGTTGTGCGGAGTTAAGAACTGGGAGACCTTTTTTTCATAGCGCTAAGTTCATTTTCTAGACGATGTGGGGAGGGAGGGGTTGTTAGTGAGGATTACCTTATTGGTCTTGATATTGCCCACCAGACTCTTGTAACTCTCCGGGTTCAAGTCATTCGCATAGACGAAGACCCTCTGCTTCGCCGCCGGGATAGCAAACGGCCCCACGCCGGCCATCACGTCCGCCACCGCCTCCCCAGGCTTAAATTGCTTGAACATCCTCTCGTGCTCGTTCCCCAGCCTACTGTTCCAGTAAACTTTGGCGAAGTCAAACCGGAATATGCAGCCTGATTCCCGGACTTCTACGTTCGTATTGTCTTCGCCGGCGAGGAGCTCCATGGGGAAGGTTCGGTATACCGAGCCCGTACCCACGTCTTCGATCTTGTTCACCACGGTGGACACATTTGGGTTTTTATCCAGGAGGACAGTGGCTATTAGGTGTTTGTAGGGGAGGGATTGCTCTCGGAGGTTTAGGTGCGCCAGGTGTCCAGCTTGTGTGAATCCACAGGGGATCTCCCCGAGGTCTTCAGGAAGAATCGCGTTCATTATTTCCTCTATCGGGAGAGTTAGAAAGCTACTTGATCTTAAAATCATGGCCCCCGTGTATGCGAAACTGCGTACCGTAATTCCAGTTCTCATATTTCATGTGCAGAGTGTACGGCTCCAGTTCAATAATCTTCTGCTCCACGAACTCCCTTGTTTTCGGCTGGGCAGTGGATAAATCTCAACCAAATAAGTCAGAGCTTCGCCTCTTCGCACCTATGGAGGGGGCAGCCTGCCTACCCACCATCATGTTTAACCTCAGGCTTCATCAATAACAACCTCCGCTCCTTCCCCGCGTCGTCCTTCTGCGTAATCACACTCCGCAGTCGCGGAACCCGTAGTAAATCCTTCGCGCATTCCTTCGTAACTTTGGGTATATTCCTTCCATCCAGAACATGCGCTGCTGTCAGTGGGATGGTTTTTTGAAAGAATGACGGATCGAGCTTTCGCATGGCGCGATTTATCGGCGGAAGAAAGAGGCGGGACATTTCGCCGCTTGAGGAGTTCTGTGAGGTGTTAGACGAGGCTGTGAACTTGTGTTGGGATGGTTGATTGCACTTACAGACATTAGGTGATATCGGGTTTGAGTATTTATTTGTTCGTTCGAAGTTTTCTCACCCCACTATATTTTGTTGTTTGCATCGTGGTGGGAGCAGGGAGGGGCAGGGTAAGTTCGGTGTTAAGTTAGTCTTATCGATAAGAATTTTGAGTCAGGGTGCGGATTCGAGTCAGTGTCCGTGAGGCTAGCCGCAAAGGTATTATACCACCGGTAAACGCGGAATCCCAATTTCCTTATGTTCTCGTTTACCGAGTGATTCTGCCCTTCCAATTCTTTTCAGAACAAGAATATCATACAGTAATAATATGTTTCATGACCCATCACTCGATATTCAAAATTCACACAATTCGCCGGTGGAAGTGAATTAAACCGCTGCCAGTTCATCAAGGTCGGCCAGGCTGAAAAGGAGCACGAAAGAGGAATGGCAAAGGGACATCGGGTGCAGGTGTATTGGCGCGAGATCCCCGTTTGCTTTTTTTTTCCTTCAGGAGGCCCTTTTTTCCCCCACTGTCCAGCCGGCCAAGCTATCGAATTAAGTAATCATTGACCGCATCATAAATAATCACTCAAGACAAACATTGTCTGATTGTACAAAACCAGCTTCTAATTAATTAACTACGACATCCTTCTGTGAGGGGCTTCCTAGAACTATTTCGGCCGGACAGTTGGGGAACGAGCGATTGCTGTATGATACCTCTGGATGAGGGACAAGACAGAACTGAGGTCTAAACCACAGACCTATTGACTGATGTTGTTTTCCCCTGCCATCCTGCTAACACCCGGAGAACATAAACCTAGGCACTGGATCTGCCCAGACCTAAACTAGTAAAAGGAAAGTGAAATGAATAAGGAATGGGGATATGGAGGGTGAGAGAGAAAAGCCCTGTATCCAAAACGACTTGTACTAGTGAGTCTCTATAACTTGCATCTCTCGGTATCCTTCCTTATCCCACCTTCCCCATAAACAGAACACTCCGCTATAAGCACAATCAGGATCGTCAACTTCTTATCGTCAACCAAAACTCATCAATGTCTGATCAAGACTCCCCTGATCCAGCCGCGCCGGCGGGTTACTCGCCTGATCGTATAGTGCCCAATTCAAATGAAACGGAATGCAGTTCCTTGCTAACTATTGGCAATTCTAGGTACATCGGTGCAAACACTTATGGGATCTGAAACTGTTGTTCATGGCCTCCAAGCCTATGTTTCCAATAACAACCCAATGTCTATCATCGTGATCATTCCTGATAGTTTCGGCTGGCAGTTTACTAATACTCGCCGTATTGCTGATGAGTTTTGTGAAAAAACTGGGGCTACTGTTTATGTTCCTGATTTTATGAATGGTTTTGTCCTTCCTACATTCTCTGATGATTTTTGCTGCACAGTACACGGTGAGGATATCACAATGACTCTATTTCTAACATGTCAGCTTCCACGGGTTAGGTGATTCTTACCCCTTGAAGTATAACGATTTCATGCCGACCAAAGAGTCTGCTCCGCAGCCCCTCCACCTCAAATGGTAAGCGATCAACTTCAGTAGAGCGATTCCCTTTGTGGCTTTTACTTGTCCTATTAACCAACAGTTTCTTTATAGGAGGGCGGCTATCGCATTGAAGTTCTGGAACCTTCGCCACAGAGACTCTAAGGCTGGGGCCATTATTCACACATTTTTTAAAAACTTGCACCATGAGAATCCCGACCGCAGAGTCTTTGCCGTAGGCTATTCTTGGGGGGCAAGACAGGCGATGTTGCTGGCAAGCAAGAAGAACTCTATATCTAATGATGGCTCCGGATATGTTGACGCAATTTATGTTGCATCTCCATGTGAGCTGATGCTTTCCACCCTTTTAAAACAATTCTTACTTGGCATAGCCTTCCGGCTATTTAGAACTTGCCCGACTGACTTTTTTGACATTATTAGTGGGACTTTGTTTTCCTAGGGAGCTTCATGCCGTCTGTAAGCCAATTTGTTTAGCCCTGGGGAGCGATGATAAACTACTTCCGAAGGATTCAATCGAGGAGTTTAGGAACTGGATCGCGCAGAAGGCCCCGCCGGGCAGCGAGGCCCATGTCTACCCAGGAGCCCCTCACGGTGAGTCCACAGTGATCCTGAAGCACCATATAACGATAATTATGGACCTGATTGTTGGCGTGCTCGTAACGATATAGATTTCGCTGTCCAGGTAAGGTTTGGGCATCCAGGGCAAAAGTATAACAAGAGAGCCACTTTGGGTCATGCTGAGAGATTCTTTAATGCGATTCTTGATGGTCCTATTTGAAATCTATACTGTAAAGTAACGGGAGAAACCTATCTGCCTAGAGGTTTCTCCGTAAAACAAGTTAGCCGCTAACGATTTCCTTTGACTTTTTTTTTTCGATTTTTTCTTTCTTTCAGTCTTAGTGTGGGGTGTTGTTCGTACCTGTATTACCAGCATGGCCAGCATATCCTCAAAAGCTCTGCGTTTCTGAAACCTTGCTCTGCCGTACTCGAGTACTACCGGAAGCCCCGGCACTGTACGCACGATACTTGAGTTACCGGTAGTCGTTCTAACGCAACAATGGAAACACAAACCCATCAACCCACATAGGATCACATTCATATCCGATTGTTCTAACTCTATAACATCATTGATTATACTCAAGTACACCCGTCCAAGATGGTGCCCCTACCAGCTCTTGAGCCATCACGGAGATAACTGAGCTGATTAGATGGGATAGGTTCACGCTGACGTTTCGAACTTTACTGAAGGTTCCACCAAGGCGGTAGTATGGGAGCAAGTCATTGGGTCGACAGAAGCACTCCTTGCGGACCAAAGAAACTGGGTATAGCATCTATATATAACTAATATATACACCCCGAAACACCTCCTGCTTGCATGAACTGAGTGGCCTCGGTAATCTGACATCTTTGACAGGTCTGGTACGCATCCCTCCTTTCCCCAACTAAATCTCCCAAGTTTTTTTTGCTGGTCGCCGGGAGAAATTTCTTTTCGGTATTCCATTTTACCAGTGTGGTAGCGTGACTGCTAACGAGGCCGAAAGCAACCTTGCAAACACGGCATCACTTCTCTGGCATGCTTTGAAGTCAATGCCTGAACCGTCCAATCACATCAATTGGGCAGGTAAGCGTGAAAAAAGGGCCTGTGTGGTTGTGGCGGTCGTGCTCCCCCCCCAAGTACTATCCGGTTCTCCGAACCGCTCATGGCGAATAATTTTCTCCTGTTTTCTAAATTGGGAAATTAGATGGAAGCTAAACTGGCATTCTCGAAGGTTTCTACGTTCTTGATCCAACAGCTTCGAAACAGTTGATATTGGGACCCTTTATGGGAAAGGTACGTAGGTTTATGTCTGGTTGGCACTCTCCTACCGGTGGTTCACTGTGATACAAAATGTTGGAAGCATCCGTCGGTTGGACACGCCGAGCAGAGTATATTTTTGAAACGGTTCATGCCTGGTGAACCCATGGGTTAATTGTGGGGGACTTCTCCCGTCATTTCACCGTTCTTCCTATTGTAGTAATGGTTGTTGGATAGTCTTGTTTTCCTGAATGTCTACCAGGAATTTCAGATCTCCTGGGGCTAACGCCAGCCTATCGTACATGGTTCCAGGTTGCGTGCCAAACGATCGAGTTTGGTCGGGGGGTTTGCGGGAAGGCCGCAGATAGTGGTGAAACGCAGCTGGTTCAGGTTGGCCGGATTCAGTCTATTGTTGCGGTTATGATACTGACTGGGACTTCGCGCCTTCTCTGCGACTCAGAACGTTCACAGCTTTCCAGGCCACATTGCTTGTGATGGGGAAACCAAGAGTGAGATTGTGGTGCCTATCAAGGTTGGAGAAAAGGCAAGATAGAACTCCCTCAAAATTTATTGGAAATCCGCCAAAGTGACATTTAGCAGATCCACGTGGGGTCTGGCGTAACATGCGTCTCGCCGACCTTTGAATCTCGGGAAGAACTTGCTAACAGGGAGAGTTTACAGGTTGTGGCAGTCATAGATATCGACTCCACAGTCCCCTCAGCTTTCGATGAGGAGGACAAAAAGGCTCTGGAAGCGTTAGCGAACACCCTTGGACCTGCCTGTGATTGGTAGACTCTACTATGAGATTCCACCAAAAGTCAGACATCCCCAAAATGGATAAGAGAGCCGTTGTGCAAATTCTGGCAGAAATTTCTACTTATTTTTTATTTTATTTTTTACTTTTGTCGGGTGAGGCTGGGGAGTGGGGGGGGGGGGGGAGAGGAGGGAAGAGGAGCCTACCAGCGTTTCCCCTCTGTGGGGAAACGGCGAGGTTTCTCAAAAGGGAATGGTAGTATGAATATTCCGCGGGTTCAAGTATCGAAAGGAGAAATTGAAGCGGCGATTTCACCCGTCAAGAACCAGAAGGATACCTACTTCTGAAGACTTGTTCCGCTAAATAGCAGGGCACTTTGGCCGGCCGTTATTTAAAACCTGTTCTTAGCACTGAAGTCGGATGATATTATTTGACCAACAGTCAATGAAAGTCTTAGCCTGGGAAGTTCACAACTGCCATTATCTAATCAAGAACCTGATCATAGAGTTCTGGCGCTGATAGCCAGTGTATCAAGAGCTTTCGGGGAAAAAAGTGGGTCTACTGCAGGGGCCAAACTCCTCTCTTCGCTACGAATTTTATGCACAAAATGTTTCCATGCATCTTTGCGTTATAAAACACCCCGAGATAGCTGTTTCGAGAACCCGCCCATTGGACTCCCTAAGTTTCATGGATATTATTGTATCTACAGGTACGTACCGGCTCACTCACTGCCTCGTACAAGTGCTAGGGGAGACGTTTGTGCACAAGACAGGGATTATTTTGCGGGTTAACCTAAATCAACTATCCACAAACTTTCTAACTCTTGTACTTGTAGATTTATGGGTAAGGCTCGGTACTTGTACCATAGCTATGACATTGTGTTTTATTACTGTCATTGTTATTATTATTATTACTATGATACTACTATTAGTATCATCGACCCCTCTGCCGTCATATTTGTGCGAGTATTGAATCTGGTGACCATAAGGGAAGATTTAAGGGGCCTGCACGATTGTCCTCTGGCATTGTGCTCTCTTTAGACTTTATATGGGGTAAGGTACTATGCTGTACGAGCAGGCTCGGAGACACGGGAGCGAGGGTAAGGATATCGGCCAAACGCAGGAACTTACAATTCTGATGGCTGGAAGATCTCGCAGCAAGCAACAGAACCCATACTAAGTGTAGGAATTCTGTCTCGGATTTCACCTCGGGGCCCATTTCTTGTTATTTGGGGAGGGCCTCTGGGACGAGTTAGGAGGTTACAATGACTTTATTAGAGAGAACACCGACTCGGTAGTTTTCCGTTTGGAACGCCACTACAGGCCCCCCCTTGCAAAACGTCAGGATCTTAGCGGTTCGTGCGAAATGATTTGCGTGCCACCCCCCCTTTTTTGTCTAGCTTTTGTGCGAGCAACTCGCGCCAAAAGTTCGTGATATCTAATTTTTGTTGTTTAATTTTTTCTTTTTTGGCCACTTGGTCACTTAACAAGGATATGGTAGATTTTTTTCTTTCTCTTCTTCCTTTTTCCTTTTTCCTTTTCCTTTTTCTTCTTTTCTTTGGCAAGAAAGATGTGGTCGTCGTGAGACCGATTGACAGCTACAGAGAATTGTGCTCAGAACTGGGGAGCAGAGGGCCTGTTAAGCGCCTACCTATGTGCCTACCGGTGCCCGAGCGAAACTGTCAAACACCAACAGAAGCTTTGCGGTGAGAAGGATGGAGGCTACCGTACCATGCTGGGATTTGTGCTGTGGAAAATTGCAAGTGGTTGATACAAACGCCAAACAGTCGACTGGGGCGAGTGCTCTCCTATGTTTGTAGGTTCTAAAGCGGGGGAGAGACTTGTAAAGTGCTAGTAGGCTTTCTGTGGGGGATTCTCTGGTAACGGATTCCTTCCGGCGGCAGCTGCTTTGGTGGTCAAACTTTGCTGGCTATTGTGTCAGGCTGCCGTCGTGGGAAGATCCACTTCCTCTTTTGCCCCCCGAGGCAACTGTAACAAGATATTGAGCATCGGCAAGCGGTGCAGTGCTCTTAGCTGCAGCAGCCACACGGCCTCAAGAGTGTGTATGATTACCGTATTCTGTGCAGTGGGAAGCAACTCGAAGGGTGTGATACGACCAGTCTGAGCGAGTGACTGGCTGGCGACCCCCTGCCCGATCGCTCCTCTGCTCTTTCCCAGGGCTTTCTCGCAGCGGGTCCTCCACTCTTTGAAGCATCCCTACTGGCGGGCGCCGAGAAAGAAGCAATGAACCCTGGCACTCTTCCACTCCCCTTCGTTTCTCTTCCCCCCCCACCCACATACCGGTATTTCACAGCCCAAACCCCATCCATCATCCCCCTTGCCTGCTCCAAAGAAACCAAAAAACCCAGTCCGTCAAATCACCTAAAATATCCCCACAGCCGTGGGGAGCGCGAGCCCGAGGGATATCACTACCACCACCACCACCACCACCACCACCATCCCAGCCTACCCTGCCGTATCTCGACTTCCTCCACCACCACTGCTGTTCCCTTTCTTCCCCCCTCCGGCTCTTCCCTCCCTTTCGCTATCAAATCCCTTTCACTATCCTCCCCGCCTATTTCGCATCCACTCTTCTCAATTGTTGGGCGTCGTTCGTCGTCGTTGTCGCGCACAGCTTTTGACAATTGTGCGTACGCCCCTCGGACTTTTTTTGTGGGCTCTCGCCTTCGCATTGATAATTATTATCGCGATAATTATTATTTATTATTTTTACTTGCACCAAAGGCTGAGCCCTACCTACCACATCCTCCCGCCTCGCTATCGGCTGCCGCTCTTTGTTGTGTGTGCTTCAAGTTCCACCCAGAGCCAACCCTCTCCCTCTTTTCCTTTCCTTTCCTTTCTTTTTTCTTCTTTTCAAAACATTCGCTCCACGTAATTTTAACTCTCGGGGTTCGACTGGGAAGTAAAATCTTCCAGAAAGAAAATCTTTGATCTCGAACTTTGGTTCCTCTCAGAGAGGAAAAATCCCATCCAACGGTTCAGCACCTGCAACTTGGAGCAAGGCTTGTCACTTATACCTCCTTGGTAAGTTTTTTTTTTTTGGGTTATTTTTTCTCTTCCCTTGCGAAAGCGGACTTGCATTTCCTTATTCATTCTGTTTGGTGGAACACTCTACCCTATAATCCTTACAAATCCATCCTTTCTTTCCACACCTTCCCTTCAATCCTTCTCCTTCCTTCCTCTACCTCCTACTCTACCCGCGCGCATCTGTCCTCCACATTAGCGGAGCTTCATCTTTGTCCGCGGGTCCAGCATTGTGGCAGGTCATCAGTACAAGGGAGCTGAAGAAGAATAAGGAGAAGCGACGGAAGGCTTCTCGAAGTTGCAAACTCGCATCCTCAAGACGCAGCTTTTCCTTCTCCGCATCGCATTCACCCGTTCGGATCGGGTCGTGCCAAGGCAAGCTAAAAACAATTTCCTAACAAGAAATCGTGCAGCAACCCCCTGGAGCCCATCCCCCTTGCAAGTTTGCCCTTCCACTTTCGCTTCCCTTCTCCTTATTCCCCTTTCCCCACCAATCGTCCGTTCATCTAACCCATCTGTCCTCCCATCTCTTGTCAACGGAAGAAAATAAAAATCTCATCTGGTTCTAATCCGTCTCGTCATCCCGAAGAGATTCACAAGCGCGCCATTGCGAATCAGTTCTCCAACACACACTTTGATATTATTCCCACTAGTCGCTACCTCCACACATAGGTTTCCTTCGTTACTCGCTTTGCTGGGTTGACATCAGAATTACGACGAGATGGGTTGTGGAATGAGCACCGAGGAGAAGGAGGGGAAGCAGAGGAATGAGGAGATCGAGAATCAACTGAAAAAGGATAGGATGATGCAGAGAAACGAGATCAAGATGCTTCTATTAGGTACGTAGGCGGGCCATTGCGCATCCGCGCCTTGTTCATTCCATCTGCTATTGAGGCTAAGACGTGTTTTTTATGTAGGAGCTGGTGAATCTGGAAAGTCTACCATCTTAAAACAGATGAAACTCATCCACGAGGGAGGTTATAGCCGAGATGAATGCGAGTCTTTCAAGGAGATCATCTTCTCGAATACGGTACAATCGATGAGGGTAATCCTGGAGGCCATGGAATCACTAGAGTTACCCTTGGACGACAGCCGGGCCGAGTACCATGTTCAAACCATCTTTATGCAACCCACACAGATTGAAGGCGACAGCTTACCACCAGAGGTTGGAAATGCTATCAAGACACTGTGGGCCGATCGTGGGGTGCAGGAATGCTTCAGGCGGTCAAGAGAATATCAGTTGAACGACTCCGCCAAATAGTACGTGTTTTTTCTTCTTGCAATCGGCTGTTGATGAAAAGGCTAACAAGCGCGGCAGTTACTTCGATTCTATTGACAGAATTGCGCAAGCAGAGTATTTACCTAATGACCAAGACGTGTTGCGCTCGCGTGTCAAGACGACTGGTATTACTGAGACTACCTTCATCATTGGGGATCTTACATATCGCATGTTTGATGTGGGTGGCCAGCGTTCCGAGCGTAAGAAGTGGATCCACTGCTTCGAGAATGTCACCACGATTCTCTTTTTGGTCGCTATCTCGGAATATGACCAACTGTTATTTGAGGATGAGACGGTCAATCGTATGCAGGAAGCCTTAACCTTGTTCGACTCGATTTGCAACTCGAGATGGTTCATCAAGACAAGTATCATTCTGTTCTTAAACAAGATTGATCGATTCCGCGAGAAGCTCCCCATCAGCCCAATGAAGAATTACTTCGGTGATTATGAAGGTTTGCGACACCAAGCTGATGCTGTGCTAAATGGATCACTACTGACATCAAGTAACAGGAGGCGAGGATTACACCGCGGCTTGCGATTACATATTGAACCGTTTTGTTTCTCTAAACCAATCAGAGACTAAGCAGATATATACCCATTTCACTTGCGCCACGGATACTACTCAAATTCGGTTTGTGATGGCTGCTGTTAATGGTAGGACAACCTTAAACTCGAGGCTTGCATGTTGCTTGTACTGACGTTATGATAGACATCATCATCCAGGAAAATCTGCGAGAATGTGGACTGATATAATTTCTTACGTTATAAAATTTAATTTTTCTTTCGCTTGGTCCGGCCGGCTCGTTATGGTCTGTTTTGGCTTCAACGTGTCTTCAGTATCAAGGGGCGCTCACCAGTGATTTGGTCCCGGTGTGTATCGCTCGTGGTTGGCAAAATTTCACTTGTTCAAGTTGGGGTTCGGAATCAACTTCTTTCTGATATCCGGTCTCATGATATATTACTTTCGTAAATCACCTTTTATTTCTTAAAACTTCCGTTTTGTATCGCTGCTTTTCACATCACTCTCTCGCTCTGTTCTATGTCGTGGTTAGGTTCACCTTCGATTTCTATGTTACGAGCATAGTCTATTTTTTTTGTTGCTCCCGGACAACTCAATGTCGTCAAGGTTCTTTGCATTGGTCGTCGGGATCTTGTCATTGTGCTCCTTTGATACCTTTTCCGATTTTCTCTTTGATTTTGCGAGCCAGATTTGGCGTTTTTTTCCGAGTGACATTTTTTCCTCCACGGTTTCCTGTTAGGTGGTTTGGTATTTCTTTGTGATGTTTCAAGAGGAGTAGGAAAGCGAGATATTGGTTGAGAAGCTGATATTTTAGGCATTCTTATTTCTTCCACTGTGCTCTTGTTCTTTACCTCGTTCTTATGACTTGTCCAACTCTTTTCTTTAGCAAAAAAATGCGACGGGGCAATCGGTTTTTTAGGTGGCGATGGATATAGTCTGTCATTTTCATCTGAGCACAGGGCATGGGATATTGTCGGCAGATGAGAAGCACATTCGGGGGCTGGATGGAGGTGTGCGGGAGGGACAACCCACGATATGTTCAAGCTATATCGGTGGCTTTATATATACTGTTGGGATAATCTGAGGGATGGAATGGGGGATGAAGGGGGAAAAGTGGAACCAAAATATATGTGGAAGATTCTGAATGGCGTTGAATGGAAGACCCCCCGGGCATTGTAATTACAGACGTATTCAACTGCATCGAAATTTGTATCTTTTTCTTTTCCTTTCTTCCCAGGGTTAATGACTATCAATACCATCTCTCTATAGTACTAGTGCTTTATTTCTCATTATTCCTGGGACACTGCCTGCGTTCGCGAATGGGGTTTAAGAGGGATTGCCTGCAGGAGCAAAATCGTGCAGGACATTTGTAATCTCTTTTCGTGTTCGTGCCGCATCTATACATTAAGGATTCTAGCTGAGCTACTAGGAGTATGTGCGAACATAGGGAGGGGAGAACTTGCTATGCTAACTCCCCCACAACCACCGGGAAGCCCCCGAGGCCGTTATTATGGGAGCAGATATGCGAAGATTGCCCCACACAAATAGCGCAAGGAATTTGCTCCGACAGGGACGATGGTTCTCGGGCCTGTCGGGTACCGTGTAGCAAGCCGATGCGCGCTGAAGAGCGGGAGGGAAGGTAAAAATTATATCCGGCCAGCATTTATATAGAGTTAGATGTGGCAGGTCAACCAACCAATGGGGGGAGTCCGTTGCATCAATTGCAGATAAAATAGGTATATGGGCTGCTGAGGATGCTGGCGAGCCTTTTGGAGTTGGGTAGGAGTTAGAAAATGTGTTTTATGACAAATTGTCAGGGGAGGGAGGTTGAGTGAGAGTGTCTGATAGGGAGGGATGATTAAACGAATGGGAAATTGACAGGTAGAGAGAGGGTGAAGAGGTTGGTATGGCTGATGTTTATATTTCTTAGTATTTCTAGCATTTAGAAAGAGAAAAGTGGTATATATAATTTCTGTTGGAAAATGGAGAGTGGTAGATAGTCGGTGTTTGTAATATATTATAAAGCTTTCTTGGAGTCAAGTATGGCACGTATCATAGACGAATTGCATTGGCTCTTTGCGTCCCGTCCTCCCGGATCTTCCGCACCTTCTCTTTCACCTCTTGCATCTGGTGCGCCCAAATGGCCCACTTTTGCTCGACAGCTTCCAACCTGCTTGTTGTGCCCCAACCCCCCCGTAGTGCCTTCACATTATATCCGCCCTCATATCTTCCTGTCTACTGTGATTCTGGTTACTCCTAGGGGTTGTGAGTGTCTGGTGGCCATATCAGCTACCCTCTCACCTCTGATGACCTAGATCCATCCGCTCCTGTCAGCTGACACCCAAGCTGATTTTTTCTTCGTCTGCATCCTTTTTAGGTGGTACAAAATCTCTAAGAACAAGCAAGATGGGTAAGACCAGGGTGCTTTATCGTAGTGGGATATGTGTCTAGGAAGGCTCAATATAAACATACGTAAAATAGTGATAAAGATTTTTCTTGTAATAACTTATTATATTGATAAGGTCTCTGCTCCGTAGCGTGATGATTTCAGTAAAGCTCGGGATGCAGTTCGATATTTATATCCTGGGTTGATAGAGTGCGCGGCCTGCAAGTATCGAGTATACTAACTAAGTACCTACTACCAATTCTGAACATTTCCTCATAGTGCGAACCCTGTTTGACCCTGAATATAATCGCCACACCATTGACTTCCGGACTGGAGAGCTCTAGATTTCTCTGGTGTGGTATCACGTCCCAGTCAGAGTTCAAAATCCTTCTTCAGTCAGGAGGAACTGAAACTTGTCTGCATGCTAGACAGTGTCCTCATCATCAAACGAATGCAGTGCCCAACTTCGTAATCGGACCTATGGCAATAGCAGATATCACTCTGGCTTCCTGCGTATAGGCTTTGGTCAGACAAAGAGTCAGGATCGTACCAGTGGCACAATTCTCTCACAGTCCTTCCTTACTGAATAGTCCTATATGGTAATATACCATTGGTGTGGGTTCGGTCATACTCTCATTTCATTCCAGAGAAGACACAATGAGAGCGTCCCGTTACCTTAGTGACCTAGTTTCCTGTGACGTACTGCTATGTCTGTAACTTTATGCGATGTGGACCGATTGCGCCCTGAACACTTGCATAAGATCGCCAAGGGTCCCTTCTCGTATATTATGCAAACAGCCTCCGGACAGACGGACGGCTGCGATGTATACAGTGTTATGAGATAGGTTTCAATGACAGTGTCCTTTGCTGTTGGGACACAACTAGGACGCCATCTGGGGTTGTCGCTCCGTCCCAACGCCGGGGCCAGAGGGGGGTGTTAGCTTCAAAGGGTGAAGGTAGGGTAACCCCAGGGTACACAAAAATAGGGGAAAAGCGATGGTTTTCTCATATGCCTAACAATCCTACTGTTACTTGCATAATTCCCTTACTGTTTACAAGACCCCCACTGGGGCTCCTATGCCAACACCCAACTTTGGTTGGCTTTCACTCAGGAGAGAATGGTTTCACATTAATCATCGGGAGAACTCACACGGCTGAGGTGAAGCCAGACACTTTCTACAGGAATTGCTCTCTAAAGCATCAGCAAAAAGAACTTTTTATCAGGACGGACAGAGCATCAGCAAAAAAAGCGTTTGCTCCAGACGGATAGGCATTGCGTCCGGACGCAGGAAATCCGTCTGGAGCATCCAGTCCGCCCAGCCCGCCCTCAGATGGCCCCAGCATAATGGTTGCATCCTAGTCCGTTGGGTGCAATACAACCCACATCCTGTCTGCCCAGTGCACCTGGATAGTCTATTTCACTCCCTAATCTCCCGAAGAAACCCCGGGTAACAGACCCATAGGGCTCTGCATTGTGGAACTCTCCCTGCCCCTGATGGCCTCTACTTACAACAGACTACTTTATCACCGGGTAAAGGCTGTGCTGGCGAAAAAGGATCTAAACATGGGATGACTAACCATCTATTGTCCCGGTAACGACCCAAAACATACCCCTTATTTGATCACTGCTAACAACTCTCGCAAAAGGTTTCTAAGTTCTTCCCACCTTGTATTAGGCTTCATGATCGAATGAGTTGATGTATTGAATATTATCAACCTTCGGAGAGGGGCATGCTCATCCATCCAGGTTGACACTATTTATTACTCCTAAGCGAGCGGATTCCAATGAGGCCTTTCCTGACTGTAGCGGATTTCAATGAAGCCCTTCCGGACTCTACCGGATTGCACTGGGGCCCGGGCAGACGCTAGGGGATTGCAATAAGGCCCTGGCAGACTCTAGCGGACATCGGCCAGTGCCCGGTGAGGTATCTGCCTTTTCTTCCTGCTGACCTCTATAGCCATGCGGACGCTTCGAAACCTATACCATTCGATTCCCCTCGACCGGCGGATTCCAACCCACCCTGGCCCGACGCTGTCCGACCGCTGGTTAAAATGTTGTCAAAACCTTTGTACTTGAGTTCCCCAGGCAAGTACTTTCGAATTGGCGGCTACTGGGTGCTACAGGCATGCGGACACTTAGAGACCTATACCATTCGATTCCCCTCGGCGAGCGGACTCCAATGACACCCTTCCCGACTCTGGCGGACATCTGCCCCCTGAGGTATCTGCCTTTTTCATTCTGCTGAGCTCTATAGCCATGGGGACGCTTCGAAACCTATACCATTCGATTCCCCTCGACCGGCGGATTCCAACGCACCCTGTCCCGACGCTGTCAGACCGCTGGTTAAAATGTTATCAAAACCTTTGTACTTGAGTTCCCCGGTTAAGTACTTTCTAATTGGTGGCTACTGGGTGCTCCAGGCATGCGGAAACTTAGAGACCTATACCATTCGATTCCCCTCGACCGGCGGATTCCAACGCACCCTGTCCCGACGCTGTCCGATCGCTGGTTAAAATGTTATCAAAACCTTTGTACTTGAGTTCCCCGGGCACGTACTTTCTAATTGGTGGCTACTGGGTGCTACAGGCATGCGGACACTTAGAGACCTATACCATTCGATTCCCCTCGGCGAGCGGACTCCAATGACACCCTTCCTGACTCTGCCGGACATCTGCCCCCTGAGATATCTGCCTTTTACATCCTGCTGACCTCTATAGCCATGCGCACGCTTCGAAACCTATACCATTCGATTCCCCTCGACCAGCGGATTCCAACGCATCCTGTCCCGATGCTGTCCGACCACTGGCTGTATGGCTATACATACTTTTGTACTTGGTTCCCCGGGCAAGTACTTTCAAATTGTTGGCTACTGGGTGCTACAGGCATGCGGACGCTGCGAGGCCTATACCATTCGATTCCCCTCGGCGAGGGGACTCCAATGAGTCGCTTCCCGACTCTGGCGGACATCTGCCCGCTGAGGTATCTGCCTTTTTCACCCTGCTGACCTCTATAGCCATGCGGATGCTTTGAAACCTATACCATTCAACTCCCCTCGGCGAGCGGACTCCAATAAGACCGTTCCTGACTCTGGCGGACATCTGCCCGCTAAGGTATCTGCCTTTTTCATCCTGCTGACCCCTATGGCCATGCGGAGGCTTCAAAACCTATACTATTCGATTCCCCTTGGCCGGCGGATTCCAACGCACCCTGTCCCGATGCTGTCCGACCACTGGCTGAATGGCTATACATACTTTTGTACTTGAGTTCCACGGGCAAGTACTTTCAAATTGTTGGCTACTGGGTGCTACAGGCATGCGGACGCTTCGAGGCCTATACCATTCGATTCCCCTCGGCGAGCAGACTCCAATGAGACCCTTCCCGACTCTGGCGGACATCTGCCCGCCGAGCTATCTGCCTTTTTCATTCTGCTGACCTCTATGGCCATGCGGACGCTTCGAAACCTATACCACTCGATTCCCCTCGACCGGCGGATTCCAACGCACCCTGTCCCGACGCTGTTCTACCGCAGGTTCAAATACTACCGCAACCTTTGTACTTGAGTTCCCCCGGCAAGTACTTTCAAATTGTTAGCTACCGAGTGCCACTGTTTTCTAGACTAGCTTTAATAAATATATGCCTATTTTACTATCTAACTGACTCATATAAGTAAACATGAGTAATACTGCATGGATCTTTCCGGACAATTTGGATATTCTCCACAGTTTTCACTAACTTATTCAAAGTCCTCGAAGGTAGAGTTGTTGACTTAGGAGGTATCTGATGATAGCTAGTTACACCTGAGTACTTCCACTAATATTCTATCCTGTCGGATTGCGTCCGGAGAACCTTTCTGGATCGGGTACCTTCTGAGTCCTTGGTTGCGTCTGGTGCGTCTGGGCGGCATAGACCCCTGTCCACAAGTACCCAATAAAAGACCGCACACCCGGAACGCGAGTTTACGTTCTTTGCGCCTGGACCGCCGGACGCACAGGGAGCACAGGGTGCGTCCGGGTGTATGCTTTTTTTTTTGCTGATGAGGGTCTCATTGGAGTCCGCTCGCCGAGGGGAATCGAATGGTATAGGTCTTTAAGTGTCCACATGCCTATAGCACCCTGTAGCCGCCAATTTGAAAGTACTTAACCGGGGAACTCAAGTACAAAGGTTTCGATAACATTTCAACCAGCAGTCGCACAGCATCGGGACAGGGTGCGTTGGAATCCGCCGGTCGAGGGGAATCGAATGGTATAGGTTTCGAAGCGTGCGCATGGCTATAGAGGTCAGCAGGATGAAAAAGGCAGATATCTCAGGGGGCAGATGTCCGCCAGAGTCGGGAAGGGTCTCATTGGAGTCCGCTCGCCGAGGAGAATCGAATGGTATCGGTTTCGAAGCGCCCGCATGGCTATAGAGGTCAGCAGGAAGAAAAAGGCAGATACCTCACCGGGTACTGGTCGATGTCCACTAGAGTCTGCCAGGGCCTTATTGCAATCTGCTAGAGTCTGCCCGGGCCCCAGTGCAATCCGGTAGAGTCCGGAAGGGCCTTATTGGAATCTGCTACTGTCAGGAAAGGCCTGATTGGAATCCGCTCGCTTAGGAGTAATAAATAGTGTCACCCTGGATGGATGAGCATGCCCCTCTCCGAAGGTTGATATTATTCAATAGGTCAACTCATTCGATCATGAAGCCTAATACAAGGTGGGATGAACTTAGAAACCTTTTGCGAGAGTTGTTAGCAGTGATCAAATAAGAGGTTTGTTTTGGGTCGTTACCGGGACAATAGATGGTTAGTCATCTCATGTTTAGATCCTTTTTCGCCTGAACCGTTTTTACCCGGTGACAAAGTAGTCTGTTGTAAGTAGAGGCCATCAGGGGCAGGGAGAGTTCCACAATGCAGAGCCCTATGGGTTACTTACCCTGGGTTTCTTTGGGAGATTAGGGAGTGAAATGGACCATCCAGGTGCACTGGGCGGACAGGATGCGGGTTGTATTGCACCCAACGGACTAGGATGAAACCATTGTGCTGGGGCCATCGGAGGGCGGGCTGGGCGGACAGGATGCTCCAGATGGATTTCCTGCGTCCGGACGCAATGCCTATCCGTCTGGAGCAAACGCTTTTTTTGCTGATGCGTTCCTAAATTTAAGAAAACACGCTTAGGAGTGTCGGAGCCTAAGTCTATGAAAGGCGTAGAGGTACGCATTGGCGGGGAGCCGAAGGGTGACAATTGTGAGGAACAGATATCGAAGAGACTTCGCGGGGGTTCAATGGCCGGGGGGGGGTTCACAAAATGTAATGGATGAGACGGTGGGGCGATTGCTTGGGGTGTCTAAATAGATTTATTGTTTTATTAGTTTTGTTTATCGTAGTCTATCATGTATTCAGGATTGGAATTTTAAGCTTATAGATTAGACGGATCAACTCTTCAGGGAAATATGGCGGTATTGGCGGCCTCCTCAACGTTGAAGTGTCGCTGAGAGTCGCTGAGTATCGATGAGAGTCGCTGAGTATCGATGAGTGTAGATGAGGGCTGATGTCAGCCTCACGCATGAACAAGTGAGTGCGCGCTTGATCTTCGCGGATGATCGCCTCTTATCTTTTAAGCTGCATGATACTGGGGTCTTCCGCGAAGATATTGACATCAATGTCTTGTAGCCAGGGCAACGACGTCCCTTGGCATCTCCAGAACAACACACCCCCGGCGTCCAGACCCTGGAGAGCCTTAAAAGCTTATTTCATATGTCAATGAAGACACACGATAAGCATCGATTTGAATTATCTATTGAGCTAAATTTAGAGGTTACAAACATAGGTCTTCATTTGAATGGTGGGTGCGAGATCGTCGGAGTTAGGCTTCGTTACGGGGCCTGTTTCCAAGGAGCGGGGACAAAATAACCTAGGTTATTCTGATTAACTGGCCGCAAAAATCATCCAAATCGGACCAGAACTGACAGAAATAGAGCTCTTTGAAGTTAGACAACTTCAAAGAACCCTATCTCACTCACTTTTGGTCCAATTGGGACGATTCTTTTTATAATCTGCAGTTAATAACCTGCTCTTGGCGCCCCGTTTGTCAGAAACGGGCCCTGTAACGAACGCTAGTTGGAGTCGTGCAAACCCTACGATGTCATCACATCGTAGTGTTTAATGTTTACACAACTCAGACCTCTAGGGGGTTTTTTTGCGACGCACCATGAGCGTTCCTGACGTCTATAAAGGTCGTCATCTGCCCTCCTTCACTTCCTTCACACCTCCTTCACATCGTTCACCCCCCACCCCCCTACATCACTTCTCATAGTTGAAATGCCCCGCAAGAGCGCCCGAAGAGCCCAGGGCAAAAGGGCAGCGTGAGTACACTTCGTCCAATCGTTTAATCGTGGGCAATACTAATATCGTATTACTTCAGGCAGCCTGGCGTACCAGCGACAAAGAATAAACAAGCAAGCTCTGTGAGGAAAGTAAGTTCGCGCCGTGACACCATTGACCTGCGCTCGATATTAATATTACGATTGGTTATAAACGTCCGGCAGTCCCGCACGACGAAAGTGAAGTCAGGGGTGGTAAACGCAGGGCTCCCCCGCGTGCTGCCGCCCACAGACGGAGTGCGGAGAGAAGGTAACCAATGATCCATTGACACCATTATTCTTCAAACATGCTCCGATGTGTGGCTGACAGTTGTCATTCATGTCACAGTGGGCCGTCGGGATCCCGTGAAAATCCCTATTTCGTTCTGGCCGTTGAGGATTCTGGGTACATCAACAACAACCTACCCATATATCCAAGAAGCCTTTAAACTAACACATGAATCAGTGGGCGCTATGGCGACATAGCATATGCAAAAAGCTGGTGTGGATTCAAGAATGCTCGAACCAAAACTATAACCTACGACGTATAGCGTCGCGATGTTAAGGGCTATATCAAGTCCGGCTCGTTCGATCCAGGACGGCTAACCGACGATCAATTAACGGTGATCCTCGACTTTGCCAGTTCTCTTCCACCTGTCAAATCGCAGATCGAATTTGTAAAAAAAAACCACCGCGCTGACGACGTCAGGAAGGTCAGTCGTCAACTGAGGATTTTGGTCAAGGACACGGCTAAGAAACTACGGACGGCAATGGAGCATGA
>Ga0307509_10003578_pt1 | contig 23388 bp, 37 predicted proteins | sample 10_EM_MG_FD_202245 | JGI IMG/M metagenome (GOLD analysis project Ga0307509, IMG submission 202245) | Populus trichocarpa ectomycorrhiza microbial communities from riparian zone in the Pacific Northwest, United States - 10_EM | ecosystem: Host-associated > Plants > Roots > Unclassified | place... | reverse complement strand
TGCACAGTCGCCGCGCCGCCACTTGGGGCATCAAACCCAGCTTCCACCTCCTCGTCATCGATCGTGATTTCATCAGGATTGCCCACTTGATGTTGGGGTCCTGATGATGGTTGCTCAGGCTTAGGCAGATGCGGCTGGTCGTGCTGCACACGCGCCTCGAAGCGTGTGTGCAGGTGAGCAGCGAACCACCACGTCGGTTGGAGGTTTCGCAGCAGGCCCATCAGTGGCGGTGAGCCAAGCTGGTTTGACCTGATATCATCACGAAAGAACGGTTTGCGCCGTAGCAGATCGTTAAGGTCCCCGTACTGCTCGATGCCGCTCGGCCAGTCATGAGAGAGAAAGATGTCTGGCGAAGAGAGCTAGATACTGATTAACAATGATTCACGCTCTCTCACCACTGCGTTGCTCACCAATGAGAGACGACGAACGTTGTATTCTCGGATGTGATATATACTTCTCATTGTCGAGTTGTCATAGGGCTGATTTTCAAAGTGACCTGCGTGATCGTGTCAGAATTATCCCAAGCTAGATGCATCCGTCGTGATGTGCACGCACCGCGATGATAATCATGTTGTTTGAAAATGCCCGATGCACCTGCAATTCGGATCCCATTCACTTGGACGCATCCGGCGTGGCCAAGAAAGTAGATATTTGGGGCGAGCCAACCTCCGTGATAACTTTTTGGAAATGCAAGTCAATTATGGGCGTTCACGTACAGGAACGCGGCTATGGATCTTACAGTTCCCACAGATGGTTTGACGCTTCGTGATTCCCGCCGATGACTACGGTCAAGATAGGTGCAACGGCCTGACCGGTATAATACCTTGAGAGAAATGAAAAGTCGATTCCACGACCGTTGCTGGACGTTGCTGAGGGACAAACGAAGACTTACTTGTGGAAGTCACCCATTCGCTTGTACTTTTGCGGCACGGCCATTGTTTGGAGGTCATGTTTATCGCGGATAGCTTCAAAATCGCCACAAATCAGGAGCAGATCTACTTTGTACTGTTTTTGGGACTCCAGCTTTTGAATGTGGCCGTAAATCGCGTCAAGCTCGCCATGACAGCAGCCTTCAACGGCAACCTAAAGTGTAACCGATGAGTGTCAGGCTGAAATGAACCACTCTCATAGCTGAACCTTCATATTTCTTGTTCTTCTTGATTTCTCCCAGAGCGGCTGATTGTTGAAGACAAGATTGGAATAGGGCCTTTCCTGCATGCATGACAAAGACGTGAGATCATGGGAAGCATGGGAATCATCTCGGCTAGTTCCGTTAATGGTTTCCCTCCCCTCGAATTTGACCACATAACAGGAATGGACAATTGCGATGAGCAAATTATCAGCCCACACAACAGACTGTGGTTTGTAATTTCACGTTTTTGATCGCACGTTACCGCGACTTTCTGTCAAACCCACCAAGGTTCTGTCGCTGATGCGGAACCGAAACGTTCCTCTCCGAGATCGCTAAGCATGGTCCCTGACTCTCCCCGATACACTTGATCCAATCAGCTGATTGGAGTCCAACACTCCCCACCAAGATTATCTTCAAATCCCGAGACAGAACCCTACTGGTCAAACGTCGCGTATTCAAATTCCCGGCTGTCAGAATTGTAATCCTTTTGCCGCCCGAAAGCACGCCGAACCTTCCCCCATTTTCCTTCGTTCCCACCGTTGCGTCGTGTGGCTTCCTGATTTGCCCATCGTGGAGCTTTTGTTTCTCTGTCGATGGTCATTTTTACGTCGCCCGGGGAGTCCTGGCCTAGCTTCAAATTATCCCTTTCCTCAACCCCCGAACCCACTTTTTCCCGCAAGGCCTACGTGATACCGTAAACGTGGTTCGCAAGTGGCGCGCGCAGACTTTAATTTCACTTTCTTGGGTTCCTTTTTGTGTTTCGCTTGGGTCGCATCGAAATGTGGCGCATCTCCCACACACGTCTGGCTGCGTCCGTCTATTGGTTCACAAGACGCGCCGAAGTTGTAGTGCTGTAATACGATACGTCAACAACCAGCAGACCGTGTTTGGAAAAGGACTCCACAAGCGATCGCGTCTGTGCGCAAACCAACAGTCTTACTCCGTATCTTTGATTTTTTTTGGCTTTTCCAATACTTACTGTACCGTAAGCCGTAGGACCAATGACCCGCTCAGAATCGAGGAGAAGCCAGTTAAGTTCATCCGGAGATTCGTGATTTGTCAATGGGTTCTGAAGCTTGAACATTAATGATGACAACTCCGGGCGCCACGTATCACAATAATCCCTTGCTAGAGCACATCCGAAATTCGGCCTCCGTTCTGGCATTTGTTTCTTTTTTTTGGTTTTTAATTGTTAACTGCGATTACTCGGCGAGATTTGGCATTGATTTGGCGCTACACTGTGCTGCGCGAACCCGGACACTGCTTCTCGCTCCCCATTCATCGCACCTCACCATCCCTCTCAAGTCGGTACCTCCGGTGCGTTTCATCCCCGTGCAGTACAGTAGAGCGCGTTCCAAACTTGCCGCCTTTCCTGGGCGATGATTTCTGGCTGCTGCTGCGCTCCAGCGCGACTCCCTAGGACCATTGATTTGTAACACATTTTGATGCTCGCCTAACTCTCCAGGGACCCTGATTCTGCCTTCCTCTGTTGCGCACAAATGAATCAATCGTCTGCAAGGCCGCACAACTGTCAACGTCGGCCCTGTGATGGTCCTGGGGTTTCGGGTTCGGTGGCATCTGATGCCGGTGTCCTACTAAAACAGTACTCCATACAGTACCCGTTGACGCAGTCGCACCACTGGCGGTAGAACCCGGCACATCCCCAATCAAAGATAATCTTGCGCCCACCTTTTGCCCTTCCCTGTTCGCCAACTCCATTCCACGGTCCCGCGTCCGCCACTTCCGTACGTACGCCTCTGCGCCGTCGACGGGAACCGTAGCAGGTCTTGCGCCTCGGGAAAATAATTGACCCGTCGCCGGGGAGTGGGTGGAGGCGGGCATTTGGATCCAGCACTTGGTCCAGGCTCGCCGTTCAGGGCTAGCGGCTACGGCTGACCAAAAAAGAAAACAGGACGCCACCACTGGTCTCGGAAAATGACCACCGTACGTACGGTGGTGCGGTAAGTGAAAACGCCGCATTGGTACTTGAACAAAGCACCTTCTTTTCTTGTCTGACAGATCCCGGTTCTGAAGTGGGTGGGGCGGGGGTTGGTCGAGACCTCCTTTACCATCCATTTCTTTCTTCTCCCCTTTGCCCATCCCTGCGTGCACAGTCTACGCCCACAACCATCTCGGACATTTTCACTCGAACTCTCGCACACATGGATGCACGAACTCAGGACGTATACACACGTACATCAGCGGTGGGGCCTAGACTGGGCTCTCCCCCCACTCTGCGGCAACGCCGGATACCCTGTGAAGCCCCACCAGCAGTCGCCTACCATCTCCCCACCCCCTCTGAGCCTGGCCGCTCACTCTCCAAAGACGGGTTTGTCTTTCTTATTCTCACCAGATTTTATGTTTTCTTTTGTCTGCTGCCACATTGTCGTTCTCACGTTCTCTCCACCGCTGATTCGCGTGAACTCTGCGCCTGCCAATCCTCCATTTAATTTGGATCGAAGAAGATTTCCACGTTTTAATTGTGTTATATGTCGTACAATAGTGCTTTTCGTGTAGTATAGCACCCGTGTGTCATTATCGTGATTTGCTCCCCCATTTTTGTATCGTTATCTTTCCGTGAACACGCCCCGACATGGGTTACGGCACTGACACTGATCCGCCAACCACGCCGTCGGGCTTTCGGCCAGTCGTGAAAAGGGGTCATCGTACCTGGATGCTGTGCGCTTTGCTGATATCATGCAGAACTGTAAGTGGTGGGAAGTGGAAACGAAATTGCTTTGTAAACAAACGCCCCATATCGTACATATCTCTTCTACACCTTACGTGACGCGCATTCAAGGCACCGAGGAAAACGGTCACCATTAAAACCAAGGACAACAACAGAGATAAGACCATCGTATATTTAAACAGTGTTGAGACAAATGCTGAATCGGTGTCCAAGGGAGGAAATAGAAGTTGCTACAAGATGCGCAGATGGATTGGGGTCTCGACCAGGTCACGCGCGCATAGGCCTAGCAAAAGCGCGGGTTCGGGAGACTGAAAGACAAACCGATTTGCCACAGAGATGAGGAGAATCGATTGTGCGTAGATACGGAGAACGGAGATTGAGGTTGATCTGATTGTATTGTCTCGACCGGGGTAGGTTGCGGGTATGTCCAGCAAAATGCGCAAGTAATGTTCGGGAGAAAGTGCATGAAAATGCGTGGGTAGCGTGTGCGTGTGTGTCTGCACGTTATGTGGCGTTCCTATCATCGTAGGGTGGTGGGTGGTAGTGGCCAAATGTGAATGTGCGAATCCAGCGTGGTTGAGAGGCCACCGGCCTCAATCAAGTCCTGCACGCGCACAAGGGAAGAGTAGTAGAGAACGACGAGGGTGGGAGAAAGAATAACAAAAAGGATAAAAGAGATGTGTAAAAGAGGGTGGGAATGTAAGCGAGCACAGGACTCATAAAAAACGTCCCCCCAAGATCATAAAATAAACTGCATTATTTGGCTGTGTTCCGCCTCCACGGTAGCCTGTTCTTGAAGCCAAAAATGCCTGACGGGACATTCAGTGGCGACAGCGGCGCTTCACCTACACCCATGCCGGCGACCATCTTTCCCGGCACACCATATGCCACGGCCTGCAATGGCGAGGTGGGGTACTCGATGCCAGCCGGCACAGGCGCAGCCTCGTACGCGTACGCATACGCACGCGCCGGGCCGTGAGCCGTGCGAAGGCCCGCAAGCTCAGGCAAGGGCATTAGTTCTTCCTGCTGCTGATATTGGAGTGGGGGTGGCGGCTGCGGCTTGTTGCGTGGGAGAAACCTTTCCATGGTGGGCATGGGTAGGTGGCGTTCTGCGTGTTCAGGGCTGAGAAGGTCCGGCTGGTGCTGCGTCTTGTTACCCGAGGAAGGCGGGGAGTCCTCCGGCGACTGGGGTACGAGGAGGATGGGTCAGGTCGGAAGAGGGTTGGGCAGAGAAAAGGACCTGCGCACGGGAGGCTCAACGGAGATGCCGATGCTCGATTGCGTGTGAGAGCGCTTTGGCCGGTTCGATATTGGTGCGAAGTGCAGGGGTGCATCGTTCTCGTCTAGCTCTTGCGGTGGCGGAGGCATATACATTCCAGGCTGCTGGGACGCAGTCAGAGGGAGCATATGCTGATGCTGCAGCTGTCCTGGGAACTGCGCGGCATCCTGGCTCAAAGGCGGAGGGAATGTGACATTCCGTGGGCGTGGAGGGCCCCGGTACGGTCGTTTCTGGAGTGAATGATGATCAGCAATGAATAGTCGGGTGGGCACGTGCTTACTCCGTGGGCGCGCCTGTGCTGTGTTGAAGAATCTGGGGCAATCGGCTGGCGGGGCATAGGCTCCGTTGGGGCGTCAGTATACTCCAACTCATCTTCCTCAGCAGGGGGAGGCCCGATATTAGATGGTCTTCGCTGTTGATCGACGGGACCGAGGAGATCAAATTCGGAGAGATGTGTCGAAGCACGTGAATGGTTGGAAGCAATCTGTGCAATGCGTTGCGGAGGGAGGAAGGAACGTTCTTCCCTGGCTGGGCCAAGATCTGGCGGCGGAGGGGGTGGAAGTGGTGCGGAGGCATAGTCACGAGCCCTGCTTGCTGGACGCAGGTCAGGAGGAGGGGGGGTGGCTGCATATACGTAGTCGTGGCTCCGGGAAGCTTTTGGGGTTCGCACAGCGGGCCCGAGATCCGGAGGGGGTGGTGTGGCGGCGTACTCGTAATCAGGGCTCCGCTGGTCGCCGGGACCTGGAGAATCGGAAAGGAGTGGGGGTGGAGGAACGATTGCAGGGCTACCATCCTCCGGAGTCGCGGCAATCGCATAGGGCCCTTCTGGGACACGAACGGGCTCTATCAACTCATGTGGTGGGGGTAAGAAGATGGAGAAACGACCGTCGCCCATGGCGTCTTGTGCATGGGGTATCCAGTTGTCGGGGGGGATCCGAACGGTAGGATGGCGTATGGGACTGTCGCTGGGCGATGGGGGTAACGGGGGTGGTTCTATGGATGAAGCAGAAGCAGGAATGGGGATAGGCTGGATGATTGAAGGTGTTGAATCGTCATGGGGCGTGTATGGACGCGAACGTGCCGGCTCGGGCGCGAGGGTCTCCAGATGAGGTCGTGATCGTGATCGTGATTGTGGGGAAGGAGGTGACGTCTCAGGAGAGTCGTATAGTTGCTCCTCAGGTGTGCGATTATTGTATCGCCAGGCTACGGCGCCGGGGAGGTTGGGCTGTTCTGGACTACGGCGGAAGGGCGTGGCTCGGATTGGAACCGAGGGTACCGGTGCGATCGGTCCAATCTCGGGGGTGAGTCGGCTTGAAAAAGATGTTCGGATATGTGAATGAGATGAAGATAAGGAGGGCTAGGGTTAACGCACTCAGGTACACCACGAGGGTGTAGGTCATCTGGGGATGAGCGCTCGGATGCGTTCCGCTGTGGGGTCGCAGGGGTGGCTTGGGTAAAGCGAGAGTCTCCGGGACCGCGCCGTCTCGATCGGAAACGCCGGTCATCTTCCCCCTCTTCACGGCGGCGGGATCCAAGTTCGTTCTCCGCTTCTCTTCGGCCAAGAAGCATACCTTGGCGGAGACCCTCCTGCCAACCTTGCTGCTTGCCTTCTTCTCGGGCGGCCTCGATCGATCGCTCTTCCTGGAGTTTACGTGCCACGCTACGGGCGCGAGCGGCATCTTCCTCTGCATCATGGCGGCGTGCTTCGAGGCCGTCGAGCAACTCCTGGGCACGGGAAACCTCACGCTGGGTCTGTTCTAGTTGCATCTTATACATGGCGAGTTCGGCACGGGCTGCTGTGGCCTCCGCGTCTGCCTGTGCACGGGCATCTATGGCGGATCGTGCGCGGACAAGACACTCTGTTGCGCGGCGTTCGGCGTCAGTAGCACGTTGAGACTCCTCGTCGAGCTTAGCAAAGGTGAGTTGGAGGAGCTGGTGCATCTTATTTGATTCGCGTTCCTTGCGAGCGAGGACATGTGCAAGCACCCGACGGCTGGAGCTAGGGGAGAGACGAGATTGGTTGGTTGTGGGGTCAATCAGGATGGCACACGAAGCACGTACCTGTGATGGGAACTGGTGCCCCTATCGGAATGGTCGGAAGAGGAGGCGGATGAGGACGGATAGGTAGCGTCATGCCTGCGTCTATGAGAGAAAGTTGAGGCACCGTGGCTAGGGTAAGGATTCAGAGGGTTCAAAGTGCATTCCAAGATACCGACCGGGAGCGGTGTTGATCTGACGACATGGGAGATGGTAGGGGAGAGGAGGGAGGGGAGGGGGAGAGGAGAGGGGGAGAGGGGGGGGGAGAAGGGAGAAGGGATGATGAAGAGGGCAGGACGACACGCGGAAATTAATGACACATTGTGGGGGTGTGGGCAGTGGGTGTATGCGCGCATATACGAGGAGATAGAATAGAAGGAAGGTCACGTGATTAACACGTGGAAATAGGAAATCACGTGGTTTACACGTGGAAATTGGCAGTGATAAGTATCGATGATATCGGGCCGAATGTAGGTGGACAGGACAGGGACGAGTCTCATACCGTGACAGGACAGGCTTATCTCTCTCTGCTCTCCGCTCTTCAAATGTCTCACGGATCCTATTCTTCTTACTCCCAGTCAGTCATGACAGAAGACGAGGAGGATTGGGAAGATTACTGCAAGGGCGGTTACCATCCCGTCCATATCGGTGATACCTTTTCAGATGGTCGCTACACCGTCGTCCGCAAGCTAGGCTGGGGTCACTTTTCTACAGTCTGGCTTGCCAAGGATGCAAAGTATGTTTTCTTTTTCCGTCAAATCCCTCTTTCTCACCCCATTCTCCTCTTTCCCTTCCTGATCCCGCCACTCCCCAAGGTTAAATCGCCATGTAGCCCTCAAGATCGTCAAATCGGCTCCACGTTATACTGAGACCGCTCTCGACGAGATCAAGTTGCTCCAGCGTCTCATTACTTCGGCCACTCCCCCTGCCGCTTCTCCTTCTCCCTCTCAAACTCACCCTGGTAGATCCCACGTCATCTCCTTCCTAGACCACTTTCGCCATAAAGGCCCACACGGCACCCACGTCTGCATGGTTTTCGAAGTCCTCGGTGAAAATCTTCTCGGCCTGATCAAGCGTCATCAACGAAAAGGCGTTCCACTGCATCTCGTTCGCCAGATTGCAAAGCAGATCCTCCTTGGCCTCGACTATATGCACCGTTGTTGTGGGGTCATTCACACCGGTGCGCACCCCCCAACCTCCCCGCCCCCGTTTCTCCCAAGGCTCAGTTGCGAACCCATTCGTCCATCACAGATCTCAAGCCCGAGAACGTGCTCATATGTATCGACGACGTAGAAACCATCATCCAGAACGAGCTCGCCGCTGCTTCTGCCAATGGCGCTCTACCCCAACCACCTACCAAGCTCGTCGGTGTGCCCCCGTCCCGCGGACGTGGAGGCAACCAGACTCCGCGCCCTGAATCTGTCTTTATCACTGGTTCCCAACCCCTACCCTCCCCATCCTCGTCCCATGGTGCATCTCCTATGCTCGACCGTTGGGCCTTTGGCATGAGCAGGATCGACGGCGCCGCCAGTGCAGGCGCCAGTGGGCCTGGCTCCCTTGCCAGTCCACCGGGCGGTGTGCGCGAGAGCAGTGCAGGCGCAGATGACAAGGTACATGCAGTAGAGATGGACCAGGCCTCTGAGCGCATCGCCCAGCTCCTCCGAGATCCTAGCTTTGACGAGGACAGCTCCCTTCCGAGCGGCCATAAGCCCTCTGGCCCTTCTCTCCTCTCTCAGCAAGCGCCAAACCATGGCCGCGCAGCCAGTGCCCAACGGATAACCGCCAACGGGAGCGACGATGGTACTAGTCCCCCTTCGTCTGGCGCTGGTTCTTCCATGGCGCTCGATCCACAATCAGGTGGCCTCGAGGCCGTCGACCGGATCACGGTCAAAATCGCGGATCTTGGTAATGGTGAGCGCTCGTTTTCCGTTATTGTTCCTACCTTTGCGTGCTGACCTCTTTCGGTGGATACTTCAAGCAACCTGGGTCAACCACCATTTCACGGATGATATCCAAACGCGGCAATATCGCTGCCCGGAAGTGTTGCTTGGCGCACGATGGGGTCCAAGTGCGGATATTTGGAGTATTGCTTGTGTTGTACGCTCGTTTGATCCGGTCACTCCGCGCTTCTCACCTCTGTTGACGATTTTCTTTCCAGTTATTTGAGCTCCTCGCCGGCGGGGATTACCTCTTTGACCCACAAGCGGGGTCACGGTACAGCAAGGACGAGGATCATATTGCGCAGATCATCGAACTTGTCGGCGAATTCCCACACGCCATCGCGTTTTCGGGCAAATACAGCTCACGCTTCTTCAGCCGGAAAGGTATGCTCAAATTCCCATCAAACACACACAGGCTCACATACCCTTGCAGGCGAGCTCAGGCATATCAACAAGCTTCGCTTTTGGCCCCTAGAGGACGTGCTGCATGACAAGTACGAGTTCTCGCGGGAGACGGCGCAGACAATCGCTTCCTTCCTCAGCCCGATGGTGCGCCTGAACCCAGAGAAGCGTGCCGGGGCAGGAGAGCTCGTCCACCACCGGTGGCTAGACGGGATTGTTGTCCAGGGCGAAATCGACGTCATTCGACGTGCGGAGGAAGAAGAGGCTCGGCGTCGCTTACCACCGTCCAGCGTGCCCACAGCCGTCGACGTTGATGCGCTCAAGCCTGTCGACGATGACTCACCCACGACTGACGAAGAACGGCCGTCAGCTGGTGTGGCGACTGCGAACTCGAACGCCCCGCCCACGCTCCATATGCCACGTCCGGCATCCGCGACGGCGAAGGAGAATTTAAAGCAGGCCCTCGCAAAGCAGGAGTCGGGGTCTCACAATCGGAAACATAGTTAGACGTATCGGTACTACGGCTTCCAAGTTACCATTTCCCATCCTTCTTTTCTTTTCTCTTCCCCCACATACCTTGCTTTCATTCCCACTCAGTGTTGCAGACTCGAGGCGAAGGGCTAACCAACGGCTGGCTTATCCTCGCATGATCCACCACATGGTATTTGGTTTCTCTCTATTCTCTCTATATTTGTGTTCGTTTGTTTGTTTGTTTGCCGTGCTGTGTTTAGATTCTTCTTTCACCCTTTTTGCCTTTTTGTCGAGGAGCAGTGCGTCAAATCCAAATCCTAATCTTGTAATGTAATCTGGACCAGGGGATTTCGGCCCCGCCGTCAGAGCTCCGGGTGGCCCGGCCGTAGTACTGTACTGCAATGGCTACTGTATTGATTGTATCACGGTAGATAGTGATGCGTAGTGATGCGCATTGCTCGGGGCTCGGCCCGGTTGTTCATGGCCACAAACCACAGACCACACGCGGTGTGGTGGCGGAGAAACAGAAACAGTTGTGCCGCCACCCGCCATGGTTGTGGTCTGAGCTTAGACAGCACTGGCATCCGCTGGCGCACACACGACACTCTGGCATTTCTATTCACTGGCTTGTCCAGCGTCCAGCGGCCGATCCAGTTCTCACGGCACTAATACAAAGGCGACTCCGAGTCGGCGTAGCTGTGGCAGTCGTCGTGATCGGATGACCCGCATACTGCATGCCAGCACGTCGCTCTCGCTTTGGTACACACGTTTCTTTCGCTTTGCCCTTTATGCACACTCGGGTACCCGAAAAATCCTGTCATTGAGGGTGACTCCTGACAGACCGGCGCCCGATCGACTGGGCACTGGCCATGGCACAGCCGACGCCGGGGCCAGCAGCGGACACAACTTGGTTGAGAAAATCGACAGGTCTTATTGGACCAACTGGGGCTCCTCTCCTTGTCGCGCCTTCTTTGACAGCCCCAGATGCACTCGGGCGCATCGTCGCTGCCTTATCCTGCTGCTTGTGAGGCAATTCCTTCCTACGCTTTTTTATTTTATTTTCGATGCTGTGGATCGGGTGGGTCAACTGTGGCGAGAGCGTATCGATCATGATGGTGTGGCATGGCTTCATCTTGGTTTCTCATGCAAAGCTTAACTTGGTCGTGTCTGCAGTTTAACACCGACCACGCCCACACTTTTTCAAGGGGTGGTAGACTCCTGTTTCTTCAGTTTATAAAGGACTATGGGGTGGACGAATGTGGTTCTGCCACAATAGAAACCAGCCCCACTTCAACGATGCATTATCAGGCGGCTCAGCATCAATCATTATCACCCTTTTCACCCCTCGAGGTGGCACTCATCGTAAGTGACAGTTCCTCTCTGCTCTCCTCCACTTTGAGCTGATACCTAACCCAACACTTGCGGTAAAAAATTAGCGCATCGGTTTTGTCCTCTCTCTCTTTTGCCCTCATCTCGTCGAGCGCATCGTCCTCCTGACATTCAAGACCGTCGTACTATTCGCCCTACCGCTCTGCGTCCTTGCGTATCACAGCCACGCACACATGCAGAAGAATTGCACAGAAGCACCAGCTGCCGCCCCTACTATTGTCGACAGCGGCGCTACCCTCGTATCCGCCCCGCACCCATTCTCCACCCACCCGCGCGTTTTCACGAAGCCACCATTGTGCGTTCCTGACAACCACAACGGCAGCGACCGCGCCGACGAAGAACGCGAGGGCACGTTTACGCGCGACACGGTCAGTTCCGGCACGTACGCCCCGACGATCCCGCTCGGGTGCAGCGTGCCGTGTGCCTCACCGCCACCGTCGCCGCTCGACGGAGATCTTGTCGGCCCGCTGGGCCCCGTCCTCACCGACGGACGGTGGAAGTTCCGCGTGGAGGGCCTGATCGCCTCGGGCACGTACGGCCGCGTCGCGCTTGCGAGCGTCGTGGGCGCTGAGCCGCCCGCGCAGGTCGCACTCAAGGTGTACTCCAAGGACCAGCTTATCGCTGACCCGTGGCTGCTCGACGTGTATGATCTCGAGCGGAAGATCATGGTCGACAACACGCGCAGTGATACGCAGTGGCTCGTGCAGTCGAGGGGCATGTTTGGCGATCTGTGGAATCGATACTTGATCATGGTAAGTTTTTTTACCCCCAAGGGATGCCAGGACATGGTATACGACGCTCATATTCGCATTTTCCCCTCCCTCTGCTGCTGCCTCTAGGATTATTACCCAAACGCGCTTTCGGGCATCCTTTTCGACTCTACATGCACCCGCCTTCCAAGGAGAGTCGCCCGTCTATGGGTCGAAGAGCTCGTACGTCCCTTCGGCCTGAATCCCACCCGCGCTCTCACCCATCTCTCTATACACAGACCTTGGCTATGTACGACCTCTACAATCGGAACATTGCTCACTGCGACTTGAAGCCCGGGAACATCCTCGTCTCGCCGCAGGGCCATCTCGCGATCGCCGACTTTGGGGTGTCCATGATACCAGAACCGCACGAGGATCCGGACAAACCTTTCGAAGAATGCACTTTTTACGCCTACGGCGGGACTTATGCGTACCAGGCCCCAGAGATGCTCATCTGCCACTCCAGGGCGCACTTTACGTGTGCGGCAGACATGTGGTCGCTCGGGGTCATCATCTACGAGATATACACCAGCAAGGTGAGTCCACGAGTGGGCGCTGGCCCGTTATAAGTTCTTGACGCTGTGGACATTTTAGCGATTGTTCTCAGCCGAGGCAGACATCGTGAGGAATGAAGTTTGGGTCATGGACATACCTGCGAAAGTCCGCAAGGAAATCGATGACCCACTCACGCAGGATTTGGTGATCTGTGTATGTCTTTTCATTAATATTACGTGTTTTGGAGAGTACTCACAGCATATCACCCGTTTCCCGCACCAGTTACTTGAGCTCGACCCAGAAAAACGCCTCAAGTTGAGAGACCTAACCCAGCACCAGTACTTTGCCAGGACGTAAGTAGGCGTGTGGTTTACTCACCTTACGAGACGACCGGTCTCACGCATCATGATTGTTTTCCTCCAGGAACTGGAATAGAGTTATAACGAAGAGCATCTCAAGTATGCGTCCCTTTGATGACCCCTTTGTGCGCTTACTGATCAACTGTTCTGTTGTTCTGTATAGTCGACTTTGACAGAGCCAAGCTTAGCTCTTCTTCATGGAAAAAAGCGCTTGAGTTTGAGAGGCCGCTCACACCAGACAGCTTATATTACCAGCGCTCATAGCTTAGAGGACTCATTTAATCACACCTGTCTCTTTTTCATTTACTGATTTGAGGACTTTTGTCATATACATGTTTGATTTATGTTCTGTTTAATTATACAATGGCTATTTCTTTTCGTTTTGTAGAAATTGATAGTTTACAAGAGGAGGATCAAGGATCTGTACATAACTATCTTGATTGTCGACATTTGTTCCTTCCTACATCATTGTCGTTCACATTTATCGACAACTTTGTCTTCAGTTCTTTCAATCCTGCATTCATAACCCTTACCATCTTATATCACAGATACCTATTGTTGATCTCGATGAAATCTCACACGTGTACTTTGTTTTTCGTTTTTCACCAGTTCATTTCCAAAACATACGGCAGGTGTCAGAGGTCACAGTGTTTGAGTTGAACCCCTTATGGATTAGTCGCTCATCGCTCAGGAAAAATGACTTTGCGGATGGGACTTCTACTATAATATCGCCGTCCACTGACACTTATTTTATTCAGCATGGCCAAGTCTTTGTTGATTCTCGCTACATGCACAGACGGATGGGTTACAGTATTGTTTCTTGTATTCACATATGTAGAACAGGAACGGAGCGCGCAGGTTGTAGACTTGCGCCATAATGAAAGTTTTTAGCCGCGCGGGCCAATAATATTCCCAGGGGCCAGGGGAGGGCGGCAAATGGAAGCGCGTGAACGAAAGTGCCAGTCAACCACGTGACGGTATGGCAGCACCACTGGCAGGTACCACACGGTACATGTGCCCTACATTCTGTACAGTATACCAAGGGTTCGTGCTGTGGTGATAGGCAAACCGAACACCGCCGTCGACACCAAAATTCTGCTTTGGACACTTTGGCAGATATTCAATTGCCGCCCATTTGTTAGGGGTCGTCACCTGAGATGACTCCCCACCGCAGTCACGGATCCGGAGCTTAATGATAATAATGAAACTCAAAAAAAAAAACGTTTCTGAAGCAGCTGCTGGCCGGGGCGAGCTTGTGACTTAGGCAGAGAGTTTTAGGACAAGGACACAGTCGATGGTGTCTCCTCCGCAGTGTCCGTTTCACTGCACCACGTGTTTAGTACCTCGGGAACTGCCTCAGAACGGTTTCGCTTCGCTTGCAAAACGCCGTCCCCGTCGTTGCCATTCTCCCATCCCGTCTGCCAGCCTCCAGGGCGGCAAGTTTCTGTTCGGCGAACAATTCCTGAACCTCCAGGTATGACTACCATAGCTCATGCCCAATCCTGCGATCATAGGGCAACTGAGTGGCTCGAAGGACGTCCCCGGCACCTCATTTGCGACAATAACTGTGCCCGTCGCCAACTCCCGTCTCCATTTCAGCCTCAGGTTGTCCTAACCGTTTATGTGCGACAGCTTTTTCAGATGCCCTAATGCCAGAACCATTAGGGTGATCGAAGACGACACTACGAACTAGCACAGCCAGAACTATCCAATACTGTATAGCCAATAAATATCCAGAGAAGAGGTGCGTTGACACCACCGACTTAGCTTGTACGTCTGAGGTTGCCATCCATATATGCGCCCATCCACCTACCCATAAACTCGTACCTCATGGCATCCAAGATCTGCACAGCGCCTTTCCCAGCCCAGCCTAACTTGAGATGGCTCCGGCAGCGAACAGCATGGGCCTCCGCTGATGGCCCTCGAGCTAGCGCAACAATTTCGTCGGTTTTTGGTATTGGGTAAGTTTATGGACGGACATCCCTTGTACGATCGAACTCTTTGTGCTGATTTCACTGCGGCCGATGCAGCACAGGGCCATAGGGGACTTTTTCTCAATTCGATCATGTAACAATGCCGCCTTTCTAGCCCCATTCCTGGTGCTACACCTGCATCCCTGCATACCGGTCCAAGACAACATAAGAGCAGTCGCAACGCCGGTTGTCTAATGAAGCCCGCAGAATCTTACCCTGTTGGTCAAACTTACTATATCGGCCTTAATACGAGACGAAATGTATGGCTTGGGTAATGCTGTCCGTGTCCTGGGATAATGAAGTATTTTATTCCTTGTAATTCTCACTGGATTTTCCTTTTAGCGTCATGTGCTTATCGTCCTTGTACTGATATCCCCCCCTCTCCCCCCACAAAAACAAACGACGGCAAGACTCACCGACTAGGATCTTAGCAGATACTAGTGCGTGCTATTCGCTGGCTATCAGACGACCGTGATTCTTTATGCTATCGGGAATGGCGTTGGGTGACCAACAGTCCTCTCTTCTGCTGGTGAACAGTCGCAAATGGTCTCATGAACCCCTTATGTAATCGGCGGCTTTAACGGCGACAGCATGCTGGCGCCCACTCACTGGAAAGCCGGTGGACATGAGTACCAACCTCGCCATAGTACGTACCTCTCCCTGAGGGCTTATCGTGATCTAACACAGAGGTGCCACAGACAGGCTCACAATGGCTTCGTCTACGGCTTTCGTGCCTACCCTCCATCCACTACATTTCGCATCCCCTCACCTTGCACTTCGAAGAGTTTCCCGCCGCCTACTTGTACACAAGTTAGCAGCATGAACTCGGTCGGAATTCAAATTGTCAACCGACAAGCAACTACGACCTTCTCTTCCGGCAATTTTCTCTCACTTGTGGGCACACCGTCGTCCTAAACTACTGCCGAAGTCGGCGTTCACACGTAGGAAGCCATAATCAGAACTGATGCCTAGGTCAAATTGGCTACTTATCGGCATCAAACACATTTCGCCTGTGCCTCCTCTATCTCAGCCCTCAGCCCCATCGCCACCAACCTCATTTCACTACTGCAGGACCGCCGCTATCCAGCTAGCCACTGCACAGCTTATCAAATATGTCATCTATGCTACCGTACCAGCAACTGAATGATGTCGCCACTGAAAGGAGACTTCAAGTATGACGGATGACTTCGCTGCGATAACCACATATGTTCTTTGTGTACCTATTTCTGCACTACGGTTGTTCACACTTCTTCATTAACTTAAGTTATACGATCACGGGTGAACAGCCTTGGTGTAGTCCTGATTTAATAAAGTTGTCGCCTGCTGTCCAATGGTTTGTAATATACGCCTCGACATACCCCCGAAGCTTGATGTCATCATAGTGCCGCCTGCAAAAGATGGCCAGTCCTACAATCCCTGTTACGGGATCAAAGTCGTTGAAATAAGGCAAAGCGTATGCCTGGTAGATTTCCCTTGGCACATTGTATGGGTCACCCACGCCACCACCTCTGAGGTGTACACTCGCTTCGTTATGGGCATGATCATGTTGATGCCGTATTTGAAATACAGCAAGGCATTTTCTCCAGTCTTGACTGATCCAGTGGCTCGGGGAGTTGTGGTTGTAGCGACCTTGACAAAAAGTACTACTAATGAACCCCCCCCCCCCTAAGGGCTCATTTCATCCATCCCCACATGACACAACTCGACTCGGTAATTGGTTGATATGTTGATCGCCAGCCTGGGGCCAGGCACGAGCCTCCAGCTGGTACCTGCTGACCAGCGCTGACCCCGCCTCATGTTTATGCGAAGTTAACCTTCTTCGACGTCTCCTATGCTCCTGATGGTCGTGTGGTACTACAGTGGTAGTGCCCAACCTTCCACAGCAAAGTCCCTATAAACAGTTTTCTGGCTGCCTGAGATGGACTCACCAGCGAAATTAAACTTTGCGGCTGCCATCACTGGCGTACCTCTGGCACAATTCACACTATGCACGGTGCAATCATCTCATGTCCATGTTTATGGAATAAATTCACGGTTGTACAAACGTAGTCCTAACTCCGTTATCGCACCTTTCAGCATCCGGTTTCGCCTGAGAGCGATTTACTTCTGAGGACTCGGATCCCCGGCCCGGGCTCCGCATGCACGAGTTTGGTGGCACCACCTGTTACGATACGATACACCATAGGCCATAGCCTAGTAGGCACTTCGCAGGCACTACTTGTTTGGGCACCGGCACCGATATCAACGTGCATCCCCTTCTTGTGCCCAAATTAAAGCGGCGGCACATGCGATTGTCTGATGAAATGGCCTCGACTTTATCAATTGCCTTACTGGCCATTCCACTAAGTCACTGGTGAGATAAAAAGGTCCACGATAGAATGCGTTCAAGCCTACATTAACCCCGATTATTTGACGGGCCCATCGCGACCCACTGTGTCCGAGTCCCAAGTCTGTCTCTTTGCGACGCCCATGGGAGTACAGAGCCCTCCCGTCTCAGTCGGGCCTCGTCACGGTGTCGGTAGGCTTATCCCTCGTCTATTCGCCACCCGCCCTTCCTTTGAACGCGTTGTTTAGATCATTCCAGCACAAAGGCTACTAAATCCCTCAAACTAAACAAGGGCTGTAACGATCGTCCTGACACGCCGCACGGGAGCACTGAAAAGCAAAACAGGAAGGCGACCACACTGATCTATCCACTGGTTCGGCGCAAGAGGTTTTCTAGACCTGTGGGTAAAATGTACGACCCCGGTTCTGGAAAACCTGCCATGTCAGAAAAAGGCATACCGATCTCGGTCACGGCCACGACGGCGAAGCCTGAGCCGGGGGTTAGTGTGTTGCCACAAAAGCCGAGATTTTGGAGGCGTGCCATATCTTGGCTCGTTTCTCACCTTCGCATACCGTACATTGGACATGCAAGTCTAAAGAGACCGCCTTTCCTATCTCGACCTGGCAGTATCATGACAACCAATCCCCCGATAGCGAACGCACAGGTAAGCATCGACTAATTATGTGTGAAAAATTCGAACTTAATCGTCAACCCTTACGCGCATTCCGCATTCAAACCCGTCCGTTTTTGCACGTACTGTAGCGGGATGTAAATGCATACCAGTCACTTCAACCACCTGGCACCCCCATTGGTCTCCCGCCGTTGGGTATTCGAGAGTTGATGCTTGGTCTAATACTCGATCTGTCATTTGAGATTGGTGTCCTGGCCCTCAGTGCACGCTGGCAGGTGCATTTAAAGATCGACGAACTCGGATTGCCCAAAGTTCCAGCGATCCACATTGGCAAGAGCTACCCTTTCCCCCTCATTTACTGTAGCACAGGTAAGGGTGCGAAATGAAGTCTAGAGGAAAGGAGATTGAAAGCGAGAGGGGAGAGGATGAGTGAGGTCTTTGGGAGAAGGACTGGTCACGCACAGCGCGGACGGTGGTGTTGTCAGGCCCCTCGTGCTTGGCTATGTAGTCTTCTAAAACCACCCCGTCGTAGCTCTCGCACCTTGCTCACTCTCACACATCCTCACTGTCACCACAACTATTATATCGCGTTGACAAACTGTCCGACTTTGCCCGCCTATGGCGGACTTCCCGCGAGTAATACAGCGAACACCCCGGTACATGGTATTCGTCGTGCTGGACTGAGGTACTTTCTTGCTATACCCGCAGTGTGCTGTGGAGAGAGTGAACGATAGAGCCCAGGAACGAGCTTATGAAGGGACGCTGGAAACCGTCGCGGCTGGCACCACCCAGAAAACCGCTGGCAGCTCGCAATAACCTCGGCGACACTGCCAGCCAGATCAACCTGCCCCGGACTTCCCGACGCGCGGCCGGCGCCGTGCTTGGACAATTCTACTGAGAGTTGACCATTACGGTTAGCTCGGTGGTCACATCGTAGCTACTAGGAACAATGGCCTGGACTGTTGCCTACTAGTATTATAATATATGAACATGCGGCGGGGGGTGTTGTGTGTTCGCACATTTGGGGCCAGGTGGTGAAATGGTTCGCATCCTAGCAAGGTCCTAGAGACAGCGTTCCGAGTTCTCTTTTAGAGAACGAGGTATTAAAGCCGTTTTTTTCATAGGGAAATTTTGGGGTCCCCCCGTGTGAAAATTCTGCGATTTCGTTGCGGGAATGGCCGGAGTCATGTGATCCTAAAGTACTGTAGTGACTTGACTTTTGGGTGGGCAACCTTTCCGCGATTTCGTTGCGGCCATTGCCGTTTTTTTTCAGCTGGTGTTTTTTGGGCGCTGTGTGTGAAAATTCCGCGATTTCGTTGCGGGAATGGCCGGAGTCATGTGATCCTAAAGTTATAGCAAGCCTAAAGGACACGCTCTCTCCAGATGAAACTCCGCTTTGCCGATGCACTGCCGACCATCACATAATGCAAGGACCATTGTCACCACACCAAAAAAATCATTATATAATTTAAATATCTTATCGTCTGATTTCAATTATCAATTATCAATTATTGATTATTGATCAGTGCAAAAGTCACATTGCATATGTTCAAATTCAAATATTGAAAATTGATTGCGTATGTTCAAGTTCCAAATATCACCAATCACGTGTTCATATTATGTAACCGCAAATCAAACAACTGGTTATCACAAGCAAGGTGCACAGCAAACACATGGTGAACTATAGATCCAACAAGACAGAAGCAAGGGTTATGTACATGCAAATGTATCAACGATACGTAATTTCATAGTGCACAGAGAGGTTGCCTTGGTGGTGAAGGTGGACGGGAAAGAAACAAGGTCTTAGACAAAGTGAGTGGGGCAAGAGGTAGGGAGGCCAGAAGGAATGAGCAGCTGTGGCGGAAGTGTGAGAAATCGTGAGGCAGTGATGTTAATGTTGGACTCACGCCAGACCCCAATATCATAAGAGAGGAAACCTGAACAAATGGCAGGGGCGAAATGAGTGTTGATGCATTGGCTGTGAGAGTGCACCAGGTTGGGCATGCAAGGGAGGGTTAGTGGTCTACCCAGATACCGGGAAGGCGCTAAATTAACATACATGAAGTCAGCCAGGTTGAAGAGTGAGGTGGCATGATGAAGGTAGTGTGGATGGAACAAGAAGAAAATCGTAGGTTATGAGATGATGGGGCTGTGGGTAGCAGAGATGGTGGTGGTTTGAAGGAAACATGGGTTGGTGAGTCAGCACTGTTGCTCGATGCAATGTGTGTCAGGCCTTGAAGGATGCCTAGGTTGCGCACTGATCGCACTGATCTTCGTGATGGTGATGGATGTTGTTGTGGGCATTGAATTAGAAAGATCATTAATAGGAACTGTATTATGCATCTCACCTGACCTGGTCATTAAACGCGTTTGAGACAAGAACAATCTGCTTGAGGGTGTCAGCGTAAGAGGGAAGGTAGAGGCATGATGACACCATCGGACTTGAGTGAGTGGGAGACAACTTGCATACAAAGCGGTGGGGTTTCGGGAAGAGTGGGGAGTAATGAGGCGCGATTGGGATGAAGGGAGGGAAAGGTGTGCCAAAATGCTTAAAAAAATGAGAGAGAGGTCATTTCCTATGGCAAGAAGTGCATGACGTACATTAGAAAGTGATTGACAACGCAACAAGACTCGTTCCCCAAGAATAAACAAATAACTGTTAAGTCCCGCAATGCTCAAAATGATGGATAGTGGTTCGATGGTGTGCTGGACATACATTGTTATATGATTGACAAGGCAACAAGACTTGTTCCTTGAGAATAAACAATTGACTGTTAAGTCCTGCAATGCTCAAAATAATGGATAGTGGTATGATGGTGTGCTGGACATACATTATTATAGGATTGACGGGGCAATAGACTCGTTCCCCAAGAATAAACAATTAAGTCTTGTGATACTCAAAGTGACAGATTGTGGTTCAATGGTGTGTGACGCCAAGGGTGTATAGGGAACAGCAGAAGTTAGTGTTGGGGTGGATGCGGTGAAGTGCATGATGTACATCAGTAATTGACGACACAATGAGACTTGTTCTCTGAGAATAAACAATTAAGTGTTAAGTCCCGCAATGCTCAAAATGATGGACAGTAGTTTGATGATGTGCAATGCCAAGGGTGCATGGGGAACAGCAGGGGGTAGTGGGTCGGGGTGGATGCAGTGAGAGAGAGAGAGCCCTTGATGTGTTGAAAGCGAGACTTGGTGATTATTACATACATAGTACATACGAGGCCAGACCCGTTGGATGGCAGCAAGAGTTTGGGACAAGAGCACAACACTTGATGGTGTTGGCTGCATAGAAGACCTCATGAAGGCCCTGTCAAATTTGCCGCATGACCCTTGTGTCGTTTCATGATCTGTGGTCAGTTTCATGTGATTATGGAATGCAGCGGCAGATCAGATGGCAAGGCCGCCATACTAAATGATGGGCAGATGTGTCACATGGGGCACAGAAGCCTCTGGCTGTAGGTATGGTAACACTGGTTAGATGCATGCCCAAGCCGGCCATTGTCACCCTAGCACATACCAAAGTTATATGTGCAAACACGGTTTATTAAATCATTGGTACTGAAAAGTAAAGAAAATGAAAGCGACATTTTTCAGAGTAAAGTAGCAAAATAGACCAATCACGCAACACGTTAGGTATAATGCACAGAATGTGCTGCAGCAGCCCTGAACAACACAGGTGCTTTCTTTGTGAAGGAAGGAAGGTAAGAAACAGGATATCTATCAACATTTATGCTCCATGCCAGTGTGCTTCTTGCATTGGAGATTGTCAAGGCTCAGCCCGAAAAATTTGCAGTAATCATTGCAAGTGTGGTAGACGCGGAAGTTATTGAAAGCAGATTCCAGGTTGCCATTGCCAAATAGATTATTGGGACGAGGTTTAAGAAAGCTGGTTAGATATCAGTATGATGGCTTTAAAAAACAGAAAATTGGTGGGATTTACAGGTTTGATGTAATTTGTGGATCCGTTAAAATGTTGCCTGCGCCCTGGTAGTCAGATGTGAAAGCAAGACCACTGGTCTTTTCCAATTGCACATGTTGTGCAAATACAAGGAATGCAGCGATTTCATGAGCTCTGCAAGGTGCTTCAGGAGGGAGACAGGATACTGAGCGGGAATTGCCCAAGTACTTGTGGAATTCAAGTTGATCCCCACTGCTGCTGCCCACAGTGCCCAGATCAAACCACTCCTTGACAAGGAAGACCTTTTCCTTTGAATGCTGTCGAACGATTGCAATCATTGTGTGTACAAAGCGAAGCTCTGGAATGGGGAGCAATGGTTTTCCTCTTTTCTTGACCTTGCGCTCAATGAAGGAGTAAGTGAGATCCAGGAGGATGGCCACCCATCTAAGACAGTTACACTCAATGGACAACTTCTCGAGTTCGGCCCTGCCTCTTAGTCGTACAATGGCAGTGCCACCCTCCTTTGGTTCATAAACTTGCTTAATGCATACCCTTCCATCTGTGAATGGATTCCCCCCCCCTTGAAATTGGATCTCTCCAGGATGAGCCATCTTGAAGGAGCCCCTGCGCATCACCTCTGTCGAAAGATTGACATCGAGGATACCTTTATGGTGTTTGACATCGGGATCATCAATTTCAAAATGCTTCTTAGGAAGAGACTTTGGACAGTAGGTGGGGAGGGGTACGTCATAAAAATCACATTGGAATGTCCATTCATTCACTTGGGCACATAGAACTGATTGAACACAATGAAATTGAGAATCGATCTAAGCCATACTCACTAGGAGTCACTTCCATGTTTGGCAGAACTTTCCCACTCTGAGTCAACGACAAAGAGAGTTCGTCTCTCTCTGGAGAGACAAATTTGGTGCACCTCTGATGCTTGGATGTGTTCTCCAGCTAATATAATAACTATGAACTATATTCCAGGTCAGGGGCAGAATCACTTACCATTGTTGGCATGGTGCGTTTGGTGCCAACCGCTGCAGACTTGGATACATCCTCTCTGATGTCAGGATCTGAGTCTCCTTCCATGGGTGTTGTAGGCATGTCCTGGGTAAGAGATTCTGAATCAGAGGACTCATATATGTTGTCATGCTATGCTGTGTATAAGTAGATATTGTAACAGATAAGATTAACGACTTGCCTGAATGGATCTGGAGGTGGGCCCAACAGAGTCCGACTCAGAGTGCTCAGAGTAGGTCCTGATATCTGTATCGTTGGCATGGGAGGATGTGGCCCGTCTATTGGTTGAATTAGACTTTTTCGACTTGTGCGGGTTTAACTTGTGTCTGCCACTAGTGGTCTATGGGATATGATGCATGTGATGAGCAAGACACATCCGAGTCAACGATCACAAGATTGTGTATGCCCACCATGACCTTACAGCCGATAGCAATACCACTCTTGTCCAATTCATATACCTGATGTTACGCACAGACTCTGCGTATTTGTAAGGACTGCGACGAGTACTTACAGGTAAGCGTTTAGAGTCTACCTTTAGTTATAAAGGTCGCACAGTTACGTTAGTGCAAAGCTAAGTTAAGACTAACTT
>Ga0307509_10003577_pt1 | contig 23393 bp, 19 predicted proteins | sample 10_EM_MG_FD_202245 | JGI IMG/M metagenome (GOLD analysis project Ga0307509, IMG submission 202245) | Populus trichocarpa ectomycorrhiza microbial communities from riparian zone in the Pacific Northwest, United States - 10_EM | ecosystem: Host-associated > Plants > Roots > Unclassified | place... | reverse complement strand
CCCGGACGAAACGAGCCCGGGCGGAAGCACCCAGAACTGGAGTTTACGTTATAAGCGCCTGGAACGTCCGGGGGACGGGGCGAACAGGATGCAACAGGGCGCAGGGCAGTTTTTTTGCTGATGTGCTTCCTCTATTCTGCACCTCCCTTCAATTGAGCGTCCACATCGCGACGGCCCTCGAGACCCTCTCGACCGAAATCCACGACCTGTCTTCTCAGGTTGCCAACCTGGACCTCTCCCCGCAACCCCCAAACCTCCCCCCGCTCCAGGCGTCCCTCCGTGACATTGCCTCCAGTCTCCCATCAACCGCTCAGGCCTGTTTCCCTCCCCTGCACCCTAACGTAGCACAACAGGCCACGCACTCCTCTAGTGGGACTTGTCCCGCCCCCACTGGCAACACCAACCCCACTCGCCAAGAGAAGGGGAAGGAAAGAGCGCCTCCAGCTCCACCTCCACCACCGCCTAATACAGTCTGCCCCTCCCCCTCAGCTTACCCGGATCTTCCGAGATACGACATGTCAACTTCCCCTCCCACACTATATGACAACCCTGAGGCCTTTGCCAAGAAATACCCCCACACCTGGGAAGCGGAAGAATTCACCAAAGGGAAATATCCCCCTCGTCCCGCTTGGACCCCCGGCCATCTAGATCCCGGCTGGCGACCCCCCACCACTATGACCTCCAAGGCCACCCCCACCTACACTCAAGCTGCCACACCCCCTGCTAAAGGAAAGAAGGGTCGTCAGGCAAAGAGCCCTTTCTCGGCTTCCTCCGTTGCTGTTGCGTCGGGTGAGGTTTTTACAAAATCTCCCCCTCCTCTCCCCCAAGCCGTCCGCAGATTCTTTGCCTCTAGAACCACCCTCGAACCCCACCCAGACGCACTCAAAATTGCAGCCCATTTTCCTGACATCGCTGCCTCTGTTCTCAGAGAAGCCAACTGCTCCCTTCCCCTTTCCTTCACCTGCACGGTCAACGACAAAGGCTCTGTGTCACTGCTCCGCACCGACCTTCACACTCCCGCATCCGCATACACCCCCTACTTCGCTCCCCTCACCACGAGACTGAACAAAGCCTACCCAGTAGGCAACTCCCGTTGGGATCTCTTCAAGCCCGCTCCTAACGAGACACAACTTCTGATTCACTCCATCCCTCTCGACTTTCTCCACTCAGATGACGACCAACTCTTCCCCTCTCTTCACGAGTCCATCCGCAATGCCAGGGGAGTCTGTATTCTCTCGGCACGTTACCTTAACCCGGACCCAGAATCTTGTGAAAAGAAGAGGGCCACCTCCGTGGTTGTTACAGTGGCCCCGCCCGACGCTTACGCCATCCTCCCCTCCATCAACCTCTTCTCCCGAAACCGGAGAGTCGAACAAATGTTTTCCTCCTCTAAAAACTCCTCCTAGTGTAAGAAATGCTGGAAGTTCGGCCACATCTCCAACCGCTATCCCAGCTCACTGCCCGTCTGCCCCTTCTGCACACTCTCCCATACAAAAGCAGAGCATCGCTGCCCTAACCCTTCCTGCCCTAAGGGTGGTAACCTCCAACCAATCCTCGCCTGCTGCCCGTCCTCAGTGGCGTGCTGTCCTAACTGCCAAGAAGAGCACTCTGCGCGCAGGAGGGATTGCCCCTCCCGCTCCAAGACCACCCCAGACACACCCAAGGTGCTATCTCGACAGACGCAGGACAGCATGGATCTCACTCCAGACCAGGCTGGCCCTTCGACGATCCTTCGTCCAACACCAGGTCCCTCTTCTCACACCCCGAGTGCCCCTGTACTCCCCCGAGATGCTCCGCCACCTAGGCAGAGAGCCCGCCGCACCATCACCGATCTCGCCCCAAGAGAAAGTGGTGATAAATCCCTAGACTCCGACTCCTCTGAGGGCTCTGCCCAATAATGGAGAATCTTTTCACCCAATACTCTCACAGCAGTGCTGTCTTCCCGTCCTTTCCAATCGTTCAACATAACTGCCTTGGGAGCTGGGATGTTTTTCTTTCACTCTTTCACAGCTTTACCATGCTGCCCCACCCTACCTTTCTTGTTGCCATTCAAGATCCCCCTTCTAGGCGATCGGTTCTCCCGACATTTCCTGGTTTTCTGTCCTTCGCCCCGCCTCCTCCCAGCCGCCCCCGTGTGGCCATTTATGTTTCTCGAGTTTTGAACCAGCACTTGTCCTGCTCCACTGCTTTTCACGACTCCTCAGAGATGCTTTCTGTGGATGTTCTTTCTCCGGAAGGTCTCTTTGGATCCCCCCACCGCTCCCTCAGGATAACCTCGGTGTACCTTCTTCGCACAAATCGTCCCCCTTACCGCTCCATACCGCCTGAGTGGCTTTTTCCTTTTCTTCCCTATCCTCACCTTGTTCTAGGCAACTTTAACCTTCACCACCCACTGGCAGACCCCTGCCGCTCCCTCTCCGAGAGGGAATTTATTATTTCGGCGCACTACCTAGACGCCGCTTTTGAAGTTCCCTACCACCTCCTCAACACCCCTGGTATTTATACTCGTTTCCCATTTGAGACCATCTCGAGACCTTCTGTTCTGGACCTGGCCTTCGCCAACACCGCTCTTTCGCCCCTTGTCTCCTCATGGGACACACCCCTCCCTTCCACTGGTTCCGACCACATCCCATGTGTGATAACACTAAAACCACCCACCATCATGCTTCCCCCCCCCACCCCCCATTGGGCCCTCCTCGACCTCCACGCAGTAGGGAAGGCGCTGGATGTCTTCACCCTGCTACCTTGCCCAGCAAGGCCCACGCCCAGCTCTCTAAGTAGATAGTTCGACATCTCCTCTACCCGCCTTACCTCCCTTCTGATCTTGCATGCCCCAAGCAGACGCCCATGCCGCCGCTCGAAGCCATGGTGGTCCCCCCGCCTATCGTCCCTGAGAAGGGAATATCACCAGTTTGCAAGGATATCCCGCCTCGACCCGTCTCCCTTCAACTGGAGCAATGTCAAGAGCTCGAGGAGAACATATTTTAAGGCCATCGCCTCGGCCAAGAAAGCACACTGGTCGGACTTCTTGTCCTCGGCCACTCCACACTCTCTCTAGACAGCCAAGAGATTTGTGTTTGGTCGCCCACCACAAACATTCCCGGACTTGCCAGGAGCCTCTAACCCAGCCGAGGTAGCAGAAACGCTCCTTCACCATTTTTTCCATCCCAAGCCCCCACCTCCCCCACTTCTCCGCCTCGAACGCCACAAGGACTATACCCCCCTTACCTCCGAGGAGATATCCAGGGCCCTTTCCAAGTCCTCAAACACCTCCACCCCGGGCCTGGACCACATCCCGTACTCTGTGTGGAAGTCTGTGCATCGCCTCAAACACTCCCTTCTCCCCTCCCTCCTAGACCCCCTACTGGCCCACGGTTTTCACCCCCCCTCCCTCAAGAAGGCACTTGGTATCATCCTCGACAGGCTGGGCAAGCCCTCCTACGACTCACCTTCCTCCTTCAGGGTCATCGTCCTCCTACGACTTACCTTCCTCCTTCAGGGTCATCGTCCTCCTACGACTCACCTTCCTCCTTCAGGGTCATCGTCCTCCTACGACTCACCTTCCTCCTTCAGGGTCATCGTCCTCCTCCGAACGCTCTCTAAAATCCTTGAGAGAGTGGTAACTTCCCGCCTCTCAGCCCAGGCAACAACCTGCTCCTTCATCCACCCCCTCCAATGTGGGTCCCTTCCTGGGAGATCCACCGCGGACGCAGCCCTCGTCCTCCAGCACAATGTCGAATCCTTCCACTGCCTCCGATACAAAGTCTCCACCCTTTTCCTCAATGTTAAAGGGGGCTTTGATAACGTGGAATCCCCCTCCCTCCTCTCCCTTCTCCGGAAAAAGGGGGTCAGCCCGTACTTGGTCTAGTGGGTCGGGTCTTTCCTCAGAGACTGCACCTGCCGTTTGACTTTTCAAGGATCCCCCCGCGTTTTCGCTCCCGTCTTGGTCGGTGTCCCTCAAGGCTTACCCATCTCCCCCCTACTTTTCATCATATACGTTTCCTCCCTCCACCTGGAAACTCCCAGATCACTCACTATCTCCTACATTGACAATTTTGCTGTCACCGTGGCCTCGCCCTCCTACAGAACCAATGTCCGCCTCCTTCAGAAATCCTTCTCTTCGCTTAAGAGAAAGGCCTCCCAAATCAACATCTCCTTCTCAGTCCCAAAAACCGAACTGATCCACTGGAGGACCGCCAGAAGCAATGAGTCGCCGTGCTCCCTCCCGGTGCAGCTTGAGAACCTGCTCTTCTACCCACAGTCCCACCTGAAGTGGCTGGGCTTCGTCTTCACTCCCTCCTTCGACCCGAGGCCCCACTTCTCCAGAAGGTACACCCTCGCAAACACCGCGCTAGTGACTATCCGCCACCTCTCCCCCCCGGGTATGGGCCTCCCTCCCCACCTCTGTCTTTCTCTAGCACGCTCGCTCCTGGCCCCGATTCTTCTGTATGGGTCTGTGGTATGGAGCCCCCCCCGGCCATCATGAACCCGATGTCCATCTTTTGGCGACGGGTCTGCAGGTGGATCACCAACTGTTTTTTCACCACCAATACGACATGTTTGCATAGGGAAGCCTGTCTCTCCCCTTTGCCTACTCTTATACGCCACCATCGTCGCCTTGCCAGCCTAAGGCTCATCTGCTCCCCTCCTGAGATCAACCCGGCTTCGGCACAACTGCCAAAGTCTGTTCCAACCTTCTCGCCCCACCGTGCCCCCTTATTGGCACGTGGGAAGATTACCTCCCAACCCCATCTCTTTTTCAACCTCGACTGGCGCTCCGCTCTGGAAAAAACAAAGAACCCAAGATATCGACACAATGCCATCACAGCTTTGGCCAACGCCGCCATCTCCCTCGTACATGACGTGGTCACCCTACCACTCATCTCCCTCCACTTGACAGACTACCTACCCCCGGTCCCCAGGGTTGTCCCATCGTACGCGCGCCTCAAATGGAGGGCTAAGCAACTCCTCCTCTCCGACTGGTCCACCACCCCTGCCCCCGTACTACCCATATCCGCCCTCGACATATCCCCATCCCTTTATGGATTTGGGTAAGTTTGTTGCAGGGAGAATACACCAGATGCGCTCTGGAAAAGGTTACCTCTCAGCTCACCCCTCATGGGACGATCCTGATGCTGACCTTTCCTGCCCATTGTGCTCCGAGGCCCCACAAACCTTCGAACATGCCATCCTCTCCTGCCCCTCCTCCGCCCGTCAGAGATCCCGCCTCCTCCAAGGGGTCTCGGACATGGCCCCTGAGGCTCCGATCTGGTCCGACCAACAGCTGCTCGTCGCGCTAGCTAAGTTCATTCGCACCACTGCCACTGGTTTCCCTTCCAGGATGCCCCCACTTGCTCCCTCCCTCCACGCTCCCCCTCCAAACCCCCTCCTCCCCTCTACCTCCCTACCTGCCCCTTGCCCTCGAGACTAGTTAAGCGGTTTATAATTTTCCTTTATAGCTACGGCTGCCTTGCGACGCTTAGTGGTTGCGTTGGAGGAACTGGTTTATGTTTATTTCTTTTGTTGATTGTTATGTTTGATTTTTCGGTTTGGTTTTGGCCATATCGCTAAAGATGCATGTCATTTCTTGTACCGTAGAAACAATGAACATATGATTTAAAAAAAAAAAAAAAAAAAAAACCGTCACAGTAGTTAGAGCTCTTCACGCAACGATCTAAGTAATACACCACTCAGATACTGAGGCACAGGCCAAGCCCATTGAGAGTGACCTTTCATAAGTGCAAGATGCTCGATATACCTAATACCCTTATCTCCATGTTACCTCGCTTGTATGCGAGGACTCTATTCCTACACGATAGAACTTCCTATGATCACGATACCTATGACGAATACAAGATGTTAGTCTATAACGATAGCCTAAGTAGACTACATAGACTATATTGATAGTCTATGATAGTCATGATAGTCGTTTCCCATTACGAACACCTCAAGGAAGGCTGGTTTGTTACAGGTGTTGCGATTCGGAAGTCAAGTGAGATAACAGAATTGTCAGTGTCAAATGGTGTTCGCACTCCTAGAAGAAGCTGGAGTTGGTCAGCAGGTACTTAGTTAGTATGAGAACTAGATGTAGCCCACGACCACCCAGACGCGGCATATAAATATCAAGGTGCCTCCCAAGCTATTCGAACATTATCAAGCAACGGAGAAGAGATCTTATCAATATAAAATTGTTTACGCTAGAAAATCTTTTATCACTTCATCTACCTCTACTCTCGACATTGAGCCTTCCTAGACAATCTCTGTCTACAATTAAGATTATTGGCCTGAGTTATCTCGCAAGACTTTGAGATAGGCTCCCGCCTAACATGAATTGCACCCATATTAGAAGTAAATATGATATCAATATATCATAGGTGTAAGAGTGATGGGTCGAGTGATTGTTTGTGAACAGAAGGAGGATGGAAAAAGGAAAAAAAAAAGATGGAAAAGGAAAGGGCTTAGAGGTGGTATATTTCTAGGCATGATTTCATATCATATCGTGGACTGGCAGGGGTTGACGGGTGTAAGTGCTGGGTTGTCGGGATTTACTTTGGTTTGGTTTGGTTTGCTAGATTGTGGTGATGATGGCGATAGTGATGCCGTACATGTACGATGCTGGTACGGTAGTGCCCCCCGGCTTCTGTGCTAGTCACTATTTTCTCTTTGAAAGATGGATGCGCTTGTCCCTATGGTTGCAGGGCACTGCGGAATACTCAAGTTCCTGGGTGGTGGTACTGTAGCAAGGTGTTGCCAATACTCTACAGCATCGTGGCGCATCCAAGAGAACACATATCCTAACGGCAGAACTCGACACCTTCAGACAGTAAGGTGGGATTACTATTGTATATTAGAGTGGTACTGAGTGGCATAGTAATTCACAGTAAACAGGATGAGCACAAACTTGATTGGGCTTAGCCTAGTAGTCTACGATGAAAGTAATAATCACTTGATTAACGGCAGCACCCGACACGTAGGTATTCCTCCCCCTCTCACACACTCTCTCCGAGCGGAATAAAATACTGTATAATGTATGATACACTTTTGGCACAGAGGAAAAGGAAAGAAGGAAAGCCCCCCCCACCGAGTCAGAGTAAACAAAAGGAGAAGATAAAAAAGGAAGTCGAAAACGCCGAAGAAGAGTAAGATTGTATTACATTATAGAGATTTCCCGGCCGGCTTAGGATGGAGGCCTGGGCGCTCCATACACACACATGGCCGGGGGAGGTGGATGAGGAAAAGGAAACATGAAAGGGAGAACAGAAGCAATGAGAAATACTGTACAAGTAGGCAAGTAGACGCACGAGCAACCTTTCAAATGAAGAGATCCCAAGTTTGAAAGGCAGAGAGCTGAAAGGAAAGAAAGCAATTGTCAATGGATCAATCCGCGCTTTCCCATTCCCTATTTCCCGTCCTAATCCCTCCCTCTGCCACGATTCAGTCCCGCAACCTTCACAAACTTGAGCGCCACACTCAATCACTTCCACGAACTAAAAACCTCGCCTCTTCAAACTCTTCCCCCCTTTCACTCATAACGACGTCCCCTTCTGCCTCCTTCCTACCAATCGCAGCATGGAACCTCCTGTGCAGGGACTTTGGCATGGCAATTTCCTCCCTGACAATCTCGACTGGGGCGTTCTCCTTCCCATCCCTCCCTTCGGCCTCGTCCGCAAGTTCGCGCTTCTTACTCGGACTTCCAGGGGTGATGGTGACCAATGACTTTGGTGGCTTTGCGAAGGTGCTGCCGTTACCGTTGGATTTGGTAACGGTAAAAGTGTTGAATTTGTAGGTTCCGGACTTGTAGCCTTCGGGAACGCTCTTGCGGACTCGCATGCCGACGGTTAAGAGTGAAGACTTGATGGGGGTCGGAACCTCAGGTACGGCGGCAGCAGCGGCGGTGGCGGTAAAGCGGGAGGAAGGGGTGAAGAATGAAGTGATGGTGGATTGGGAGGTGAGGTTTTGTCGTTTGCGGGGGGTGGATGGGGTGGACATTTTGTTAATGTTGTAGATGATGGTTGTATGAAAGTATAGATAGTTTATTTTTGGCGGAGGATGCGAGGTGCAGAAAACGGTCGACTGGGTTGTGATGGTAGTGGTGGTGGGGGGAGGAAGGAAGAAAGTGAAAGGGGGCGAGAGACAGGTAAATGACTGGTAAAGGTTGTTTACTCAGCCAAGCCAAACACTGAGCTCTGATACAGTCCGAGCCCAAAAGCCGTTGTCTAGGGAACCCACCCAGAATAGACTACTCGTACTACCGTATTGCACCAAAAGAAGTTGGCTAGTTACCCGGCCCAGCTACCGCTTTCTGGTCTTTTCAGATTGAACACCTATCTGTATTAAGCGAAAAAGCTACTATAATCTTGGCGGAAGGGTTCTGGCGCAAGCTGGCCTTTTTGCTTCACTGAGCCTCACCATAAATCCAAGTGAACTCCCCCGACTTTTTTTCTTAAAACACGCCTCCCGCCTTCTTTTTCTCTTAAAAAATTAGTTTTCTCTCACCCCTCCCCTTCCCCTCCTTCTCGCACGTCACACGCCCCACATTGATCGTTTACCCCATACTAGAAGTAACAGGAGACCTTAAAGTCCACTCTCGGAGAAGGACAGGAAGAGCAACGATACCAACAATTCGTGTATCCCATTCGTGGGAGTCCTGGTGACAACCATGCGTCCAATATCTGCGCCACCGGTAGCCCTAACAGGTCTACTCCTACTCTCTATCTCCTCTTTAGCATCTGCCTCGGCCGCCGTGCTGGGAATAGACTTCGGCCAGGAATTCATCAAGGCCGCGCTCGTCAAGCCCGGAATCCCTCTCGAGATTGTCTTGACGAAGGATACCAAGCGCAAGGAGGCCGCGGCTGTGGGCTTCAAGCCAGCTGGCAATGGTAAAGAGGGGAAATTCGCATACCCGGAGCGACTGTACGGCGTCGACGCGGTCAACCTCGCTGCTAGGTTCCCGCACGACGTCTATCCGGGTTTAAAGAGGGTTATGGGTCAGCACGTCACGGATAACTCGGTCACGGCGTATTCAACAAGAAATCCCGCGCTCTCGGTTATCCCGAATGTTCTCCGGCCCACGGTTGCGTTCCAGAGTTCGTCGGCGCCGCCGGCGGGTTATGGTGAGGGGAGTTTCACGGTTGAGGAACTTTTGGCTATGCAGTTCAAGTCGATTGTGCATAATGCGGAAGCTTTGGCGGGAGCAAACACGAGGATTAAGGATGTGGTTTTTACGGTTCCGGCATTTTTGAAGGCTGAGGCGAGGAGCTCTCTTAAGCTTGCCGCTGAACTTGCTGGATTGAAGGTTATGAGCTTTGTTTCGGATGGATTGGCCGTTGGGATCAATTACGCTACTACTCGTACTTTCAATGAGAGCTCGCCTGAGTATCACATTGTTTATGATATGGGCGCGGGGTCAACTACGGCTACTGTGCTGAGGTTCCGAGGCAGGAGTGTAAAGGATGTTGGGAGGTTCAATAAGACAATCCAAGAGGTCACAGTTCTTGGCGTTGGCTACGACACTGAGCTTGGTGGAGATCTCTTTAACCAGAGGATTTTCGAAATCCTTCTGGACGATTTTGTCAATAGCCCTAAGGCAAAGGAGCTCCTGGAGGAGGACCCGAACCTTAAGGACACCATTCGCACCAATGGCCGTGCTACATCTAAGCTCTGGAAGGAGGCCACGAGAGTCCGACAGATCCTCTCCGCTAACACTGACACCGTTGCTTCTATTGAGTCATTATACAAGGATATTGATTTCCGTTCCAGTAAAATCACTCGTGCTGCCTTCGAGGAGCTTCTCGCCCAGTATGAGGCTCGCATCACCAAGCCAATCACTGATGCAATTGGCAACGCTAACGTCGCCTTGAGTGAAGTCAATACCTTGATCGTCCATGGAGGTGCTGTCAGAACTCCATTCGTCGGAAAGAAGATTGAAGATATCATGGGAGGTGCCGAGAAGATATCTAAGCAAGTCAATCCTGATGAGTCAGCTGTTCTTGGAGCTACCTTCAAGGGTGCTGCTGAGAGTGGTGCTTTCAAGGTCAAGGAGATCCGAACCCAGGACATTGGTGCTTTCGGCGTCTCTATCAAGTACAAAAAGGACGCAGAGGCAAAGAAAGGTTTGTGACAGTGTGTGATCCTTATAAGGAAGATGGATTATAACTAACACCTTTTATAGAAACCGTCCAACAAATCTTCCCTTTCTACTCCAAGATCGGCAACGAGAAAATCATTCCTTTCTCTCGTAACTCGGAGCTCACTTTTAGCACTTTCTACAATCTCCCTCCGAGGATCAGCGACTCTGACCAGAAGCCTGGGCAGGAATCACTCGAGACCATCCAGACATCCAACCTTACCGACTCCGTCAAGAAGCTTCAAGAGGACTTTGGATGTGCGGAGAAGGATATTATTACCAAATTCGGCATTGTGCTCAACCCTAAAGACTCTCTTCCGAAAGTCATCAGATTTTGGGTTCAATGCGAGGTTGAGATTGCTCCCGAAGCTCCAAAGAAGGATGCTGGTGGCGCTTTTGAGGACGTCAAGGGCTTTTTCGGATATGGGAAAAAGGATGGCGAGCAGAAAGTTTTGAAAGATGAAGATTCGCCGTCGTCGTCGTCGTCGTCGTCATCATCATCATCTACCTCCACCAAGTCGTCGCCAACTTCATCAGCTACCTCGAAGTCGACTAAGGCAGCGGATTCAGAGCCCAAGGCCGCCAGGAGAATTGAGAAGATTGCTGTCAAGTATACTATTACTAAGGACGGATTCCCCAATATTCCCGAAAAAGACAAAATGGCATTGATCCTGAAGTGACTCCATCCCTCTGACCTAATGATATCACTTGTTTACTAACATTCACCTAGGATCCGCGCATTTGACAAGCACGACAAAGACCGTAAGAATCTTGAGGAAGCTCGTAACAACCTTGAAGCATATACCTACCGTGCTAAAGGTTATTTGAGTGACGATGCATTCATCGCCGTCTCTACCGAAGAGCAACGTGAGAAATTAGACGCCATGATCAACGAGGCCAGCGATTGGCTTTATGGTGATGGATATACCGCCAGCCTTAAAGAAGTCCACCAAAAAATCAAGCAGCTTGAGGCTCTTGAAGCCCCCATTTCCAAAAGAAGGGCGGAGAAGGATAGCCTACCGGAGGCTCTCAAAGATCTTAACAACATCCTTGCCTCCATGGAGGGTTTCATCGAGCGTGAGGAATCTCTTGCCGAGGTACAATCAGACGACTACTACTCATTCGACTTGGGACCCCTGAAGAAAACCTACGAGAAGGAGAGGGCCTGGGCTGAGGAAAAGAGTGCTGCCCAAGAGAAGCTTCAGCCCCATGAAGACCCCATAATAACCTCCGAGGAGGTTACTACTAAAGCTAAGGAACTTACCACGGAGCTCATCACCTCGATTCACACAAAGAAAGAGCTTGATGACATGAGGGAGAGAAACCTCAAGAAGGCAGCAGCAGCAGCGGAGAAGGAGGCGAGGGAGGCCGAGGCAAAAGCGAAGGCTGATGCTGAGGCTGAGGCTGCTGCGAAAGAGAAGGGCGAAGCAGCAGACGAGACCAGGGCGGATGATGAGATCAAGTCCGAGTCTGAAGAAAAGACCGAGAAGGTTGTGGAGGAGACCGAGGAGGCCGAGGAGAATATTACGGAAGAGCAGAAGGTTGAGGAGCACAAACGTGACGAACTGTAGATGAAATTAGAATTAAACGATATCTCCTTTTCTTGTATGTTTATGTTTTACTGTTTCATATCTCCTGCAGAAAACGCTGAATAAATATATCACTCTTGGTTTTAGAGCGTGTTCTCTTCACGGGGTCAGGCCCTCATTTCGTGCCTTCCTGAAAGCAGATAATCCAGAAGAGAGAAAAATAGTAAGGGGCAACTCTTGTGAATGATCCAATGGCAGGTTTTGGTGGCGGCGACCGCACAACGGGTGGGCCTGTCGGGGCACGGAGGATTCTATCAGGACTTGAGTAAAGTAGAAGAGCCGGAGACCAGCCTACAGGCCCGCGAATACACCGAATTGGCTCTTCAAAGATCTCCCATCGTACCAACGAGGTATATGATAATAGATCTTAGTAGGACGGGTAAGTGCATATTCCGATATAGTGTGCGATGAGGGAGAGTCCTAATACCTGCCGGATATCTCTAAGCCAAAAAACCAGCTAATGCCTCTATCTGCCAAAGTGCTGGGGCGTACGAGTTACATTACGCACGTTGAAATTAGATATATTTGCTCACTAGAGCCATCAATGCTGTATAGATAGCTTGTCCAATCCCTCGTATCCAGTCCGGTAGAACCGGGGATATTCACCTCCCGCATCACTGCTTCTATTCCCCCGCGCTGTTTATGTTATCTAGTTCATTATCTATCATTTAAGACCCCCCTTTCCACATCGGGAGCTCTCTTGTATCTATATAACATTCTCGCTGTTGTCCTTGATTGTTTGGTCAGCGCTTTCTTTGCGTTGCAAAATCCCCCCCCCCCTTTGAACTAAGTTCCCCTACCCATTAAATACTAAGTTATCACACCTCTGCAAAGATTAGCTTCCAGGAATTGCTGACTAGAGCATTGAATATCTGCACTATTCCCTCTTTCGATCACCAAATTCCCCCTCTTCCAACCCTTTCGATCTCCCTTCTGGGGCTCTTCTTTTTTATAATATGTATCAATTTGGTTTCTAGCTCCCCTACTTCGACTCTGTGGTGCGTTAGCTGTCGGGGTCACTCATGCTGTTGGCTATAGAGAGATAATACACCCGTACGAGTCAATCACGGCCCTTTAAAAAAAAAGGCAAATGTCCGACTTTCCCTGTCCATAGGTTACGCAAACCGAATTATTACACATTCGTACAGTAAAAATTTCTTCAAAAATATATATCTCGCACATCCCAAAATTTCATTACTTACGAATCTAAAAGTAGGATCTGTTCAAAAAAAACCCCCCCTAGTCTATGTTTGCGATCACAAGGACATTATTGCTACCCACTAGCTTAGTCAGGAGCTAGGACTTTGTTAGGTATTTATATAGTCTCTAATAAACTAATACATAATACCAGTGACTGCCATCTTCTTGTCGAATGAATTACCGGAAACTCGCAAGCCCCAAGTGAGGAAATGAGAAGAAGGGACTCTTGATTCTACTATGCGTCCTAAACTGACATAAAGATTAGTTTATACCATTGAGGGGGAAACACGGGCAAGAGACCCGACATTGATATATAATATGCACGATGACAAACACCTATACAAGTAATGGTGGGGGAGAGTGGTGGAAACATCACGGGCACCCCAGCCTTGGGGATCCCAGTGGGGGGGGGGGGGTAGAAGTCTAGGCGATGTTCGCTTGGCCTTCGAGAGCCCGTCTAAAGGAACCGGTGGAGATCATTCAGAGAAGGGGGGGGCAAGGATTGTGGTGGATGTCGCACCTACTACAGTGCGACGCTATAGCAAGTTTTTCCGAGCCCACAAATCCAATGAGTCCTGCCCCCGGACGGTTCCCCTGCGGGGCACAATGTTCCTTGTTCCCAAGCACTGGGGAGGATGTGCTCTGTACGCCCGGGGGGGTAACTGGGGGGAACCCGTCAAAGGGCAGGCCAATCCTGCGGCCCAACCATCCCACCGCGTCTGTGGGACGTCTGGAGGTGGTGGAGATGGGGTGTGGAGACTAGGCTAGAAGTGACGCTGGTCTTCAAGTGAAAATATGGTGGGGGGTGGGGGTGATGCACTTTGTGGGATAGCTTATGTGATTGAATGTTTAGGAAGGCGAGGAAGAAGTCGAGTAAATAGTCTTGTTTTGTTTATATTAGTTTCGTTTCTGATTTGGCTAGTTTAGTGTTGGGTTCCGAGGCGGTGTAGACCGTGGTTGTGATTTGAGATTAGCCAGTAGGCGTTGGATAAGTACAACCAGGATAAATATATGAAATTAGCTCATAGCTCAAGACCATAGATAGCTAGCTATAGGCCACTAAGCTAGTAATCTTCCTAACTACCCGCCTCGCAGTGGTAACACCTTTTTTTTGGGGGGGTAGTCGCTCAGTCAAAAATGGCTTTCTTTAAACACCATCACAGATCCAACCGCGATCGTCCTTATGGCTAGTCCACAACTCTTTGTGGTCTTAGGCTGCAGACAACTATCTATCTAACAGCGAACCAGTTCCGTATCACGCAAACCCTGCCTGACCGATATGGTACCCGAAGGACGGGCGCTACTGGCTCGCGATGAACCTGCAATAATTCTGGAAGCTTCTCACCTTCTGGACCCAAACACAAATAGAGGAAACATCACCCTAGGGTCAAGTTCAGTTAAGTTGTGGTTGGACGTCGTACAGTATCGTACTTGAAATGGTGAGTAAGCTATGAGTGTGACGCAAGCATCGCATGTTCCAACAGACCTCCCCATGGCTGCCACTGTTGGCGAAACCCCTGGTTGGTATCATAGCTGCCATAAGTGGGTAGGTTACGAGTGATATTGTATGAATCAGTGCTCAGTTAAACACGCTAGATAGCACAATACTCTAGTAATTGGGGGGGGGGGTATTTTAGGGCTCCAATGCTAAGCCTCAAGGAGGTAAGGATTCCACAGCAAAGCTGGGAGAGGGGATGTTTTGTTCAGCTAGTACAGTACAGTGGGACACATATACACCTCCTACAGGCGCACTACGAACCAACCACGTTTGGCAAATTTTATAATGTAAGGAACAGGTCTCCGTCCTGCCATTTCTAAATCCCTTTTTCACCATGGCTAATCACGAAGGAGAAGTAGTATCCCCACCCCCTCAACAAAGTGGACGGTAAGGTCTAGCGAATTTGTTTTCCCCTTTTTTCCCCCCGCTGTTGAACACTTGGTGACCTCCCCCCCCCCCTTTCCCGATCTTTTAATCTTTTAATAGAGGATTATATGAGAACCCGTTGTTTTTGCAAAGGTAGGCAGGCATTGCACAGCCTCCCTCGTATGCAACCCAATATATAATATAGAAAATACGAAAGGCATTACCACTACTACCACTGATATTATCACCGCTATCATCACTTCTAAAAGCCTATTTACTAGTTCATTTACTTCATCATCATCCATCGGTAAGATCATCATAGCTCACAAGACTTCCGCCGTACAGCAATGTATGTACAGTACTGCGCTGTGCCTAATGCATTCAGAGTTAGCTCCCGTGACTCGCACAGCACATATCCGAGAGAGCGATGACTAGAGAAGGAAGAAGAAAAAGGTCTCTTTTTTTTCTTTCATTTTGGTTATTTTGGAACAATAAGAAACTTGTTCCCCCCCTCCCCCCATTTTCCTCTTCTACCATGGATTGTTAAATTATTACTTAGCTAGTTTCTAGGTTCTCTCCGTTCTCCCTGTGCTGTACAAGTACTTGCTAATGCATAAATCAGACCATAATGGCTGTGATTATGGTTCTACGGAAATAAGCGTTGGGGGGGAAGGAAACACAGCATGCGAGCGCACACGATGGAAGGTGAGTTGAGTTATGCGGTGCGTACAGTGTGCACAGCGTTGGAGGGAAAGTTATGCTGTGTTAGGGATGGGTAATGTGAGTTGGTTGGTTGGCTGACTGGTTGGTTGGGTGGGTGAGTGAATGTGAGCCCCCGGATCGGTGATTAGCGAGTGAGAGGGTGTGAATGTATTTTTCCGGAAAAGGTTTGTATTGGAGGGGCTGGGGGGGGGGGGAGGGGTCAAGGCATGATTGTCAGTTTTGTTTGGTATTTGTTTGCTTGCTTCGTAATATCTGCCCTTTTTCAATCAAGAATTATTTTTTTTTTTAATTTCCCCCCAGTTTCCCCCCCCCTTCCTCCCTCCTCCCCATTCTCAGTTATTTCCACCTCGTTACGGTAGTCCTACCGAGGCGGAGTTTGCCATGCGGCGGAGAAGGATATGCATTTTGTGTCGGGAGGATAACTGGTTTTTCTCGAAGAAGCAACCTCCCGAAATAATGTGGGACACAAACGCGAGAGCGCTTTCGCGGGTAGCACAAAGCAACAAAGTTATTATTTCCGGCAGGCCACATCTCCCGCTCTCAGAAAAGCGGAGAACCCGCGCCGCTTTTGACGAAGGCCACATCTAACAGATAATGCAATAGAAACAATAAAAAGCGGATAGCGAAAGCAAAAAGTCTATCGATTGGTCGAGGGAGAAGGAAATGTTTGTCCTCCATGATAGAAGCTGTAGCGGACCTCCTCATCTCGCTCGGGGCTGCTGTGCTGTACGTACCGTACCGTAACTGAAATCAGAGATTTTGCATCATGATTGGGTGCATCTGTGTGGGTCGGATGGGTGGACCGAGTGGGATCTGCTGCAAACGGATCTGTGATTTGCTGCGGGGGGGATCATGTAGGTATTATATGGCAGAATGCCATGCCTTCGTGTCTGAATATGGGCCATTTTCGAGGCCGGTCCTCAGTTCAATATCGTGGGACCGTGTGGCATAAAATCTTGGCTGTGGATGGGGATTGTACGAGTACCGTAGGGTTCGATAGACTGGTGTCAGGATTGGACAGTGCTTGTACAAAAAAATATGGCACTCGTGAGACGTGGCTGGGTTGGTGCCCTCTTCCTCACTATATACCGGTACGAGTATTATAATCTAACTTCTTTTGAAATCACCCCTCATGGGGGTCCATGAATTCGAGCACGATAATGTGTTTTCATGGAATCATACAGGCTATGTGAGCAATGACAATTTCACGACGCACGATAGCAGACGAAACCTGTTTGAATGGGCCAAGTTGTTGCTGGGTGGGGTGCTAGATACATATTGTATTGGTCCATTTTCACGGCTACCGTACCACAGAGACCCCATTTACCAGCAGCCCGTATGTCACTGGCCAAACATGTTTGTCTCGAGGCAAGCGCTGTCTCGTGGCTCTCAGTTAATGCTGGAGCAAGAGTCGGTATGCATGATCCTACCGCACGGACGAAGACAGCGCTAAGCCACACATGGGGCAGCGGTTGCCGGCCGTGCAAAGGGTTCTGGCGCCTGCAATAGGGAGCTGGAGTCGCAGAGATGGCTTACCCTAACCCCTAGCCCACACCCTTTATCGAATGTGCGCCATGCTACACAAGCGGGGGGGGGGGGGCTGACTGACAAGAAGGAAGGAGGGTGGAGAGGAAAGCGAAAGAGGAGAGTCTCAGGAAGCGGGAGAGGGGGAGGGGGGGAGAGAGGGACAGAAGGAGAGAGGGAGAGAGGGAGAAGGGAGGTCAGAGGACGAGTCCCCCCCGCCTTCAGCTTTGTGACCATCGCTTTCCCTCTCCTTCCCTTTCTCATTCTTCCTCTCCCGCTACTCCCACCTTTACTGAGGAGTCTATCATCCAGTAACCTGTGAACCAATACCGCACCATATCATTCGGGTATCAAGGCACAGTGAAGAGTGTGTACGAGTACCGCACGCGTGCCCTATCTTTCCCTCCGTCCGATGATCTTTCTCCCTTGCAAAATAATTGTCCATCATCCAGACGCCGGTCAGCCTCTTACGGTCGTCTTACTTTAAATAATCCGGTATTTTCCATGTATGTACAGTACAATTCAAACATCAGTGCATACATATTTTTCATCCCCCTTCCTCAATTACGGTATTCCTTACATTGCTGCTAGTTCGCCTTCGCTTCGATCTGATTGGCCATGCTCACAACGCTTGCTTCAGTTCTACAGTAGCAAATCACCATTCTCTTTCTCTTTCTCCTTTCTTCTTCTCTCCCTCTCTTCCCTTGCAGCTCTGTAGGTAAAACCTTTTACCCCTTGGGTTGCTAGACGAGGGGAAAATAATAGTGATTGATTGATTGATTAATTGACTGATTTTTTTTTTTTAATTTTTTTTTTTTCAGTTATAAAGATCAAAAGAGAAGGCAATAGAAGAAAGAGGGAAAACAATCTGAAAGTTTCCGCCGCATGTAAGTTTTCATTCTGTTTTGCTGCCTATCTGTTGCAAGGCTCTTTTCTTTTCTTTTCCCCGTTTCTCTTGTCGTCCCCCGTTCAATCCGTCCACCCATCCGTCCCCCCCGCCCTCCACGCTTGCCTTACCCCTCCACGCTCGCTCTGCTCGCCGCCTCCCCCACATCTTTTCTCCCCTTTTTATCCTGTTTCCCACCTCGGTTGCCCGCCAACTTCTCATCGATTTCTTGCTGTTGTGTGGTCTCAAGCGATCCTCACCCGTCGCTTCCACTGAACGCAGGGGGGTTTTACCTGACCTTGTTTTTTTTCTTCTTCTTTCCCCCTCTCTATCCCTTTCACTATTTTCTCACGGAAGAGCAGCCTGAGATTTGGAAGGTTTGTGCGCCCCAGAAGCCCTCTCGGCCTTCCAATTTTGAGCCGCCTCACAAATTTTATTTCCTGACGCCGAAACCTTCCATTAATCATTCCCCCAGTATCTTCCCTTCACAAAGTTTAAACGGGGTCAATTATCTAACTAGAAGGAAAATAAATAGCCCTCTCCCCCTCTCCTCATCCTAGGCCCCCATCGTCATTGTCAACCCTTAGCCCTATCCACACAGGCTGCTGTGCTAAGCTGCAGCACCACCACCACCACCACTGCCAACTCTACTCTCGCTGGATCATACCCACCGTCAGCACTCTACAACTTCAGCTTCGCTAACCATTTGAGAGTGCTGTTCCCCCGAACCAAAGTCATCGAATAATGGCGTGGCAACCAGAAGAAGCACCCATACGGGAGTTGGCGGGCTATCTGAAGGATAGTCTGAACAGATACAATCAAGCCGCTCAGCGGCATGCTAGCGAGGTTTGTGGCCCTTTTTTTCAATCTATATTTATTTCCTATCGATATGCATGTGATATGCATTCTCTGTTCTCCCTGCAGCCCGGCTAATAATTGATAACAGATGCTACAACAAGCCAGTCAATCCCCGGATATCAATAACTACCTGTGTTACATCCTCGTTCACCCTAACCCGCCCCCAGATATGGCGGTTGCCGAGTATCATGTTGTCCGCTGCTCGGCTGGCGTCCTTCTGAAGAATAACATCTTGAGTTCGGGGAGGGGGCTGGCACCGGCATTCATTGACTATATAAAATCGGAGCTTTTGCTAGGATTGAGGGACCCTCATCACCAGATACGGAATTACACGGGCAATGTTATTACTGAGCTGTTACGCATTGGGGGGGTCATGTCCTGGACAGACATGCTAGCCCAGTTGATTTCACTTGTGGAGAATACTGATGGAAATACCACTCCGGAAACACAAGAGGGGGCCATGGGAGCATTGTTGAAGGTTTGCCAGGATAGCAAGGACGAACTCGACGAGGAGTACGATGGCTATAGGCCCCTTAATATACTCATCCCTAAGTTTCTACTATTTACGCAACACCCCGTTCCAAAAGTGCGCATGCAGGCCTTAGAGATTGTCAACATATACCTACCAATGAAAACTCAGTCGATTCTTGTCCACATCGATACCCTCATAGAGAGTTTGTTTCGCCTCGGAAACGACGCCGATACTGGAGTACGGAGAGAAGTCTGCCGGGCTCTGGTACATCTAGTTGACATTCGGGCGGACAAGATAGCGCCTCATATGCAAGGGATCGTGGACTATATGCTTACCCAGCAGAAGAATACGGAAGAGCAGGACTTGGCCCTAGATGCCGCAGAATTCTGGCTCACCGTTGGGGAACACGAACATCTGAGGGTTGGACTAGGGCCATTTCTGTCAGAAATCGTTCCTGTCCTGCTCGCATCCATGGTTTATTCTGAGGAGGACAGAGCCAGATTAGGGGGTGCGGGAGACGATGCAGATGTTGAAGACCGAGCGGAGGATATAAGACCAAACTTTGCGAAGAGTAAGCAAAGATTACCTAATGGCGAGAGTGTAGAGGTTTTCGACCAACGAAAAAAGTCAAACGGAAAGACCCTGGGGGAGGAGGCCTTGGATGAGCTGAGTGACGGAGAAATCGACGAAGAGTACGATTCTGAAGACGATGCCTACGCTGGGATGGATGACCCCGAAGACCGTTGGAATTTAAGGAAGTGCTCAGCGGCGGCCCTGGATGTCTTGGCAACCGTGTTCCATCAATCAGTCTTCGAGACCATCTTGCCTTATCTAAAGGAGAACATTCGACATCCGGAGTGGCCCTACCGGGAGGCGGCCGTCCTAGCACTCGGCGCAGTAGCTGATGGTTGCCTCGATGGTGTCGTTCCGCATCTCCCCGATCTTATCCCTTATCTCATCTCTTTACTCGATGACCCTGAACCTCTCGTACGCCAAATCACGTGCTGGACTCTCGGTCGTTATTCCCGCTGGGCCTCTCATCTCGAAAACCCGGCCGACAAACAAAAGTATTTCGAGCCCATGATGGGGGGAATACTGAATAAAATGCTGGACCGCAACAAGAGAGTTCAGGAGGCGGGTGCCAGTGCCTTTGCCAACCTAGAAGAGCAAAGCAAAGATTTATTGAAACCCTACATTGAGCCAATCGTTCGGCAATTTGTGGTAGCAATGGGAAGATATAAGGATCGGAACATGTTCATTCTTTACGACTGTATCCAGACCCTTGCGGAGCATGTCGGAAGTGTTTTGGCGGAGAAACCATTGGTCGATATCCTGATGCCCGCTCTTATTAACAGATGGAAGTTGGTCAAGGACGATTCGAGAGAGTTATTTCCTCTCCTTGAGTGTTTATCTTATGTTGCTACAGCCCTCGGAAGGGAATTTGCACCATTCGCAGGTCCTATATTCCTCAGATGCATCAACATAATCCATCAGAATCTGGAACTGCAGATGGCCTATAATAACGATCATACACTAGATCAGCCTGACAAGGATTTCTTGGTCACAAGTTTAGATCTCCTTAGCGCAGTGATTCAAGCGTTGGATTCTGCAAGCGCGGAGCTAGTCTCTGGGACAACCCCTCCCTTCTTTCAACTCCTAACTGTTTGCATGGCGGTAGGTCTTGATCGTCTACCCTTCTCAAGAAAAGGTTAACTGATAGACCACAGGATCCTAGCAACGACGTGAAGCAATCATCCTATGCCTTGCTTGGAGATTGCGCTATCTATGTCTTCGAGCAGTTGCACCCATTCTTGCCCAACATCATGGATCTTTTAATCCAACAACTAGGGATTCAGTCTCTATCCGACGCGGAAAGTGACACAGGGTATAGCGTAGTTAACAACGCTTGTTGGAGTTGCGGAGAAATTGCTTTGAAGCAAGGTAGATTCGCCAGCCATCGATCCCAAGTATTGTGAGCTAACTTTCAAGATGCAGGGTCCGGAATGGCACCTTACGTTGAAAAGCTATATAACAGGCTAGTCGACATTATACAAACACCTGAAATCCCCTCATCTGTAACCGAGAATGCCGCTGTGGCCCTTGGCCGCATTGGGATAGGCTCTTGCGACGAACTCGCTCCTCATCTTGAATCGTTTGCATATCCATTCCTAGATGCTCTCCAGAAGGTGGCGGAAACAGATGAGAAAGACACCGCCTTGAAGGGGTTCTGTATGGTTGTCGGCCGAAATCCCGAGGCTATGGAAAGCTGCCTGGTGCCTTTCTTTCGGGCCATTGCCCGTTATAAGCATGCGAGCCCTGAACTGTCTGCATTATTCCGACAGGTAAGATACCTTTGTCCCCGTTCGCCACCCCATGCTTTTGAGTCCTTCTAACTGTGATACTTCTAGACGCTCATTGGGTACAAATCGTTCATTACCGATTTTGATTTGTTCATGAGTGCTATTCCGCCACCGGACCGCGAAGCTCTAAAGTCTAAATACGCCATTTGATAAGCAAACTGGAACGATCTGAAATTACAGAGTTTCATCGTTTGAAGCTCTCGTCTCATTGTGTTTCCCCGCTTTTATCTTGTTGAAAACAAATCAGAAGACGAAAGGTGATAGTTGCAGTTATTTTTTTGAACTTACGACTATTAGTTGCTCTTCTTGTTATGTTCCTCTCTTGATCATTCGCTTAGCTAGTTTTTCTTGTTATATAATAGAACGGCCGTGACAAGAGGTGGAAAAGTTTTCAAATCAAAGACAAAAGGGACCTTTTCTTCTATTTCTTCTTCTTTTTTTCGGGTGTTTCTCACGGTTTACGAAATGGACGGCGCGTTTTACAGATTTTCATTCATCCTTTCCAAAGAAACTTCTGGCGTATTTCTTCTTCCTGCATGAAGCACAAAAGGACTAAGCATGGTGACAAATATGGTACAGTGCAGAGTATGTTGTGATAGTTTTCAACTGTTTCTTCATCATTGCCTTTTTTCCCTTTCCCTCCCGCAGAGTTTTTCCTATCACCTCAATTCTAGTACCTTGAATATGAAATCATTGGGTATGCAGAAGGATAAGTTAGAACTAGGACGCCATACCTGAATTGAAAGTCCTGCACGGATCAAGAAGGCTTTACCTTATCGCAATGCAGGAGGGCTCCCTCACCGGGCTCGTACCCTCTGCTGGAAATTATAAAAGAGCTGATGGCTAAAGAGCAAACACAGGGCTCTCACACTCTGTATTGGTATAATAATACAAGTCTCCAGCAAGTGCGGAGCGGACAAAGGGATCCCGGGGCCTGAGTTTCCGTTGTCAAGAACAATTAATTCTACTCCTAAAAATGGTTTGTAAATATATATTTACATGGATTAAACTGCTAGATATTCATGTATCATAATCAATAAAAAAAAGACAGATATTTCAAAGACTATAAAGGCTTCAATTCTCTTGAGAAATATATCTCAAGACTTTTAGATGATATATTTTAGGCTCAAGAAGTATTGTGTGCATTGAGTCAGATTTGTTGCATTGGGAGAGCAGACCAGTTTTCCCATATAAACACCTATTTTAAAAAAAAAACATTGAGATTCAATTAAGGCCTTGCTTATATAAAAAAATAAAAAAATATCGTAAAAACTATGTTTTTGCTAAAGCTCAGATTTCTTCAGCTAATAGGTATAAAAGATCCAATATCCAGATAGTAGCTACCATTCTGACTATTTTAATAAGAAGAAAAGTGCTGTAGGGGGCCTGTGGGTTGAGCCGTGGTCCAAGGGGTTCAATGTTACAATACCGTATCCTCTCGTTGAATTCGCTAGCGTCGAATATCCCTGTGAATTGCGACATCAACCCAAGTCGGTTTAGTTTCGCCAGTTAATAGAATTGCGAAAAGCAGTCAATGAGATCCAACACAGCCAAACGACTCATACCATTCCGTGTCAGGAAAACACTAATCTTTCTTAAGAACCGTGGTCTGTTGATCCGGAGATTAGCGACGAGCGGCGCTAGCGAATTCAAAGAGAGGATACGGTACTTGCGCGGTGCAGAAGTTTCCGGAAATGTGGACTTTGGCTTGGCGCTAACTTAGCTGTTGCCGCCTCCAGAGTCCCATGCCAAGTCTCCTCCACATTTCCGGAAACTTCTGAACCGCGCAAG
>Ga0307509_10003576_pt1 | contig 23399 bp, 22 predicted proteins | sample 10_EM_MG_FD_202245 | JGI IMG/M metagenome (GOLD analysis project Ga0307509, IMG submission 202245) | Populus trichocarpa ectomycorrhiza microbial communities from riparian zone in the Pacific Northwest, United States - 10_EM | ecosystem: Host-associated > Plants > Roots > Unclassified | place... | reverse complement strand
GCCGTCCCAACGCTGGTGCGGGAGGGGGGTGTTGGCTTGTCCTTTTGAACTCAGAATCCTAAGGTAGGGTAACTATAGGTCTTTATTCACTAATGGAAGGCTAAGCCTTCCGGTATGCCTAACAGTATACCAGCTAAACACACAATCTCTATTCCTACTGTGGTTCATATGGTGCCAGATACGTGAAACCGACCCTCAAGGCAATGACAATAGAGGAGAGCAAGACTTGAATGACAACAACACAGGATTGATGTAATGAAGAAAATAAGACCATAGAAATGAAGAGGAAAAGGGTGAGAATAGAGCTAGAGATTTGTTTTATTAATTAAGAGCAAGGTGAGGGCAGGCAGTAGATGAAAAGAAGTGAAGATTTTTGTATGAGAGGAAAAAAAGTGAACAGCCAAGAAATTACCTAGATAGGCAATATGAGTGATATTCCATGTCTAGAATGCCAAGGAATTCGCTTTTTATTGCGGAAACAACCCTGTTCAAATCCACAAAAAGTGAACAGGAGGGTCGGTTTTAGAGGTCCGCCACTATACAACAATTCATCTGGCCTCCGCACTCTCCCAGTATGTTCAATCACCCACCTTCCGACTCTATACTCTTGCTTGAAAAGTCTTCATAATCATACTGGGCTATCCATAAGGTTGTGGCTAGTGTAACCTGCGGATACCAGCAGAGTGCGAGCGCAACTATAAGACTTAAATTGACCATGTGGTTACGAAGACTTTTCAAACAGGAGTGTACTATTATTTCATTGGAAGAAGCTAATACAATTATTTAGCTATGGTGAAGCACGAAAAAACAATCAAAAATCGACAACTTCTTTACACGGATTCCTTCAAGTTCTCTGACAGGAATACAGTCTATGAAAGCGGAACTTACAAAATCACCCCAAGGATGTCTAGTGGCGGGAAGGAAGGTGGGCTGGGAAGGTGGAGGAACAAAAGGGAAAGGGAAGACAACAGAAAAGAGGGGAGAAGATGCAAGTAGCACAGGTGAGAGAGAAGGAAGTGAAACAGCAGATGAGGAGGATGAAGCAAATATTCAGGATATTAGGAATTTGTCAGGAAGGAGTGGTGAACTTCAGGTTCACCTATATGATTCACAGGATTTGAACTTGTTCCCCGCACACTTCCAGGACTTTTCTCAAACATATGCAAATCTTCTTCGTTAGTCGTTTGTTCAGATTTTTTTTTCATATCTTTTTGTTATAGCGAGGGTATTTTGTATGGGGACAAGGGTGTTGATATCAGAAAATTTCATTTGAATTCAGTACCAGTGCCTTTTCGTTACAGTGAGGTTTTTTGTATGGCAGAGTTGAGTTCCCGCTGTGCCCATTCATTATAGCAAGGTATTCAGTACAACGCGGTTCATTATAGTGAGGTGCGACTGTACTGTAGCTAGAACGTGGGGGGGGGCGCAGGCGGTACAGTACCTGTCCTGGCTTGGCTTGGCTTACTTAGGAGGATACATAGAGCGTCGAAGGAGAATGTAAGTTTTCTTGGGGTTATTTCCAGCTTAGGACTTCTTTCTGTAGTATTGCGTTATGAGATGTTGTGAATTCAACCTCTACTGGGGCGCTGTAAAATCTCACGGAATCCACAATTAGATTATTAGTGGGCATCAACCTGGAGCCTATGACAGGTTTAGTTTGGCAAACTAATGGGGTTGTGGATACTGGCTAATAAGATCCGACAGGCCCTGGATACTGGTCTTATACTGTGTCAAAATCACGCTGACCCTCCTCGGCACCTTTTGAGTCCGGTGATTACAGGACTGACCAAGATGGTGGGTCTCACTAGATTTTGTGGTATCGATGTTGTGCTCATGGAGCAGTTTTAGTCTACGACACATGTATTGCTCAAATTACAAGTACCAGCCCAGCCGCAATTCCTTCCCCTCCTTCCCTGCAAAAAATTATGAGTCTAATTCATACCGTACTTTTTCGACTAAGGTCAAATTATAAATTTCGTTTTCGCCCAAGCTTTACATAATCTTGTACTAGTGCTATCCATTTTGCTTCTTTTTTCCATCTCTTCCACTTTGCCTATTTAATTCCACTGCTCCTTCATCGGGTGAGAGATGGCCAGGAAATATTAAGTTCAGTGAAGGGGGAGACTGCCTTGTAAGAAGGTATTAGAAGTACAGCACAATTAGGGGGGTTCGTTCGAGAATAGTTAGGCTTGGGTAACGTGATTGAAGGTTCGATGGGAGGAATTAGCGAATCGTAGGGATATGGAGGAGAGGTGGAAGTATGGTAGCATGGGAAGGGATGGGATGGGGGAAAGGGGGGGTTACGAGAAACTTGACGTGCACTGAGAGGTGGGATCAGCGCCGGGTCCTACCGGGTAAGAGATGATACAGCATGAGATGGGGTTAGTGCAGAGCACGGTACTGTGTAATACTCGTACTGTACCTGCTTTCTAGCTACAGCAGGGGTGGGGGTTTCAAAGTTCAGAAGATAGACAATGGCAAAATGTACCCAGCCATGCATTACCGTGACTTAGGGTACTTATCAACAGTAGTCCATTGTATCAGAGCATTTTAAGTAGCGTATTTAAGGCCCCCAAGAATGTGTTTGGGTAAAGTAAACCTGTTTTAGTATAGAAAGTAAGAAGGATTTTCATTCTCCAGCGGCATGGCCGAATCGAAGCTGGACACTTTGTATAGGGGTTGCTGCCGTTAGCGTCTGGTTTCATCTTGCTGCACTAGTAGTGTACTCGTATCTCTTCCTTCTCTACCCACCAAGAAAGAAAGTCTGTCCTCAGGCCCAAGCTTAGCTTGCACACTTAGGGGCAGTTCAAAACTGAGCTTCGCTGATCATAATGGGCAGCGCCGTAGCATACATAATATTCATATCGTTGACCTCCGTCTCTTACCTGAGAAAAAAGTATTGCCTAGTAAGATAAAGTCGTAGTAAATTAACCTTTTTTTTGTATATGACAAGCTGACTTAAAACGCCACAGTAAGCCACATTTTTCTCAACTTTTTTAGCTTTGAAGACCCCTACCGGTAGTGTCTGCACTACTGACCCACCCGCCTCATACAACGCCCAGAACAGGATACCGCGGGTATTCCTGCCCGCCCTTACAGTGCCTTAGAAAAAACGTGTCAACAAGGATACTTATTTGCTTCCCCCCCTCCTTTCCTTCCACCATAGGTGATGTTCGTGTGCATCGGAGTGGGGAAGTGAAAATACCATCAATTTCTCCACTCTGGAATCACGAGCGATGACTCGGCTTGGCGGGCATGTCTCTGCGGTTTTGATTGGATGGTGGGTTGGAGGGGTGGGGGTGGCGGGGGGAGAATGGAGAATGGAGAAATAAAAAGGTCAGCAGTTTGAGAAGCCGCCTGGAGCACTGTAAAAACAACTAGAGCAATTGAGAATAATTCTAGGATCGTCCGGAATTCCCCCCCCCTTCCCTTTGGACCTATATAGGGGGAGTATGCGGTGAAGGAAAATATTGTATTTAACCCTCATGTATGCAATGGGAAAAACAGAAGAGTTGAATGGGTCCCATCGGGGGTGGCAACTCCAACGCCCTTCATGAGATCCTCAATTACTCTAGTTCTTACTGTATAGCTAGATAGGTTTGGGAAATGGCTTTTTATTTTATTAGTTGACGGCAATGGTGGGAGAAGTGGGAAATAAAATTTTCGGGAATAATTACAAGCTCCACAGCAGGTACGGTGGGGTATCCATGAGTGGAGCGCGACCGTGACTTTGATGTTGGCACGGGTACCGGTACTGTAAATTTACAGTACGAGTACGGTACACTGGTGTAAGGTGGTCTCGTGTCGGATGTGTCGAGCTTTACTTGGCGGCTGCAGCCATGTTGTGGTGGGTGCCCACATACATTCAGTTGCAGGCTGACAGGTGGGGGGGGGGGGGTTTCAGACTCGTTCTGATATAAGGTTTGGATATGATATGTTCGCACTTTGAGAAGATGGTTTTTTTTTTCTGGTTGTTGCCATTGCCGCCAACATTGTTGTGGAAGCTTTTGTGGTAGGAGTGATGGGTGGTGAAGGTTGCTTGTCATGGGAAAATTATGTTTAGGCTACTAGTTCGGATGTGGTTATGCAGTGTGTGGGGGGGGAGGGGGGTCTAGTGGGGATTGGTTGGGCATGATCTTGGCACTGCTGCAGCTGTATGTATGATCATTGGTAGGTCCATAAGAGTCAGTATTATGAGACAAAAGCTTAAACTAACTTTATCAATCGTGCTTCCTTCCTTCCTTCCTTACCATCACCAGAACATATGGTGGGCTGGATCCTATGAAGGATTGTTTTACCCTTCGCGCAATTGCTTCCACCTGTGCCTTTCTGGAGAAAGAAGGATGGATGATGATGATCGGTGATGATAAAAGGCTCCATGTGTCCTATGCTATAATAGGACTTGTTAGCTATAGTCAGGGGTACGGGCAAGCGAGGCGACGCGTCAAGCTGAGCTCGGCCCAAGGGGTGGCTGCTGCTTTTTGCTATGTGCTTCGAGGGGGGTTGTCATGACCGCCCTCTTGGGTGCCATTTTTCTCTAGTCTTCTATATCTCTCACTTTACTGGAGATACCCTATGAGTTAGAGGTAGATTTCGAGGAGTGTTAAGACTGGAGAGATAAAAAAAAAAACGGAAGCAAAGGTTTGTGGAAAACGTGTGTATATAAGGTTTATATTCATACTGGAAACAATCGTACATATGATCCTCGCTAGCGAGCCGGTTGACCCACTAACTCGGAATCCTTTTAGGAGCTGGTAAGGCTCAAAAAAATAGGTAATAGAAAGAAAAAAACTAGAAAAAAACTAGAAAAAAACTCCTATAATGTGCCCCCTTCCAACTCCCAAAAACTCCAACAACAACCATAAAACCCAAACCCATCTTCTACCCTCCCTCCGCCCCCGCGAGCAAATCCTACACTATATGAGACCCGAGAGGAGGTTTCGGCTTCCTACCAAACTTCACCTTAAGCTGCGCCAGTATCTTCTCATTCCACCCATAGGTGATGGCATTCGCTAATCCAACGAACTGGGTACTGGCCTGCATAAGCTGCAAAACCTTCGAGCTCCCGCCCCAAGCCTCCACCATCCTATTCAAGATTCCGGGGATCAAGAGGATGACGTAAAAAGTGGGGTAAGCCTTCATAAGAAAGACCTTTCTAACCTTCTCCCCGTATTCCGGGTCTTGGTGCGATGACTTTCGAGTGTGCGCCCCACGCTCGTCTTTTTCGTCCCTCTCCTCCTTCCCATCCGTGCTATCGGAGTGTGCGGTGAGGTTACCCACGCCTGCATGTGGGTCACCAGCTGCGTCGCGGAGCTCCTTGTAGTGCCTGCGTAGGAAAAAGTGCAAGTAGGTGTACATCACGATCACAGAGACGATCACGAGGAGGCGCCAGGCGTGGGTTAAGGCGTAGCGTAGGTATGCTGGCTTCTTTTGGATCCAGCACCAGTTTCCGCTTACCGGGTGGTACCAGTCTTTTCCGAGGGCTGTAAAGCCTATGGGGTTGGTTAATGGATTGTTCAATGGAGGGGGTGAGGGGGGGGGGTTACCAGTAATGAGCGGAAGAACCCAGGTAAAGCAGACTGCAAGGATTGCCTTCCGAGTGCTCCACGCTCCAAATGTTTGGGGCTTTGTAACTACCCAGAACGTTACGATTGCAATCGCCAGGATGGAAAGATCTGTAGCCTATGAGGTGGTTGTCAGCGATGATTTATCACTCGGACCGGCCATGTACTGGCGAGGCGGAATTGAAGGCGGACACTTTGTATGGGCATTGCCGCCTTAAGTGCCCGGCTTCAAATAGGCTGCGCTAGTAGATGGATTTTTTTATCAGAGAGGGGAAAATTCAACCTGCACTGTGATTTGGGTTACTAGTCCATTCATCCTACAACCAATGCCTTCGGGCAGTTCGTGGTCTCGAACCAAAATGTAGATACCCGATGCCGCATTTGATGTAGCATTGAGGAAATCTAGGAGGACTTGTATGAGTATGTATGCGTCACCAATACCGATTGGTGGGAGTAAAAGAATTTTAGACATACCAGCGATAGCCAAACTCTGGATCAACCTATGCCTGAAATGCGGCCTCAGCGGGAGGAACATGTAACAGAGACATATGAAACCAGCACCAAGCGAAGACAGCAAACTCCCGACAAGGGTCGTTATGCAAATGGTCAGCCTCATGCCATGTATTCGAGCCATCTTTCTCTAAAAATCTATTTTACCAGTAATGATCTGCGAAGAAAAGCCGCCGAAGCACCGCTTAGGCTCTTAGGTGAAGAGGTACTGGTCGAGGCAAAACGGAAAATGCAAAGAACTGAAGATACTGGAAAAGGAAGGGAAGAGGATATATATATAACCAGAGAGAGAGGCCCCCAGTTTTTTCTTTCAATATGTAACCAAAGTGTCCCCAGACATAAAGCTTGAGAATCACTATCTGCGGGAGCACCAATCGCCTATTTAAGGGGCTGATGAGGTGGTGGATGGGGTATCATAATGGGGGAAGGCTGCGAATGAACTCTACTACGACTCTAATATGCAATGCATACTTACTTATTCCACTGTCGAACTTTCGTTTCTTCTGCTTGCTGACGTTAAGACCAAACACAAATGAATCGCGCACCGGGAGGGGTGTCTAACTGGCTAACCAGCCTGTCGTCGGCGAAGTGTGAGCGTGTGTGTATTTGTGGGAGAGGCAGATCTCGAAGGCTGTGCGAGTCACCGCAGCACTGTGCCATCCCAGTAGCCCATCCATCTCCAACGACAAGGATAGAGCTCCCTAAGACAGATGCATTAGTTACACACCACTATAACTTAACTCAACTCGCTCACTCATACACTCGCTTACTGTAAGTGATAATGTGGGGAGCCTACTTCCCCATCTTCCCAGAGAAATAGACTAACTCGGCGGCAGCCGGTTGGGTTCTCGTCTATCTGATTCAGAACGATTTGCTGAACGCCAAGATAACGAATCAAGCGGAATACCATAGCCCTGGCTATACATAACCAGTAACCTGGGTTCCGTTAATCCCTCCTTTTCTTCTCACTGGATTGATGAGCGTTGGACTACCTAGAACCTTCGAAGCGCCGGGCTCCCCGTTCTTTGCTGCCATAGATTAAGATGTGCTTTGAGCTATCCCCTCGCCCCTCCTCCCTCTCTTCCCCCACAGGTCAGGAAAGGGAAGGGGAAGACGGAAAAAAAAAGCTTGACAAGCAAGCAAGCTGGCAGTATTCCCTTACCTGTTTCACTCGTTTAGCCTTCCTCCTTTCCCTATCCACAACCTTAAAAAGCCCTCACTCCCATCACAGACAATCCGGCAACTGTAATCGAGCAATACTGTGGAATTGAGCCAGGGAGAGGAGCCAACGCTCCATCCGTGATAATTGGACGAACGCAAAAGAAGGAAGGAAAGAAGAAGAAAAAAGCCCTAACTTGCCTCACCAGGATGAAGACAGACAGCAAAAGTGGGGCTTCAAGATGCTGAGTGCTGGTATGCAATGTGCGTCAATTCGGATGTGTGCTAATTAATTTGCCTACGGCAAGTCCCCTACCTTGCACACACCCCGCCATTGGTTCCATACCAAACCCACCCCGAGCATCGCATACTCGAGTCCTCGAGCAATACCGTACTGTAGAGGCGCCGTTGGCTGAGTTCTGAAGAAGCAAAGTCAAGTTACAAAGCCGACAGAACCACAAAACACATACCCTGCCGGAATCCTTCTGGCATATCATCCCGTATGACATACTGAGAGTGACTTGGCGATACCGGTATGTCAGTGTATGCTATCGGCGATGAGGCTTTCTTTTTTTTTTCCTTCCTCCTCCCCGGCTCGAACCCGACGGATTGCCCTATTACCGTAGCTTAGGTAGATGGACCAAAAGTGAAGTCTCGTAATTTCATTTCCTGAGGTTTGTAAAACGGACTGCTATTGCATGCTACCGGAATTCTGCGGTTCCCGCCAATCTTTGGCCCGTGTGCAATACTGGTAGTGGTCTGTTGCTTTACAAGCTTTGGGCAACTACGGTACCATAAAAACTGCGATTTTCTACCGGATTATCCTGGTAAACCGCGACCTCAGACCACGATAGGTTTAGTTTAGCAAGTTAACGGAGACATGGCCAAGGGCTAGGGTCATACCATGTCAAAAAAGCACTAATCCCTCTCAAGAGCTTGTTTCCGAATCCCCAGATTAGCGACCTGACGGGGGTAGCGAATCACAAAAGTTTTCTTTTTTCTTTACCGCAGGAGGATCGTTTAAGTTCCCCTGACTGGCTGACTAGTTGGGTGACGAGGGAGATTCGGTTTCTTGTTTGAGTGCGCACTATTGTATATGGTAGTGGTCTAGTAGGTGAAGAAATTTCGATGGGTTTGGTTTAACCTAGTGAACAAGTACAGTACCTGGGAATATGTTTTCGCACAGTTTATTTGGGCTAACCTGCGAAATAATCCCTGTCTAACATATTCCCGGGCACTTGTACTCGAGTATATTAGTGAGCAGGGTGGTATCGCATGGTGGAGATAGTTCTATACGTCGCTTGGGTTAAATATCACTCGCCGAGAATTTAACTAAGTCGAGTTGCACAGGTACTATAAAGCAGAATACGGTACCCGAGTAGATTCAGACGGCCATCTGATGGGGAGCCTATGACCGTGATTTACTTCAATAGTATCACGGTAGAATATGATGCACCCGGCCCATGATATCAAGATGCGAAAGCGGGACTAGGAATTATGCCACTTGTGCTTGGAAGGTACCATCCATAGAGGCGGGGGTTTTTTTATTTTAACTAATGCTAACCGGTGCACACAAGACTTCTGCCATCATATAGGAGAATAGCAGATCTCTGCCCAGGATTTCAGGGCACCATCGTATAATACCGGTACCCATTCGTCCTGGCCTCGCATCATCTACCGACTCCCGCCCAGCCATTTCCGGGACGTTAAACAATCTTGCCAATACTTCGATACAACATTGACAACCTCGCTCTGATCAGTGCCTCCGGGACCGTCTCACGAGGGAGCATAACTGAAACATAAGCTATAAGTTTGGCAGAAGGCATCGGGTGCGCTCGGGGGCCTGAGCAGAGATGAAAGTTGCTGCGACGGGGATTGATAACGCACCTGTAAGGGATCCCTTCTTCCCACCGATCACGCCAGGTACGGCAGCTATGCCAAAGCATTATGAACGACCACCTTCTTCCCATTACAACCAATCGCCTTGTCGACAAATCCAAATTATAATAGGGCTTTGCAATATACCGGTATTGTAACGGAAGTAACCAGGTAGAAATGGGAGACGTGGCCGGTAGCCTTGCGAAGCCCCATATCTCTACTACTACCGGCACCTATATCTTAGACCACTAGTACAGCACAGCACTACCGTGCTGGCATTCTTATTAGAAATACAAATCAGCTGGAATAATAAAACGCAAACGAATCGAGGCGCCCTTGAATCCCATCACCTCCAGCGTCGCTGAAGTTAGGCGCCAGTAGTGGGACCGCGGAAGTAGGAATCATAGGCACTGCTGGGGAAAACCCACTCACTAGTTAAAAAAGCAAAAGGGGAGACTTGAACATCAGGACTTTTACTCATTCACGAGTTCATGTAACACAACCACAGTGCAAGCTTTTTCACCCAGCAATGACCCCCACGCCCACTCGGGCACATACTGGTACTCAAAGTACACACACTTAACTGGTAGCTGCTCCGGCCCCTGCCGGTGCTTCAGTAGCTGTCACATTTTGCTTTGCCTTTCTTCTCCTCCCCCCCTCTTTCCTTGTTTCTTTCTTTCTTTCTCCATGGTAGAAATCTCAAGTCGTGCTTACTTTACTTTATCTGTGCCCGTGTCCTGTATGGAGAGGCATTCAGCCCCGGGTTTATGCGAAGCTTTTTGAGTTGGAGTTTGGCGTGTGTAGCGCCTCTTCTTAGATACAAATCTGGCAGATCCACTCGAAAACGCTCTATTCGACTAGAAGCTGAGCGCCTCTATTCCCGAGCACCGGTTTCCTCTAGGTACCTCTTTGGCTAGTGAAGTTCATTACCATGCACGCTAACTCTGCCCCATCACGAGTTCGAGCTTTGTGATATGCCAAGAACATTGAGCTGCGAAAATCCGATTTTCTTTCTTTCTGGCCAAATTCGGCTGGCGATTGCCAAGTCTGGCTTTAGGTTGCCGAGCGACTACCGTAATTTGACTGTTTCAGATCGCACAAGGGAATGCACTACCGTAGGCTGAGACTGCGTGTTTGTGCTTTTCTGCGCTCTAATTCGACGTTCATCACCTTACCTTTTCATCCCAACTGAGGAGCCGGCTCGTCTTGACATAACACGGCAACGGTGATCGAAATTTTTGTTTTTACACTACAATAAATAGCATAGCAGCGGGGGGTTCCGCCGACCGGCTATCTTGCACAAGAGACGGCTACCGTAGCTAGCTAGCTATCGTATGTCTCAGTTGGTGAATGAAGGGCTATTAATCGAATGATCGAGAAGGCTGCCAATATAATTAATCTGAAACAACCCGACAAGAGAGGTGTGGAGAGAAAAATCCTTTCCTTTCCTCGACCTCTGGGAATAAAATTATTAACCTCACTGACAATGCTGATTGTGTGGATGTCCCGGTAGGTTGAAATATTTGCACTTTGGCTGAATCAGATGGGAGTGAATGGGGAGGATGGAGGTAAGGTATTGTTGTACCGTACTGGTGCGGATAGAGTTGCCGTACCATAGCCCCCCTTTTCTCTCTATATAATCCTCTACACAGGTAAGCCTTGGGTTAAGTAACGCAGTGGAGTGTATCATATATAGGGAGGGGTATCATAATATGGAAAATTCCGCGGCCTCCCCACTTCAGCCCTACAGTGAGGGTGACGCTGCTACCGGTATTCGTACGCTCTCTGTGATGTGGTACGATGAGTTTTTTTTTTTCCTCATTACAAGTGACCAACCATCGAGTGATTGCTTATGATGGCTCCCACCATCTAGAGCTACTCGTCCCAGGCAAGGGTCGTGGATCTGTATGGGCGCTTAGATACGCACGGATCTTTTGCCATATGTTTTGCAAGCCCCTGTTATCGAATATTTCCCGCCTGAGACCAGTATTCCTAAGATATTGCTGAATCTTCAGTTTCTAGTATAAGTTAGTATCTGGATTTGAGTATCTTAGTTGTCATCGTAAGTAGCTAGTTATCTCGCTAGGGAGGGAGGGAAACACAATAATTATGACGACTCTGGCCTTAATTTGCCTAGCTATCATCTCTGAGTCCGTCTCGCGCTGCATTCAAAGGATCTGGCTAAGGAAGCAAGAGATCTAGAAAATTCCCACACATAGCTAAAAAAATAAATTCTTAGGGTTTCAGACTGAGACTTGTTCCACCGATCTCCCTGGCACTTCGACTGACTAAGGGGTAGCTAGTAAAAATAATTGCTTATCGCATGCCAGTTTACATAGATACGAGACATTTCTTCACACAAAAACTGCCGAAACGGAGATGAAAAATATATCATAGGTTAGCCTTTGCCCCCACCCCTCTTTCTTATTCCTTGCCCGCACCATCCCTCAACACTTTGAGCAGGATCTTGCCGCTGGAGCTTTGAGGTATCGCGTCGAAGAACTTGGCTCTGTCCCCTCCACACTTCAACAACCCCGCACTCTTACCACTCTTGGCGGACTCCACCAATCTCCTCTTCTATAGCCTTCCTAACTTTATCACTATACGTTTGTTCAAACATAACAGAGACTCTAGGCACCTTGACCACAGGATGGCCGAGGAGGAAGTCCTCAGGTTCTCCGAGGGGGCGACTGCTACCCCGCTGACATCAATTATCTCTTCGACGCTGTCGGGGATTCCAGCCCTATTGTAGGCATCGATCGTGCAGATATCGCCGGCGCATCTACCTTTCTTTGTCGAAGATTTCGGCAGTGGTTTTGGTGTTGTCGAGGTAGCCCGTCGCGCGCCTGGGGCTTTTGACGAGGGCCTAATACTAGAATTGGGGTGTGGTGAAATAGGGTGGGCCTCTAGGAAGGAGAGCTTGTTGGAGCCTAATGAAAGCACGAAAGAATGAAACAACAAAAGCACAATCTCAATGGGCTCTGAGCACAGCTGAGCATTTAAGAACGGTGGACTAGTTGGCTGCTCCCTGTCTCAGCTAGCTAAGGATAGGCCAGGAAGAACACATCTCCTTCCAACTAACGCTGAAAAACTCCAGAAGCTCAACAAGTTCTGAAGAAGCACTCTAACTGACAAGTCCTAATCCCTAGCGATCTCAAGCAATCTAGAACCATCCTAGTACAATATCTCATGATCCCCTGTTATCCCTAAAGTTTATGCCTTGCTACCGTAAAAACTTGAATAATTGGACTCTGTGCTATATCGTTGGACTTTCCTCTCTCATTGAGGTCAAGAAATTTTTGTTTGTCTCGGAGGAGGAGGGGAAGGGGCTGTTTTTCTACTGTGTTTTTTTCCCCCTTTCCAATGAAGGGAATTCTGGACTATAATACTGTACATAGCGCACCATCCACTTATCAAAGTTTTTACGGTATTATCGTGCCGACTCCTGTATTCCCAATAACATAGGGAATAAAAGAGACTCCATGGAACCAAATACCCAAGACCCAATGCCTAATGACATTAGGTATCAACCAAGACCCTATGTCTAGCTGCATAGGATGTGAAAACACTAACCCACTGCTAAGTACCTAGTCGCCGTAGATCACAAAGCCACGTGCCCTATCCGTATATCTCCTGGCCACATATGCGCATATCACATGACATCATATCATACCGACATATAGTATCTGCATATCCGCATAACCACATAACCTCATGCCCTAATTACAGGCAACGATTTCGATGCTGGGGCATACCCCTCCACTACTAACCCGTTAGCCGGGGAATCACAGATACCGTAACTACTATATGTATGTCCCTCTCATGGGAAGAGACTATGATACTATGAACCTACTTCCAAGAACACGAATCCCAGAACGTCGTCATTATGCAACAAACGAATTAAGTGGGATCTGTAGACAACAAAGGAATCACATTCTGAAATCGAGGCCTTTCACCGTGTCAATACAACAAACTTTCCTTTCCATCGAGGAATGTACGAGTACAGCAGGAACTCACAGCTCCCTCCCGGCAACCCCTTAGCCACACTACTCAAACTTAAGAAAAAAGACTCACAACCTCCCCAGTTGTCTTCTCCTAGGAGAGAGCAAAAAAAACCAAACTCAACCCCCCCCCCCACCGGGCCAAACTTCAACAACGAACTCCTGACACACACACACCCTTGAATCTGAGGACAGACTCCTCTAGCAAGGAGAGAGCTCCCCTCTAGAACTCCCTACAGCAACAATCTCAATAGCAAAACCCCCGGGAAAAGCGAACAGGAACTCTGTATCTGCAATTTCAAGTGCATATGTCATCTCGTTGACACCATAGGCAAGGCTAGCACCACCACTGCCCACGGCGCCAACAGGCTGCAGCGCGAAACATCACAGCAGGGTAGTAGTATACTATGTTTGTGCTGAAGCGACTGGCTGAGCCATTTGGCTCTAAGTTTATGGGCCTTGCAGAGGGGGTCGTGGAGAGGTATCATATGTGGAATTGTCGCGGAGGGTAATGGTGCGTGAGGCCGTTTCCACTTAACGCATCGATGAAGAGTTGGGAGAGTAAAGGGGAGCTTCGAGGTTGGATTTTTTTAATTTTTTTGGAGAGACCAGGGTTCATCTTGGGGTTTTTATTTAGTGCTATTGGGCGTTAGCAGTAGGCCTCATTCATTGTATGAACTACGGAGGATGAGAGGTACAATACGATGTGTTATTAGTGGGGAGTAGATGCGAGCTAAAGCACTGCTGCTGCCGCCGCAGTACTAGCTCAGTTTCTCTATCTCTCCTTGTGGAGTGTGGGTATATTACAGGACTCGTGGTGTAGTTATTGTTGTGAATCGGTAATATATGGTGGGGGTCTCTGGGCGGGGGAAATTAATATTTAGGCTTAGCTTCTCTGTATACCTGTACCGTGATTTTGCTGTGTGAGGAATCACAGATTGCTTCAAATGCGACGCAAGGCCAATGATCTCTGCTGTTTGAAGCAATTGCACCACTAAGGTGAGGACCCCCCCACTAGTCAATGCCGGGCCGGGATGTGCGTGATAAAAACTACGGCCTACAGTATCACACAGCTTCCCGAGCCGAAAAATGAGCTAGAATGCAGTAACTCTCTGGGTTCTACAATAGCCAGTTATATATTACTGCCGAGTGGGCTAGAGTTTAGTACGGGGTCTGGTTTACATCCCACATTGCCACAGGGCCCTGTTACCGGGCTCTTGGGCCCTCAGCGCAAAGCATATTTGCCCATTTTCTAGAATACAGACTAGCATAGACTAGGGCCCTATTCTAGGTGGCCAGCCCAAAACTCTAAGAAATGTATAGCACCGTGCCGATAGTCTGACATTATATTACTATACCGTAAGAATTCGAATAAGAACCCATACAAGTCAAATCAAGCCGGAGCAAAATCACAGAGCAAAGGACCCATCACATGCAACTCGCTCGAGTTTGAATTATTTCCATCCATCTAGAGAGCCCATCCCCAGAGACCGGCAGACACAGGTTATTACTACAAACAGAACTCCCACCTACCTCATCTTCTCAAAAAGCCCTCACTCACAACAGAGCACTGTGGCCCAGTTCGTGGTAAGGGCCTTCGAATCAGGTTGAAGCCCCCTCGGGCCCTTGAAGGTACCCCCATCGGTGTTCAAGACACCACCTCAACTTCCACAGCCGAGATAGAAACTATGACGAGTCTAAATTCACCTTCTTGGGAGTCGAAGAAACTACAATTCGTCAGAACAAGCTCAACAAAAAAACGCCGGTGCTTTATCACCTCCTAGCCATGAGAGAGAACCGGCGAATGCGAGAGAGATCCAGTTTAGTGCCATTTTGAGGACGTCCTCGATAGGTGGCCTCAAAACTCTCGAACGGAAGCACAATGCGTTCTCCATCCAAAGGGATGTCTTCTGGGAGACTGAAATCGGCTTCGTATACAAGCGTAGAGTTCTCACGGACAGTGCCGTTCTCAATATATTTGTCAGGTAGAAGGTCCATTATATTGAACAAGTAGGTTTTGATCGCCTCTGTCGGGCGTAATAATCAATCAATAAATCCTATCAGTTTCAGAGGGGCAAGATATAGGAGCAGACTTACAAGGATCATTAGATGTCGGTGGTATACCCTCGCAGCCCTGCAGCTTCACAAAAAGCTCAATCCCTTGGCATTCACTCAAGTCCCAAATGCAGTCCTCGGTGGTTCTCTGACTAGCAAAGCGGGATAACCTTTTCAATACCAGCTACCCTCAGACTTTTCCTACAAAATACCATCAAAGTTTCATCCTTTATCTCTCATCCCAATGCAGTAATAAATGATAACACTGAGCGAAACTCCTAGATTACTCAGTCAAAAAAAATTGAAAAATTAAAGAAAAATTAAAGAGAGTAAACCAGAAATATTGCTAAAATTCCCTATTTTTGTTATTTTTTAAAAAAGTATTATTTAAATACCTTGTGTCACTTGGGTTTTATTGGCAAATTTCCATCTAAGGAAATTCACAGGGGTGTTGCCTGCCAAGAACACCTCAAAAAAATCGGCTTTTGCACGAATTGCAATCTTTTCTACCTAATATTTCTCCAAGAATTTTTAAAAATATCTTAATAAATCCAGCTAGTTCCGTTTTATTTTCAAGTAATATTTTTATAATTTTATAATTTTTTATGGCAGCATTTTCCTGCTTAGGAGTTGAGTGTGATTTTCTTGGCGATTAGCGAAACATTACCTTTGGCTGGCATTAAAAAACATTGATGGTATTTTGTAGGGTGGGCCCGGGATTTGCTGGTATTCTGTAGGTTTTCTCCTAGCAAAGCCAGACCGCCCTAGAGTTTCGGTATCGAGGTTTCCAGAGAATACCGCACAGCCACCACCAGACGGGATATATAAAGTAGACTAGAAGGTCCAATCAGCTCCCCAGACCACCTAAAGGCAGACCATAGTAACAAACATTAGACCTTCCTCCTCTCACGGGATCACTCTGCTCAGTCCATTCACTCGAATTCCAAGGCCTATTGACACAAGAATTAGCTCCAAGTTGCTCTCTAGGTGCCTGAGAAGAGATAAGGGATAATAAACCTGCAACAGCCAAACAAATCCAAGCGTTTTGTCACACCGCTGCCGACGCCATTGAAAGCCATGGATAACTGAACCCAATTGAATAACAGGTAAACATAGAGAGCAAGATTCATTGGGCTTGTAATCACTAGTACCACTGCTTTTAACTACTAGAGGGCACCGCGAGAACTGGAATAATTGGACCTTACGCGAGGAAGTTGAAGCTGTCTCCCCCGCGGTGGTAAGGTTCGTTGTTTCCCTTCCCTTCTTGCTTGCCGTGACGGAGGGTTGAAAGTTAGCCTCTTTTTTTCAGGGCGATCCCCCCCATTTATCTAAGGGGGGGATTCCGGACGTCTTAGCATGAGGTATTCCAGTTCTTACGGTATCAGACTCGAGCACTGGTACTGTAATAATGTTATTACCCCCAGACCACTATTGCTGACAAGGTGATCTCTCCGGTGCGGCGCAATACTCAGTGGGACCGAGATTAATCAATCGGGACAACCTCTTCAATGCTAACCTCCCAGATCTTCCCGTCGAATGCCCCCAATACTCGAGCAAAAGTCATAAATGATAGCAGCAATCATACACCAGAATTACTTACACAAAACCCATAAAAAACAATTCAAAATGGAGGAGAGTAAGCTAGAAACGCTTCCCTCTAGTTCCACATTTCCAATTCCCAACAAGAGCAATATTCATGGAGACGGTAAAATTTTAAATTATCCATGCATCGGTGATTTTTGAGGTCACAGTAATTTAGCCAAGCCTCACTTCTTTGCATGTACGAGTAAATTTATCATGCAAGACGAATGACGCATAAGTGCTGATCCCAATTTTCCAACACACCCATACCGGTACCGGTATTCTACCGTGCAAGCACCAGGGTGGGGCCCGGGACCGACTTATTCCCGTCCCGAGCAAAAAGTGCCCGAGAACAAGGATTAAAGAAATGCTGACATGGAAGAAAAAACCCGTGCTCACAAGTACTCGAGTACTTGTAATGGTTCAAGTGCCAGGAGATGTTTCCGCACAAGAGAAGGTCAGCTAACCAGCGAAATAATCCCTGCCTTGCGCAAAAGCATCTCCCTTGGCGCTTGTGCCGGTACCTGGATGACCATATAAAACATACCTCTTTTGCGGGTACTGTACTCGTAATTCTCTGATGTTTGTGAACACGACTGCTATTGCATACACCAAATTTTTGAGGCTCCGGCCGACTTTTTGCGTGTATGCAATAGCAGTTGTGTTCACAAACGTCAGAGAATTACGAGTACCTCTTGCTTGTAACGGGTATACCGGTATGGGTTTTCCCAAACTACGGTAATCAGGACAGGGGCTTGGGGATGAGAAGAGCCGCAATGCCTGGTGGGACATGGAACCTTGGCTCTGTTCCGTTTGGGAGCACACTCACGTGGTTGGGGATATTTTTGATGATCCATGAACCAGTCCGAGCTGTTAGATTCCGATGGTACTGTAGAATACGGGAAGTGCACTGTACGAGTACAAGGTTCGGACGAATACTCATTGACACACTTCATATTCTCACCACCGTCATCATCCCAGAATTTAGGACACGATCTAATGTACTCGAGTACGGTACTCGTACAGCAGTGCCAAGCAGAATGTTCTCCGGCACATACGAGATGGGGACGAGAATACCGTACCGTATCATACTCGAGTACATTATGGCACGAGTTTGCTGTACTGACAGCACAGCAAACTGTAGGCCAGGGCCCAATGGGGTAGCAGCTAACCGATACGCAGAAACACGTCGGCGCTCCCCACTTAAACGCCGCCTCTCTCTTTTTTGACACCGGAGCTTCGATCTCTGAGCTGTTTCGTGAGTTCTTTTCAGTCTGACAGGCCCCTGTTGCAGTGTGTCACTGGGTAAGATACAGCACATGCACCAAAAAGTAACGGCGGTCACACGTCGTAAGAGTGAGGAGAGAGGGAAAAAAATGAGAAGAAAAAAAAAAAAAAAAGAAAACACCAATGCTTATGATGAGAGCAAAAGATAAGATTTCAAACATCAGACGATATGATCAACATGTGATGTCAAATAGGCACAGGACATATTATAGGAATAATAAATCTAGAAAATAAAGATATCTAGAAAGCCTCATGTTTTTGTTCTATTTTTTGTTCAGTTCTATGGAAGACTGCATGTTGCATCGGTGAAACGTTCATCGCCAGCCTTCTCTGATGTTCAAAGAGCCCCAGCCCAAAAGCCCGAAAATCGTTGGCCCGAACGGCAAACCCCCAAAGGAACTCCCAGATCTAGGAACGCCCATTACTTTATTCACTAAAACACAACAACCCACAAAGAGCCCACAACGGAGCAGAAAAAAAAACAATCAACCACGTTCACCGGCTATCGTCCAACCACAGTGAAGCATGCAGAGAGCATCACTACGATCAGTTTTATCCACCGCTCGCAGGAGTACAACCGCTCTTCCCTTGAGACGCCCGAGAAATGCCACGGCCCTAAGGCTTGCTCCTCTCTCCACCCGTCCTAACCCTCCCATCTCCAATGCCGGGCCCATGAATACAAAAAAGCTCTCGCTCGCCCTACTGAGTGGTTTGGTTTTGACGGGTGCTTGGTACTATAAGGCCGCTCTTTTGGGAGCTAGTGAAACTGGGTTTCCGATTGCGGGCGAATCGTCATCAACCCCATCCACTACCACCACTGCTGCTGGACCCGGGGCAACCGAGGGGCCGAGGAAAGCTGTAGCTGTCGACAACGAATCCGTTTATACGGGGACCCCTTCCGCCGGGCCTGGAGGAAGGGTTAGCAAAGAGGTCGAGAACAATAACGGGGAGAAAGTCGTCGAGATGTTAACCCCTGAGCAAGCCACCTCTAAGTTGAGACGAAATGAGGAGAGTTACTTTGTTGGGAGAGGAAAAGGTGTTTGGAGATACGATGTGGTCCAAATTCCCAGCAACGACCCCATTGAAGATGATCATGCAGAAAAGATTATCGAAGTTCCCCCTACGATAGCACCAGTGGAGGAAGGGCAAGAAACTGGGCCCAGCGATTGGATGTTTTGGGGGGTTTTTGACGGTCATAGGTTCGTTTCATCCCTCTTGATGATTTCAACACATTGTTTACCCTCAAATTGTTCGAGAATGAACTAAATTGTTTTCCAACAGCGGCTGGACTACTTCTGCCAAACTCCGTCAGGTTCTCATCACCTTTGTTGCTCGCGAGATCAGCAATGCATACAAAGCAGCCGTCGCGGACCCAGCCTCCAAGACACCATCACCCGAATCAATTGACAACGCCATCAAGAAGGGATTCCTTCAACTCGATCACGAAATCATTCATGAGAGCGTCGACAAGGTCTTCAAGAATCCTTCAAAGCTGATAGCCGCTGAGACACTAGCACCAGCGCTCTCCGGCTCCTGCGCGCTCCTCGCATTTTACGAAAGCCGCTCGAAACTCCTGAGAGTTGCCGTTACAGGTGATTCAAGAGCTGTGCTAGGTCGTCGCGGTAGCAATGGCAAATGGACTGCAACACCTCTTTCTGAAGATCAAACCGGTGCTAATGAGAACGAAGCTGAGCGGATGAGGAATGAGCATCCCGGAGAGGAATATGTCGTGAGAAACGGGCGTGTTTTGGGCGGGCTTGAGCCTACACGCGCATTTGGGGATGCTTTCTACAAGTGGAGTTATGACACACAGATGAAGATCAAGGGTCAGTTCTTCGGACGAACCCCCACCACATTACTGAAAACACCTCCCTATGTCACCGCAGAACCAGTCATCACTACAACCCAGGTAGAACCTGAGAAGGGCGATTTCCTGGTAATGGCTACGGACGGACTATGGGAAATGTTGACCAACGAAGAAGTTGTTGGGCTCGTGGGTAAATGGCTGGATGATCAAAAGGCCGCCTCCAAGGATGGAAAGCCATGGTTTGGTAGTTGGTTTGGGAGAGGAAAAGACCAGGGAATGCTACCAGTGGAGGCTGTGACTGACGATGCCACTGGCCAGCGCCAGCCCATTCGCGTCAGACAGTGGGGAGTCACGGCGAAGGACAGTGAGAGGTTCGTTTGCGAAGACCGAAACGCTGCCACCCACTTGGTTAGAAATGCACTCGGTGGAAAGAACCAAGACATGCTTTGCGCGTTGTTAACACTGCCTAGCCCTTATTCTAGACGTTATAGGTATATCTACAACACCCCTAACCACCCGAAATGTATATACATGAACTAACAATCCCTCTACAGAGACGATCTTACCGTTGAGGTCATCTTCTTCGGCGACAACACCGAAAATAACGGTCAGGTCACCATCAACAAGGAAGCCACTGCAACTGTTAAGAGCGAAACTCCCCAAGCAAAACTATAAATAAGAAATCAAGCCTTCATCATCATCGCTATAATCATTGTCACCGTCATTGTCATCACTATCGTCGCTATCATTATCATCATGATCAACATGTAGAGTTGACAATATCCATAACCCTACACCTTCGCCTTCGGATTTGGCACATTAGAAAAAAATCTACGTTTAAACCATAATCGCTAGTATTTTTCTTCACTTCTTAATCTAGGGGTAATGTGTTTGGCTCTTACTTGCATGCCGTGCTTAAACTGATCTTGAGGGCGAAGTGACGGAATGTAGACTATACCTTGTCTTGTGTGGCTTGGGGGGGTGGACTTTCCAGGTTTATACTTACTCTACTCTTTTCTCTCTTCTCTTTTTTTTTCTTCCTTTTCTCCTGTTCTCTTCTGTATATTACTGGCGTTTTAGGAGTGGAACACACATATTGTTTTCTCGATGCTATGCTGCAGACGCTTGCTTGTGCGATTGATCGACCGATTTATTGGGGTAGGTTGGTGAGGGGCAGATTTAGGCATCTGGTTACCAAAAAGGAATCGAGTATCCTACTTGGCGATTCATAAAGTTTTCGGATAGACTAGCGCCAAGATGTCCCAACTCACACCCAAAAGCTCAAATCTTCGCGCCAATCCATCCGAACACTTTATGAATCGCCAGGTTGTCAAAGGCTGCGAGCGATCTGCTGAACCAGAAAAGGAAATTAAGGAAACCCCTCGGATACAATGTGCTCGTATAGGCACCGGCATAGATATCGTATAATAGAAGTGTGAACCTTTTTAATTTTTGGTACGATGCTATTCAGACCCAGATCTATCATCACAGATGATCACTCGTGAAACCCCTCGGGACGCGGACCTGGGCGGAGTAGACTATGGGACATTGCTCCTAACTAAACGAAGCCCACCAAGAAACAATCTTAAATCCAGACTGAGTAGAGGGTGTCTCTAGCGGGTAACCCGCCCGAAGGGGGGAGGGATAACCACGACAACAGTGATAATGGGGAGTCATTTGGGTTATGATATATCACCAAGTTTATCCTTACCGCCTCACCTGAATCCTTATTATCCCTTGCTACTATACTATACCGCAAGTCGCCTCACCACATTATCCAGAACCCATCACAAAACTTTTTCCATTGCCCCCCCCTCCCTCCCTCCGCCTTCCCCGCATACAGTACAGTAAGCAGCACAAAGGAGAACGTCCATCCGGGGTAGCACGACAGCACACACCTCGGGTAAAAAAAAGTTAAAAAAATTAAAAAAAATCAACAAAATATGGTAAATGCTCGATCCCAGTCATGCCACGGAGAAAAGGTGGTCAAAATAGTAGTATTGTGCTACTATATCATTACGAGTCTTGAACTCTGGGCTTGTTCCCGGTGACCGAAACGCTGACATCGTGAACAAAAATCTCGAATAATTTGATTACCTTGTGTACCCAAGTCAGAGCATCCAAACATGCCGTATCAAGGTATTTTCAGTCACTTCGTTTGGTTTCGGTCCAGAGGGTGCTTGAGCAATTGGCGTTCATCCTAAATATCACTTTGCTATTTTACAAGTAATTGTTTTTTTACAGCCCCTATTCTCACCCCTACTGTTTTATTTATTTGAACCTCCTCTCTTTCGAGCAGCTCTCCCCCCACTGCCTTTTAGCCACTCTAGACTTGTACCCTCCAGCTTCCCTCTCTCTACTTGGCTTGGCTGTTCATCCTCCTCTCGCCTTTCATCCTGACAGCCACCAGGTGCCTGTCTCTGCTCCAAATTCTCCAGTAGCTGAGTGATACTACTCCTCCCTCCTGTCCTCTCCTGGTCTATTTTAGAGGCATTGATGCCTCTCTGTGTATTCTTGTTTTTTCTCCAATCATCATCAACCTATTTTCACTCATCCTTAAATACTTCCTTCCTCTGATCCTTTGTATACTATTAGCTCAATAATTTAGAAAATCATAAATTTTGTCTACCTTTCTCTTTGCAGAAGGTGTTGGCCAACCAGCCTCTCTAGCCTTATGGTACATAACATTATATACACTTTTGTAATAGAAAAGTTCAACAAAGTTGTGTTGTTCACAGATAACCACTCCTGTGCTATAGGTAATAATTGTACTATTGAACAAAAATCAGTCACCTCTTTCAACAGCAACTATGAAGGCTAACTGCCACAAAAGCATGTCCACTTTAGTCCATCCCTGTGCCTTAAAATGTACAACCACATTGAATACCAAGAGTTCATCCCTCTAGTTTTTATTGCTACTTGTAACAGGTTTACTCCTGTCTAACGAAAAGGTACAATAGAGGGCTAGCGGTTGACCGGCAAGCGCTAGATCTAAGGGAGTCCTCAGAGAGCTCGAGAATAAAGAGAGATAATAGTTAAAGGGCAAGTGGAACTCTGAGATCGCCGTTCAACCAAGTATATTCATAAATCAAGAGTCTGCTGAAGTCTGCTGTTCTCCTGCTAGCCAGGAGATGAGTTTAAATACAAGAGTTCTCCCAGAGCGATAGTAATCAGATATCCTGCAACCACGATTATTACCGGGCAGTGCACCTTGCCCTGCATGTCCTGTGATCCCACATGAAACCTAAGAGTCATAACACTGCCTCAATGCTATCGTCAGCTTACATGACCATTCCTTCACTTATGTTCTTAAATAAAACAACAAACATGCAAAACTAAACTTAACACAAGCTACCGGGCCTTAATATAGCTCCGGGGCTGTAAAACAATCAAACTAATCAAAATAAGCAGAGTAATCAAACTAAACATACGAAATCCTGCACTCCGCTCCTGTATACAGTTACCGGAACATGTATACATGTTACATTCCCTCATTCTGAAAAACCATAACCTTTCCTAGTCCTCATAATCAATTTCGTCCATATCTCTGTGCCATAG
>Ga0307509_10003575_pt1 | contig 23400 bp, 33 predicted proteins | sample 10_EM_MG_FD_202245 | JGI IMG/M metagenome (GOLD analysis project Ga0307509, IMG submission 202245) | Populus trichocarpa ectomycorrhiza microbial communities from riparian zone in the Pacific Northwest, United States - 10_EM | ecosystem: Host-associated > Plants > Roots > Unclassified | place... | reverse complement strand
TGCCAGTTTTGACAAAGTGATATGGTATCGGGCCGGCATTGTAAACTTCGAGTTTGGCAGCGACCTGGATGGTAAACAGACGTGTTCACCAACCGCCAGCCATCGTAATGTTCTCTGAGGAAGCCGCATCGCTATGGCCCGCGTGATACTCGGAGCTCTTCTTCTCATTTTCCTCCCGTCTATACACGGATTCTATCTTCCTGGCGCCGCTCCTCGCGATTATGTCCAAGGCGAAAAGGTTGACCTTCTCGTGAATGCTTTAACGCCAATGCGTTCCGGCACCAACGACAAAGTCGTGCGTATCCCTTCTTGTAAATAATTCTCGTCTTTCTTATTGCTTTACAGAAGTCCCTTCTTAACTGTGAGTTGTTGGTCCCCTAGGCTTGCAGCATCCCCATGAGTAAATGCAATACGCGAAGATGACTACTACAACCCAAAATTGCGTTTCTGTGAACCAGAAGGGGGACCCAAAAAGCAGCCCGAGTCCTTGGGATCAATCTTGTTTGGTGACAGAATTTTTAATTCGCCGTATGACGTGGGTGTATTTCACATGATATTTCACAACGATTCTACAGCTGCAATCTGCAGATTAATATGCTCCAAGACAACGATACGTGTCGAACTCTTTGTTTCACTCCAGATGTTACTGGTGAAGAAGCCAAATTCATCAATGACCGTATCCGTGAAGACTATGCCATAAATTGGCTTATTGACGGTCTTCCTGCTGCCGAGATGAAAATTGAATCAAAGACCAAAGAACTCTTCTTTGACATGGGATTCAACCTTGGCGACAACGAAGGAAAGCACCAAAACTTGCCAGCTCTTAACAATCATTATGAAATTGTTCTAAGGTGTGTAAGCTTTCTCACATATACTGGTTCCTCTTCCAATGTCTCTAGGTATCATAAACCTACCCCCGACACTTTTCGCGTTGTTGGCGTCCTAGTTTGGCCTGCCAGGTGGTTCTTTTTCTCTGATGTTCGTTATTTTATTGACATTAATCTAGTATTGGGGGTCCTCAGACGTCAACGCCCAATTGTAATATCAAGGACGCTCGACCTCTCATATTAAGCGAAGATCAAACACAACCTATTCGCTATACCTATCGGGTCATGTGGAATGTAATCAGCATTTTCCTCTAACTTTTCGCATGAAATTCATTCCCAATTGTTTTTTTTAGGAATCAGATACACCCTGGGTAAAATTTGTTTCTTCCCAAGTTTGATGCGATGGTGACACCGATTACTGTAGGCCACCCGGTGGGACAATTACCTTCATATTTTTGACCCGCGGATCCATTGGTTCAGTCTTATCAACTCGGTTGTAGTGGTTGTCCTTTTATGTGTTATGGTGTCAATGATCCTCGTCCGCAGCGTTTCCCGTGATGTATGCGACGCTTCACTGAAAATATTTTTCTCGAAATTAATCCATTCGCTTCCCTTTAGATCAACCGCTATAATGCTATCGACCTGAGCGTACGCACGTTACCACCCTTTTTGCTAGGACAGAGGTTATTGAGCTAGTTATCCAGGAAGATGTTCAAGAAGATTGGGGATGGAAACTGGTACACGGAGAAGTGTTTCGTCCCCCAGGAAATCCGCTGCCCTTGTCCATTCTTGTGGGAAATGGTGCCCAGCTGTGTGCGATGACGGCTATCACACTAGGTCGACATCATTACACTTTTTGGCGCAAGATTTTAGTTGACTCAAGTTCCAACAGTTTTTGCCTTGATGGGCTTTCTGTCTCCCTCCAATCGTGGATCGCTTGCTACAGTCATGATGGTCTGTTGGTCCTTCTTCGGCAGGTTAGCACCTCCATTGCTTATCTTTTCCCGTTAACTCACAAACTCTGCTACTATGTAGTATTGGAGGATATTGTTCCAGTCGGGTTTATACTTCCCTGGGCGGGACGAACCGAAGGAAGAATGCTTTCCTGACTGCGACTGCATTGCCAACGTATGCTTAGTGCTTTATTCCATCTGATGTTAATGAATGTAATTCCTTCAGGTTTATCTTCATCATCGTTTTCTTATTGAATTTCTTCCTCCTATCGGCCGGCTCCTCTGGAGCAGTTCCTTTTGGTTGGTTGGGTCGAATACTTCTTGTACCGTCTACTTACTCCCCTTTCCAGGTACGATGCTGCTAATAATCGTTTTATGGTTCGGTATCTCGGCTCCTCTTTCTGCTGTCGGCTCCTATTTTGGATCCAAGCACGGGGTATGAATACTAATATGGCTTTAATCCTCGCTAAAATCTTGCAGGGTATCTCACATCCAGCTCGAGTTAATCCCATTCCGCGTCAAATTCCTCCAGGCCCGAAATATCTAAGACCATGGGTGAGTTTACTAATTCATGTATGCAGCGACAAATCTTGAGACTGTGTCTTTTAGGCAGCGGCCCTCCTCAGTGGTGTCCTTCCCTTTGGTAAGAAATTCAGCTTGAGAGCAAAGTTATTAAATGATGTAATAACGGGACTACCAGGTGCTGCCTTTGTGGAGCTATATTTTGTATTGTCAAGTCTTTTCGCATCTAGAGCGTACTACGCATTTGGTTTTCTAGCTTTGACTGCTAGCGTGGTTGCTTTGACAACTGCGACTGTTACCATTCTTTTTACGTACTTCCTTCTGTGTGCCGAGGAATACAGGTAATTCAATCGCCTTTTCTCGCACGATTACTGGTTAACGCAAGTTATGATAGATGGCATTGGAGATCCTTCCTGATAGGAGGTGGAAGCGCTGCTTGGGTCATGGCCTATGGTTTGTTTTATTGGGGATCACAGCTCAAGCTGGACTCCCTTTCCAGCGTCGTTCTTTATCTGGGCTACCTATTCTTGATATCTCTCCTTGATTTCCTTGTCACAGGTAAGCGTCATAAGAAGATGGGTATTTATATTTTGACATCATTAATATGTAGGGACGATTGGTTTTGTTGCCTCCTACTGGGTCGTCCGGAAGCTCTACAGCGCTATACGCATAGATTAATGAAGCGGCGCGGGGGTTGTTAATTGTTCTATATGCATCCAGGTGTCTCTTGTAATAAGTCTGTGAATAGATTTCGGGTTCCAACAAGGACCCAAAAGTATCAGCACTGTAGATTAATTGCTGGCCAGTAGAATCAGTATTTTGTCCTTCCCTGCGCGCAGGATCACGAATTTGTTGTCAAGCAGGTTGGATGGCGTGATCTTAAACTGAGCGTCTTGTATACTCTGGTTGTTCAAGTACAGGCCACGTGATGCAACGAGATTCCGAGCAACAGCTTTTGAATAGACTGATGTTAGGACAGGCTTGAAAATGTTGAGGGCACTCACAATTTGATGACACAAGACCATACTTAGCGGCCAGTTTTGTGACTGGCATCCCAGTAATATCATCGATGGAGCTCATCACCAAACGCTGGTCACTCTTGAATGATGAGATCACATCGCTGGCTTTCAAGTCCATGCAATGCGAACCAAACACCAATTTTGTCATGGTCTCCGCCTGTTGAACCCCTTGCTCTACAAAACGTTGAATACGCAAGCCCGTTTTCGATGGGTAGAAGACCTTAACTGAGATGAACCATCTCCGTCACTTCCGCAGCGAGACGAAGTTGAGCGCGACGTTTCTCGGGTCCTTTCTAAATAGAGGCAGAAGCTGAGATGGGACGAATAAAGGGATCCATGCCGTTACGCACCATATGGGTTTGAAGGAGCTCAGCAGTTTCTTCCATAGACAAGAAGGTGAACAACCTAAGGTATTTTCCAACGTCCGCATCTGTCACTTTTAAGAAATACTAAAATGAGGCGGTTGTTAAACCTTGATAAATTTCTCTCCATAAAGTTTGCTGACTTGGTAAAATTCGAAAACGCTTGTCAGGCTTGAGTCGAGCCACACTGCATTCCCAGCACTTTTTCCGAACTTTTCCCCGCTTGATGTTGTTAAAAGAGGAGTCGTGAAACCATAAACGCCATTTGGGGTATTTTGAATAGGATGAGAGGGCTCCATCTTTCCAATTAGTTCCAGCCCTGCAACGATGTTGCCCCATTGATCTGAACCACCAACTTGTATGGAGCAGCCAAAGTGCTTATGCAAATAGTAGAAATCGTATGCTTGTAAGAGTTGGTACGTGAATTCCGTAAAGGACAAGCCCTGCTGAGAAGTCAGTCGAGCCCGAACGCTGACACTTGGTAAGCGGGTGCGGTTATAGAACGACCTCCCGACACACCTCTCCCTGTTAAGCATAGTATTTACTCTTGCATGCACACCAACGGTCTGCAAGAAATCCAGCAAGGTAAAAGATGCATGCCAATCCAAATTGCTCCGCACGACGGGCTCTGATGTAGCGTTGGAATCCACTGACACACGAGAACCAGCATAGAGGTAGGCGCGCTCGAAGAATGCCCGGATGCTCGATGTCAAGTTGACAACGTTGTCTTCGACTTGCTTAACATCAGCCAGCTGGCGTTCTACGAGCCGTCCCGAAGGGTCACCAACGCGCCCTGTAGCCCCTCCAATCTGGTACATTAGCGCCTATTACTCCGGATCATCAGAATAACATTACTCACTAAAGGAATAATTCGATGTCCACGTATTTGGAAGTGAAGTAAACACATCAACGGAATTAGATGGCCAATGTGTAAAGACTTTGCGGTTGGGTCGACGCCAGCGTAGATAGTCTGCACCTTGGTAGCGAGGGCACTCTGGAATGCATCGGGCCTGAATGGGAATGAGTAGCTGCAAAGATGTTTTGCAAACAAGTCGACCAACCTGGTAACGTCCTGGATAAACCCCCTTTGCGTGAGATCTTCTAGTAGAGGAGGAGGTACGCGATAGTGTCTCTTGTGACAGACCAAGCCGCGCGCTCTTTGGCCAAGGTGTCGCGTCGTCGACCACATGGAGTTGGTGGTTCAATGAAGAAAGCGTGATCCGTGTCACTCGTCGGTCATAAGGGAAGTATTGGTGAATTTCTCGTTTAAAGATGTAATACGTTACTCATTCGATTGTATCTTAAGGTCTCGACACACCTGCAACGCTGAACTTGACATTGCTAAGTTAAAGTAAGAGGCTCCAGAACCGTAACGGTCCTTGGATCATGTGATGTCGGAGTTTTGGAACTGTAACAGTTTTGAAAATAAGGTTCATCAGCTGTTCGCTCCCCTCACCTAACGATCAGTACCAACCTCCACTGCAAGAATGGGCTGTACGTCGTTAACCCCGTTGTCCAACGTCCCTTTCTGACATATAACTTACCACAGCCAATAAACCTCGTGGACTGCAAGCCGCACGCAAGTTGCGCACCGACCGCCGTGAGAACCGATGGGTATGTTGAGATGGCATCCCCTCTTTCCCTCAATCTTATCCTCCTTTTCCAGGCCGATAAAGCCTACAAAAAGCGCGCCCTCGGCAACATATACAAGACCTCTCCCACCGGAGGCTCCTCTCATGCAAAAGGCATCGTTTTGGAGAAGGTCGGGGTCGAGGCCAAGCAACCCAACTCAGCCATTCGCAAATGCGTGCGTGTGCAGTTGATTAAAAACGGCAAGAAAGTGACCGCTTTTGTGCCTGTATGTGTTGTCTCTTCGTTTCTTGGGTGTGCGCTCACATTTTCTGCAAGAATGATGGTTGTCTGAACTTTGTCGACGAGAACGATGAAGTCTTGATCTCGGGCTTTGGTCGCCGAGGTAAGGCCAAGGGTGATATTCCCGGTGTCCGCTTCAAGGTGGTGAAGGTATCCGGCGTTGGTTTGTTGGCTCTGTGGAAAGAGAAGAAGGTTCGCTGACCATCTATTTTGGCCACTTGCCATGAGGCTAATCTCTCCACAGGAAAAGCCCAGATCATGAACATGGTTACAATCATTAGCTCTATGCCCTGTCCTGTTGCGTAACATGCTCAATTAAGCTCTGCCTCGTGTGAACCAGTCCATGATATAAGCGTAGATACTTGCTTCCGGAAAACCTAAGTTGAAAAGCCCATGTCTTTCCGACTGCCACCTCCACGTTGTTGAGTACCACCTGTTGCTAGCAAACAAATCCCCACCACTACCACCTTTCAGGAGGACGACGTCATCTTCATCAAGTTTGCGTGAGGTCCTTTTAAGCTGCGTTTTTTCTACATTTTTCTATCCTTCCCCCTCCCTCTCCTTTGAATCTACCCTTAAAGCCTGTCATTAAGTCTACAAAAGAACTTTCTTCGCGAGCCATCGACCCTCCTTGTTTACAGTGCAGAGACTTCTCGGAGGTGGATGCCCATGCAGCGTGTTTCCCTCGCCGATCTCGCTAATAACCGACGCAGACTTCGACAAGGCAGAGTTATATTCACCTGGCTTTATTACAATATTGCTTATGGTTCCGGCATCCTTTTCATCTGTCAATATTCAACAGTCAACATCAGTTTCAAGACTATCGTCTGGTCTTGCTGTTTGCCACGGTTATGCCGGTCTATTCAAGCATCTCCCTGAAATAGCTGGTCACGGAAAGGGGTATGGATATCAATATGGGGATCCTTTTCCAGAAGTGTCAAGCAATCATGCCTGGAATTGCGTGCTCCTTGAAGGTGAATGGTACCTTATGGATTCTTGCTGGAGAGCAGTATCCTAAATGGAACTATATACGAGCCCAGATTTGCTCCAAAATGGGTCATTGCTTCACTTATTTTCCGTTCCACTTAACATCTGAATAAACATCATGGAAGGATTATATTCTTGCACCTGAAGGGCCCAAGTTAGCTTCTGATTTCGACCTCTCAGCCTCCATACAATGCTCCTAAGCCCCAGCAGCCAAGAGATTCCAGACAGCCAGTTCCGTGTCTCCAATAGATGTAAACATACTGTACCATTTCGACCGATCGTTCACACCTTGTGATGCGTGACGCACATAGTTCACTGGCACTGATGTTCACGACCAGTGGTGATGTGTGACTGAACGAATTCTTTGGCGAAATTGTTCATAAAATTGGCGCGAAGCGCCTAAATTTTTTTTTATACCTGCAATCCCAATTTTGAGGATGTTCACAGGTCTTTGTGATGCGTGACGAAAGCCAAATTGCTTCAGTTCACGAGGCCTTGTGATGCGTGATGTGAACGATCGGTCGAAATGGTACAGTATCTCCAAGGAAGGCAATAGGATTCAAAGGACTTACATGGTCGGTAATTCACTTGTAGGACCTCTGGAAATATAAATTTCAAGTGCTTATGAAGCTCTCAGACGAATGGTATAGAGATCTCTGCAACACTAATAACATGTACGCAATCCAAAAAGTCCGAGTTCACATCCATGCATGCTTAGGACACAGGAATTCCCTGCCTTCCTAGATATCTTGTCAAATCGTGGACGAGCTCCAGTTGTTGTTCGACAGTAAGCCCGCTAACAACTGTCTGCAGGATCCCTCCAACAGTGACATGGTGGACGCGAATTAAGCTGCTGTAATAAACATAGGTGAAAATCCCCATCAAGAACCTTCATGCAAATTCCTCAACGAACGACACTACAAAAAGTACAGTGAAACTCACTGGCAATCCATCCGGTCAGTCATTCCACCATGACCTGGAATGCTTTGGCCAAAATCCTTGATGTTAAAAGCGCGCTTAAAGCCTGAAGCAAAGAATCCTCCAAAGGGGGCAACCAATGATGCAAAGCAAGCAAGCGTAAGCAGATGCAATTGATAAGGTGCATATGAAATTGTGTTAACAGAATGGCTTGTCTAGGAAACATATCAGGTACGCAATAAAGGATATGAAGCATGAACGACGCACTAGAGTTGTCAGGCAAATGGACAGGGGTTTCCAGAGCTCGATGGTTCTCCAGACAAAAATCGGGTTTGGTGTGCATTTGGTTGAACTGAATGCACTCACGCCAAGATCATGAACCGGGCAAGTCATGTAGTCAAAGCGCATAAAATATGTTCCCCAGAACACGGCAAAAATAACTGTGCTAATGAAGGCTCCAACGAAACCTTCCACAGTCTTTTTAGGTGACAACTTGATGAGAGGGGTACGGCCAACAGTAACACCCCAGATGTAGGCGAAACAGTCGTTACAAATAACAAGGGATGCAGGAACCCAGAACCAGATAAGGCCTTCAAGGATGTTATTGACGATGAAATGGCTAAAGTCAATTAGTAGCTGAGCGCAAACAAACTCATCAAGGGATTCGTACCTTGAAACGACGATCAATAGTAAACTCATGTGAACCCAACAAAATAAGCCAAATTGTTGCTTGAGATATCCCTTCTTCAGCGACATAACGAAACCCATGAAACCGATGGTGTATAAGGTGAAGCTGATCATGCGGTGATTAGTAACAAAAGGAAGAAGATTGGCGTCGGCGAAAACAACATGCTGGAAGGAAAGAATCGTTGAATATAACACAAGCAAATATATGGTGGATCCGACCTTGAAGTAGTAGATGATACTTTCCCCGTATAGGAAATAGTTCGTAACGGCGAAGAAATACCAATTAAGTGTTTTGCTCCAAGGATCTCTCCCCTTGGAGGGTTCCGCATCGTTAGACTCCGGTGAAGCACTTTTCAAGGAGAACAAGGCAGTGACTTCTCTGTACACCAGAGTTTGGCATAGCATGACAAGAAGGATCATGTAGGCGTGTCCCAGAAGGAGCAACGCTGGGTGCAAAGTCAACTTTAGGATCATCAAGAAGCGGTATGTAAGGGCTTGCCAATAAATCCTCCAATCATAATAAAGGTCCACAAAATGCGAGTCAGAGCGTTCTGCCTTTTCTTGATTTTTTCGGTATCTTGGATTGGTGGAGAGCTATTTGGTGGTCTATCCGCAGTCTGTGGCGAAACATTCGCTGGAGGGAGAGGTTCGACAGGGTTTTCTGGTTTAAATTTAGGTGTTTGAACAACAGGAGAAACAGAGGGTTCTGTTACAACCGGTGTAATAACATTTTGAGAAGTGGCAGATGTTGATTCTACGCTGCGTCCATCCCCATTGACTTGCTCTTTAACGGGTATGTTCAAGAAAGGAGCAGATATCAGGTTCTTTTCAAAGTGTAGAACTGGCTCATGAGGTGCGGTCGTTTCTGGCTTCAAGGGTGAGATGGGTGGTGAAATTGGAAGTGTGACAGCCTGTATCTTCGTCTGGGTCATTTTGCTGAACTTCTCACGTTGCCTTCGTTCCAGGCGAGCTTGAAGGTTTGCCCTTTTGATGGCAGATTTTGTCAACTTGACAGGTTCCTGTGGTACGCTAAGAAAATATTAAATTCAAAGACATCGTGAAAGGAGGTTTGTGACACACTTTTCCTGGTCTCTGTCCAATTCTGAGAGACGCTCCTCTTCTGATTCAGTGTCTTCGCCGAAATCCACCTCCAGGGCTTCAAAAGTTGTTTTTGAGGCAATTATGGCGGCCCCGTTGAATCTACTCATCGTGACGAGTCGTGAATACTGCCATTGGTTTAAATTTGGACACGCGACACCACGTGTTTGGTTCAGGCCCTAAAACACAACAACATTCTAAATCTAGTGACTACAGTCCTAGAGGCTGTCCAGATTTCGTTGTAAATTACAATTAAAACTTCCAATCTTGTTCTACCTCCATTGCCCAAGGAACTGTTCGTAAATTTTTTTGATTAAAAGACAGGATTATTTTTTGAAGGAGCTTGCTCACATTTCGTCACAAGAGTTTTAGAGAAGATTTTCTCAATCGGGACGTCGTGTATTTGACACCATGCAGCCGTAATTCTGGTCTGAAGGTTAAACAGAGATACAGAGATAATAAGGATACAAACCTAGGATCGAGATAATTAATTTTACTGCGCACCCTCATCAGCCATCTGGGACAGTGAGGGGAGGAGTAACGCACCTTGTTCCCAAAGCAACTTCTTTGCCGGCATCGCGATCAACAATTTGCAGCTTGAAGGATTTGATCTTGTCGGACAATTTGTCGATAGCTTCTGCTATCTTATCCTCTGCCCGCTCACGTTTCAAAACGGCCTTTCCTGTCCCACGTTCTTTTGCCAACCGCTTGAATTCCTCTTCGATCTCGCTAATTCGACCTTCCAGGATAGAGTCTTTCTGAAGTTTTCCTCCATCCTCCTGTAGTTTCTCATTTTCCCTTGCGAATTTCTTTTCTGCCTTTTCAATTTCTTTTGCCTTCATATTTTCTTCATGCTCGACTACCCAATCGTCATCTATGTCGCTTTCGTCGTCTTTGTACTTGAGGTTCTTCTTGTGTTTGGCGTCCATTTTGAATAAAGCATGGCGCAATTTCATACGCTCATACTTGAAGGAACGATGCTGAACAAGAGACTATTATTCCAGATCAAGAATTCGATACAACGAACAAACCTTGTACCGCATCTTTTCCATGGATTGATCATGCGTCTTGGGCGCACTGCGTTGATGGTTACATAGGATGGCGACTTCGCGATTGGCCTTGTTATAAGCGTTGAGCTTCTCCTGTAGAGTTGCATTGGATAAGTTTTCTTGATCAAGAAGGCGTTGAAAAGTTATCGAAGCATTAAAGGTACGGAAGACTTTGGCAGTCAATCCTTTCATTTCGTTTGTGAGATGCTTGTTAAGCGAGCTGGTCTAAAGATGGCGCCAGTTTAATCGAAGAGAATTAATCAAGCTAAGGGAAAAGTCCATACCGTGACGCGGTCAAAGAGATTATCGTCATCGTTCTTGTTTTCCTTGAAGATGCGAATGTTTTTGAAAACTTGGGCGTCAACTGGGACTCTGTTGTAATATCTGATCGAGTCCTTTCCAAGGAAATCGAAGATAATGAAGTCGGGGCTTTCTAGCGTGACGTGTTCACACCTCAAGGAACAACAACCGACGGTGTCAGCTTCATCCTCTCCCTTTTCGTTACCAGCACGAAGGGCAAGTTTGTCAATGAAATACATCGCCGTTGCACGCTGACGATCAGCCATCACTTTCGATTTCAGGTCGGCGGTATAGTTTTGGCGAATGCGATCAACGTGGTTCTGCTTTCGATATAAGAATGGAGAAGGGGAAAAAAGAATAGGTTTTACCTTCAATTCTCGAGCTTTTTCGAATTTCTGCATGTCGCTCTGCCCTTTCAATGAACTCCCAGCCGCGAGGAATACGTACTTGTGGTTGCCGTTGATGTTTTCTGTCCAATTCGCGAGCCAAGTAACCGTATTATCATGGGTGACTGCCTTCCACTTGCCAGGCATATTTGGAATTGGGAGAGGTGCGTCACGCCCAATGTTGAGAGTAATATCTTCAGGTCGCACCCGGAACTTTGTTGGGCCAGGGTCAATATTTATCTTCCTTGCATACTTCAATGCCTAACACTTACTTTAAGTGCACCTTTCTTAGGGTGGTCGCCGCGACCTCGGAACAAGCCAGGCGGTTCAACTCTGAAGTTTCCTACTTTCTCTTTACGTCCATCCAAGAGACAAGTGGTATATTTAGCTTCCAACTCATCTTTAGCTTTCTTCGCAGCTTTCTTCTCCTCTGAAGTCATGGCCTTTTTCTTCGCCTTCTCGGTTTCAAAATATTCATATATGGGCTGAAAGTCACAAAGATCGAAACTTGTGATTTTCGTACCATCCCTCTGAAGTTTCAGGGCCAATCAATTAATGGGGAATTGTCATTGAAAACCTGTCGTAACGCACTGGGGGATGCTTTTTCATGATTGTTTTCCAATCCTCAAAGAAGTTCTTATTAAAAGTCTTGTCCTGAGCATGATCTGATCCTAATAATGCCGCGTAGAAACCAGCAACTTCCTCAGCTTCTGGAGGCAAGTCAACTACTGAACCTGCCGATCGATGCGTGAATATAATTAACAATCCAAAAACAAAGGTATGTTACCGTTATATTTCATTTTGACACTTGGAGGAAGAGGCTCATATGGTGGAGGAAATATAACTCCATTGTGCTCCAGAGTTATCCACTTGATACTGCCATCACCATCGGGGTCGGGATTGTTCTCCCACCATCTGAAGACATCTTCTGGCTGTTCCTCTTTCTGGTCCTTCTTCTTACCCTTTGCCTTTGTTGGAGATTGACTGCCAGATTCATCCTTTTTTGCCTTGCGTCCCTTTTTCGGTTTTGGGGTTTCCGTACCAGAACCATCTTCTTCCTTCACCCTCTTACGCGGGGCCGACTTTTGAGGGGGTACAGATGGTGCCTCTTCGGCTGAATCGCCTTCCAGTTTATCCTTTCGACTTGCGACTCGCTTTGCGACCCTCAGTGGCTTGTCGTCACTGCTGGAATCGGTTTCTTTCTTGACCTTCTTCTTCGGAGGCTTAGAAGCGCGGCCATTGGAGGTCCGATGATCGACAGGCGCGTCTCCTGAAGCAGACTCATTGTCTGTATCGCTCGTTTCCTGTTTAACCTTTGTCTTGCCGTTCGACTTTCTAAGTTTTGCAGGAGACGAGGCCAGAGGCGTATCATCGTCACTGGAGGTTTCTGCATAAACGGGTTTCTTGCGTTTTAGGTTGCGAGAAGGAAGCGACGTGGCGTCACTACGAGTTGTTTGGGACTGGAGGAGGCAGAAGTCGAGTAAGCAAGGCATTATCTCAAGGGTAGGCTACACATACCAGAGGCAAATCATCCTCGTCACTCATTTCGTTATGTGTGCCTTTGACAACACTATTTCCATTCACGATAAGGCCTTGTTGGCGACTGCTTGCTGTTGCGGTTGTGGTCGGAGAATTGTCGTCCAAATGCGTGACAGAATCGGAGGCCATTGCAGAAGAAATGGAAGCAGTCGAGAAACTAAGTTATGCTGCGCGTGTAGAAAGCGTTTGTATGGAGATACAATGAGTAGGCGACTCTACACAAGAATGGTGGCTCTTTCCCGGCCTGGGATCAAATTTGCCAAAGTCATCGAAGCCTGCCCTTAACTGTCATATCACGCAACTGCTTACGTCAGCATGGGCTAAGGCTATAGTGGCAGCCCTCTTCAGCGTTCATAACCTTCAGCGGTTCATTACAAAGTCTAAGTGAGTGCCTTTTGGATTTTTTCTGTCTTTTTTATGACCAATTTTCCAAGGAAATGTCCAATTTGCCACTATTCAGGGATCCATGGGCGAAGTCGGAGGCCTGGAGGAAGCATCCAGTGTTTTCCAACCGCGCCATGTTCCGCAACTTGTTCCCTGGGTTTGGCATCGCAGTAGTGGCTTTTTCAGCCTATGTGGTGGTGGACAACCTCTACCTCAGTCCTTCGAAGTCGGACTCCAAGCATCATTAAATAACATCACATTGTGCGTTGGGATTGCAAAGGCTCCATAAAACTACTGTCGTTGACAATTCCTTGCAGCAACACTGGAAAGCATTTTATTTGCTGAACAACTTGTTCGATTGATTTACAAACATATCGTTTTCTCTAAAGATTCACCCCTGCAAAAATCGCTTGTAAAGGCTGTTATCGGTTTCTTCTACATATGGATAGTCAAGTGTCTGCAAGAATTGATCAAACTGGTGGAAGTCTTGCTGTGGTACTTGAATGCCAGCAAGCACCTTCCCTAAGTCTGAGGGAGAAATTTAGCCATTATTTTTCGAAGTGGAGGCTGTACGCATACCTCCACCGTGATTACGGTAATGGAATAACGATATGTTCCATCCCTGTTGCAATCCGAGAAGGAATTTTCGAAGTGCACCAGGTCGCTCGGGGAAAGCTAAATGAGCGAAGATCAAATTTTACAGTCTAGAAATCGAAATCAAAACTTACCGAATCTAAAGATTCTCTCGTTTGCGACGGTCTGACATCCACCAATCATATACCTGACGTGGCTTTTGGCCATCTCGTCGTCACTGATATCGAATCCTGACATATCGGCGTTTGCAAGCGCAGACAATACCTCATGGACTTCGGTTTCCCGGGATGTGGTTTGTAGCTTGAACGATAATAAAATATGCGCTTTTTCACGAGAAGGGTTATATCGATAAATAAATTCTGTCACCGCGCGTGGGTGGATGATAGAGTGCAGTGCAATGAAACTGAAAAGAATTCAACTTCTGTCTGGATTCACATATGAGCTGCTTACCTGCCTGGCCGTTCAGGAATGTCAACAGTGAGAAGGGCTTCACGCCCTTCTCCTAACTCAGCGCGCTCTGCCACGAAACGGAGACGATCGAAATTCATATTCGCGCCGCTAACGACAACCACGAATTTCTTTTGAGAACCGATCAGGTTGTTCTGGAGAACGTGGCGTTTCAATCCGGCAAGTGCAAGAGCGCCTGCAGGTTCGGTGATGGAGCGAGTTTCTAAGAATAAGGGTCAGATCTATAGAGGTTCGTTCCATGTCTATGAGCATGCCTTCGAAAATGTCTTTGATGGCGGCACATATTTCGTCATTGTCGACTTTGACTATATTATCAAGGAGTTGTTGACAGATCCTGAAAGGTTCTTCTCCAACGATTTTAACTGCGGTACCATCACTGAAAGGTCCAACTTCACGTAGAGTCACTCGTTCGCCCTTTTCAAGACTTTTTGCCATAGCATCACCATCGAAAGTTTCCACTCCTACGACCTTGATGCCCGGACTTCCAATCCTCTTCACGTATTCGCTGATTCCCGCAACCAATCCTCCTCCTCCCACGGACGCAAAGATGGCATCAAGGTTGTCAGAATCTGGTAATTGTTTCAAAATTTCCATTCCAACAGTTCCCTGGCCAGCAATAACCAGCGGATCATCATAAGGAGGGACGAAAACGAGACCATGGATGGAAGCCAATCTTGCACATTCGGCTTTGGCTTCGTCAAAGTCTACTCCTCGTAGGACAACCTTTGCACCGAGGCGGGCCACATTACGGACTTTGATATCCGGCGTGCCTTGAGGCATAACGATGGTGCACGGAATGCCGAGACGGGCACCCGACAGTGCCACTCCTTGAGCATGATTTCCTGCGCAAGAAAATTGCAGTCAGTCCGCTGGAAATTTGGTTCGAAGGATTGGGTGACGGCAACATGGCAAGAAATACGCACACTAACCCGCACTGCAAGTAACAACACCTTTCCATCGTTCCTCGTCTGACAAACTCGCCATAAAATTATATGCTCCGCGAATCTTGAAGCTAAAAACTTCCTGTAGATCTTCACGCTTCAACCATATCTGGTTTCCAAGTTTGGAGCTAAGATTTGTTGCTAGAACCAGAGGTGTCTCCTTCAGAATCTCGTAGACTTTAGCAGTCAAGATGAGCCTGAGATAGTCGGGTGTTTCAGATGATGTTATATAGTGTTTTGCCAGCCGAGGATATTTAAGAGATTGGGGGGCGTTGGACGCATTTTTCATGGTGGCTGCTGGTGTCATTGGGATGGAAGTTCCTGGTTCAAATGAAAATATTAATCGAATCAATCGAGTTGGAACCACGTGACTTGTCATCAAACACAATCTGTTCGCTGCACAATCCCTAGTACATATTCTATGACTCAAATATCTGCGATGGGACCTCCCTTATCCCCACGAGAAACAAGACGGTCTGGACGTCGCTCAGCACCCTCAGGCTCTGCAAGCGCCTCTAAATCACCGGACTCTGATCAGCCTATGCGAGAGAAAGGCAATGGATCCCGAACAGCTACCTCGTCTGCCAGCAGTCGCATGAAGAAGCTAAAGCAAGAAGACAATGACGACGTTTCCGAGGATCCCAAGCGGAATTCTATCGGCGGTATGTCATCCTCTGCCTCAAACACTGCGTCGAGCAACAAGGGCAGAAGAAAGACGAAGGACAGGGACCAGCACTCAAACAGCGTCACAAATGGTGATGCGGATGGTATATCAATGGATGGACCAGCCCCGGACGCCCCAGAGGAAGAGGAAGAACAAGGTGTGACACGATGTGTTTGTGGAAGTGCCGGTGCGCCTTATCCTCTAGACACTTCGACCTTTGCTCATCAAGCCCGCCTAATGTTAGAGGACGACCCAGAGGCGGGAGAATTCATGGTGCAATGCGAAACATGCGGAGTCTGGCAGCACGGCCTTTGCATGGGATATCTAACTGAAGACCAAGTTCAAGATACGAATTATCACTGTGAACTCTGCAAACCTGAAATGCATGTGGAACTTCTCAAGTGAGTGAACATAGGTCTCTCCCAACCTGAGTCCGGCTCAATCCATACCAGGAAACTTGCAAAGAAACCCCGTCAGGCGTCAACAACTGTACGACAAGATCCTATTTCTAGCTCGCGCATCTCCAGATCCCACTCTCCCTCCTACCTGTTAAAGCAACCCTCCAAACGAAGAAACACAATGAACAGCAGAGATGCAGCTTTTGATGAAAGTTTGAAAGAAATAATCGAAGCAACAGCTGCTGAAGCTGAAGCTGCTGCCGTCCAGGATACTTCCATGGAAGCGGCGAGCGCACCACAACAAGACACCACTGACAATGGGAGAAAAAAAAGGAAACGTACGGAGGAAGAAACGTAAGCCTCATATATGTGTGCGTCACAATGTATTGAATTTGCCTAGCATTTCCGACAAACGCACTCGATCACCCTCAGCGCATCCTGAACAGCAGCATGGTCCAGTCCTACCAGCTGAATTTCCTGCAGCTGAAAAGCTGGTGTCTCAGGTTCCGAAGTCAGCTGGGGGTAGAAATAAGAGGGGTGGCCGTAAGAACGCAACGATTGAAGTTGCTACCATTGAGATTGAAGAGGGTGAGTTAATCAACGCTTTTGCAATATATATCTGTCCACTAAAATGAGAGTAGCTAACTCGACCCAAAAACGACCTGGAAATAACTCGCGTGTCAAGGGATCGGCGGCAGTTAAGCGCCCCCCACTTTCTCAGTCCGTGTCACATGGAACAGGTGCTGCCATACATGAACATGGTACAAGACGCAATCAATCAGGCACCGGCCAGCAAGGTGGACTCACCGCCGCCGACTCTCGCGCTTATCGCAACTCTCATGCATATGCCGTCTCTCAGCAGACGCTCTTCACATCTTGGAATCTCCCTGATTACCTATCCCATCTCGAACAAATGCTTCCGACCGACACACCTCAACCACTGGAAGTGCGATCAGGTGCATTTGCTGCTGCTGTTGCAGCGGGTCCCGGGTCAAGAGGGGAAAGCACGGAGCGAACCGTGGAAAGAGGCGTCAAGGTCAAATGGCCAGCAAAACGAATGAGCGTGGGTGATATGAACAAGCGTGTTCGCGCCCTTGTTGAATGGGTTGGAAGAGAGCAAGCAACTGGGCTTGATCGTGGGAGACGGAGGGAAGCCCTCGAGAAGGCCTTGCGAGAGCAAGCAGGAGTGCAAGAAGTTAGCAATCTTATGGATGGTTCTGTTTCAACGCCAATTGATCGACCGCCACCGTCCAATGGCCTCCACCAGTCCACCAATTTTCCAGTTTTGAACCAAATGATGCCAAAAAATTCAATAGAAATATCCACCCAGACGATGAAGATGATGGAAGAGCTCATGGAGGAACTCATTGGATTTCAGGAGAGGTTTGGCCCTGGAGCCAAAAATCGAGATCGCGAAAGAAGGCTGATCGCTTGAAGATAGCACATTTCTTACATAAACATTCCCATTCGGTTAAATAAGTCTGAACTTACATAGCCACTTCATTGGCTGGAATCAATCCCACTCTCCCTAATGGCGTTTGCTTCGTCTACATTTGCTGCCACCGATATGCTCTCAGACGATAATGACTTCCGTGCCACGGACAACGAGAACCCTTTCACATACCACGGAGATTATTCTGCACATATGGAAGAACTCTTTGAAGGAGACGAGACAGGATCCAATCCCCCAGGCGAAGAAACGGATGAAGATGAAGTGGACTTTCTATATAGTGGGGTTGATGCCGATACTTCATCTATGAGTTATAAGGTTCAACTTCGTGACCTGCTTGGCCAGGACCACGAAGACAGCAGTGAGTCCGACGCCTTGGAAGTGGAGAAGTCCTTAGTGCTGGAGAACGCTGAAGAATACTCTCACTCCACCGATAAAAATATGGTAGGTAGATGCCACCCTCATATACAAAGTCGTCCAATGTATGACCTCTTGGAAATTATCAGGGATCCTTCGATGAGGCTTCTCTGAGGTGCTCTCCTTCTCCGTCAATATCTGATATAATAAGCCCTGGCTCTAGAGTGTCTACTCCAGATTCTCGTTTCCCATCCTTCAAACTTGCCAGACCATTTCTCCACCCAACGGTTTCTCGACTGCGCTCCTACACTCCCCAGTCATCCAGGGTAGCATCTAATGAGAGTTCAGTCACCTCACATTCCCATTTATTCGACGGAACATCCCCCTCTCTCTATTCACTTTCACGTGTATCATCTCTATCGAACCCTCAACTACCATTAAAAAGAGGAGAAATTCAGTGGAACGAAACGTATCAGGACCGCAGGGTCTTTATGTGGACAGAACTACAGAGTGTCACTCGCCTTATGTTTTCCAAAGCTTCTCAGAAGGCTTCAACTGTTCTTGGTGCTCCGCTTTTGGGCTCACCCACAACCATGGTGACGAATGGGCTGATATGTATCGGTACCACTGAGGGTAAAGTTGTTGTCCATGACTTTAAGCAGTCGCTACTCTGCGTTTGTGAAAGCAATATATCAGGTTCGTGGCCACCGCCTCCCTTTTCCCGATTTCTAATTGGCGCGCAGCAACATTGCTTGGTCCTGTTACGGCACTTGCATTGTCCTATGACAATACTTTCCTTGCTACTGGACACAGTACAGGTTATATACAACTTTACAACGTGAAACAACCCCATAATCCGGTCCGCTCGGTACCTCCTACCAGTCTGGCCGCGGTCTCTTCTGGACGAAAAGAGGGGCATTTGCTGGGGTCTAAGATCATCAGCATCGGTTTTGTCGGAGAACGTCACACCGCCCTCGTCTCTGCAGACAACCATGGGCTTGCCTTCTATCATTCGCTGGGAAAGGTCCTTTTCGTTGAAGCACCTGACATCCTTCGTATTCTTGGTCGATATCCTGATCGTCTTCCTCTCAACATGTCTTCTAAAACACCCCTTACACTTTCCTCAGTTCCCGCTTTTGCGCCAGCAGTGGATGCTCTTCAGAGAAAGAAATCCCGTTACACTGTCCTTGCAATGGCCTCTCTTCCACCAGGTGTTGGGTCGCATGCAACTGGCAACTATCACATTGTTGCTCTCTTGACGCCCACAAAGCTTGTAGTTGTGGGATTGAAACCAACTCCAAGAACTTGGTTCAAGTGCCCCCGAGAGTTGGATGAAGGTGGATCGGGGAGGAGCAGGTCACAGAGGATAGGAACATTGGCTTGGTCTCCGAGCCGTCTGGAGCTAACGACGAACAAAAGTGTTCCCATGGAGAACATAGAAAAGCAAAACGCTCAGAGAAGCCCAACCCTCGCCTATTCCTGGGGTAATTCGCTTCATTTTATCCGAGTCAATGAATCTCGGGTTCAACAATCTGTCAAAAATCCCAAAACTGGAAAGTCAAGCGAAACCGTTCTTGGGATCATTGTAAATGAACAACTTGGAAAATGGTTAGCGAATGACAATATACTTGCTACACATTGGTTGAATTCCAACGTGTGTGTTTTTTTTTTGCTCCACTTCCCAATTGAGCCATAACGATTTTCCTATTAGCAACTTGTTGTCGCCACTCAGGGAACTCTTGGGGTTTACGACCTGAAATTGTCCCAATTAATTGAACAAGTTCCTTATGATGGCTTGTCACTTGTCTCTCCAGCCACCCACTTTGAAGAGGCTGCAAATGAGTTCGATGTGAACTTCGTGTCCCACAGCCTTTGTACTCACAAAGGAAAAGTGTTCTTCCTTGTAAGTTTGTCATGGATAATTGATAATTTTGATGAGTACTTACGTAGAAATATTCTTTCTAGACACGCGATAGGGTTATGGCGGGCACCCTTCTGACATGGGCGGATCGAATCCTTGAACTTGTTGAAACTGGCGACTTCCTCAAAGCGATTGATCTGGCAAGGTCGTATTACACAGAGGAGGCGCCCGGGAACAGGAACAACCTCCCAGATGACCGTGCTGAAAGGAAAGCAGTCATCGGTGACAAAATGCGAAAACTTATGGGTGCTTCGACTCAATACGCATTTTCTGAAGATCGGATGACCGATGGCACTCATGTCACACCAGATCACCGAGGGGTTGATCGTACCTCTTTGTTTGAGGGTCTGGTAACTGTTTGTTGTTCGGCCTGCATCGCGATGGAAGACTTCGAATTTCTCTTTGAGGACCTCTTTCAAAAATACGATGACTCGGGCATCGCATCCATTTATCTCCGCCAATTGGAACCTTTCGTCCTGAACAATGAAATACGCTACGTCCCCCCTCGTATCACACAAAGGTTGGTCGCGTTACATGAGCAAGATGGACGTCCCGAGCGTATTGAGCGCATTATCTGGCATATGGATCCAACGTGTCTTGACCTCAATCAAGCTATACATCTATGCCAGCAATATCATCTTTACGACGCTCTGGCTTACATCTACACCCGTGCTTTGCGAGATTATGTGGCTCCAATCATCGAGCTCCTGGGTCTCATTCGAAAGGTCAAGCAATTCAGGAAATCAAGAGATGAATCTTTTAACAGGCCAGGATCAATCCCAGCTCCTGACCTGTCGATGGAGTCGACCATAATTAATGCATACAAGATATACCCTTATCTTGCAAACACACTCTCAGGTCTCACCTATCCCAGTGAGGACCCCCTGAGTGATGGGGATGCGCACCAGGCCAAGCGGGATGTATATTCGTTTCTTTTTTTTGGCCGTTCCATCGTCTGGCCACCAGGGGAAGGAGGCAAATTAGTGTTAACTTCAGATGAAGATGGAGGTTCAGAACCTACCTACCCATATGTGCGCCAGTTGCTATTATTTGACTCGGAATCGCTCCTGCACTCGCTCGACATTGCATTTGAAGATGCCTACCTCAATGATGAATCCCTAACTATCAACCGCCTTGTTATTGTAAGGATCCTCCTTGAAATTCTGTCATCAGGCCACCTATCTCAAGAAGACGTCACCATGGTTCATATCTTCGTGGCACGCAATGTTCCTAAATATCCTCAGTTCCTACAGATCGCTCCCAGCACCTTACATTCAATACTGGTGGGCTTGGCTGACGACCCCGATCCCAATAATCGCGAGGATCGACAACTGGCGGCCGAATATCTGCTTTCTGTTTATAACCCACATGACACTGAACTCATTATCAAGTTGTTCGAGACTGCAGGGTTTTTCAGAATCCTGCGCACATGGTACTATCATGAACATCAATGGGTAAAGCTTTTATCAACATATGTCGATGATCCAGGCATAACATCGTTGGACTTGTTGAACAAGGTTCAAGACGTCCTCTCGGCCTCATCTCGCTTCAATAAAGGCATCATTCCTGAGGATCTAATCATCCTTGTGTCTAATTCCCTTCCCCGTCTGCTGCACGTTGATATAACAGGGACCGCTCTTTTTATCGACAAGGTTCTACCTAACCTCCATCGAAAGGCACTGGAAGCATTCAGCGATAGTATTTCTGGTGACAGAGACCGCTATGAATACCTACTCAGCCTCCTGAACGTAGACACCGAAGACTTGACTCGAGAAAGGAACCATGGCCTTTCAGAGAACCTGACCGGGGATCTCCAGCATATTTTTTTCTCTTTGCAATGCCGTTTCTATCCCAAAGATGTTATTGGCGTTTTACGGTCTCTACCAGAGGAGATGCTGGAGTTTGAAGATATTTTGACAACGTGTCAATCGTCCGAAGTTTATGATGCCATTATATGGGCCATTGACCGCCATGGAGACCCTCAAGACGCTCTTGTCAAAGGGGATCTGTTCCAAAAAAGAATCGCGGGCAGTCTCGTGGAAAGCATTTCTGCACAACAGGGCTCGGAAAAATTAACCATCACCGCCGAACTCGACAAACTACTAACAATTGCTCAAGTGAGCCGCGAAGTTTGTCTGGGACGTTCACAACAACCATCTCCCTCGGATATTCCCCTTGAAGATATGTGGTTCAAGCTTCTTGACAGTCAAATCCAGACTGTTCAATTTTTCGCCGGGTTTTCGGGTGGGAATAAAAATAGTGCTGAAGACGTGGATCTACTTTTGTCTTCCTTACGTTCTCTTGTGCAGAAGACGTTCAGCTCCCTTGTATCCATCACCTCCGCCAGTACAGTGTCATTCCCTCGCCTATTCAAGAGACTCGTCAATTCAACGCCCTTGTCACCGAGTTCGCAGTACCAAGAATTCAGGACCATCCTAACTGGGATGCTGGAATCTTATCGCTCTGACGAGGATTTACTGGTCATGTTGAAGCACCTCATTGATCGAGACCTCTATGAAACCATTTTGCGAGCAACAAAGGAACATATGTTCGGGTGGGCATCGCAGCGGGGGACATGTCAATTTTGTTACAAACCGTTGGTTGGAAATGCCCTATTGGAAGCAGATCGATTCTCTCGCGCGATCGTTGTTTCTCGAACAGGTTCAGTGTTTCACCAAACTTGTATGCCACATCAAATTCCGTAGCATTTTTCCTATTTATCAATTCGGTTGGACTCACCCTTGGGAAGATTGTTATTGTTTGCTGGGTAACGACTGTACACGGCGACCATACGTGATTTTTTTGACCAAACATTATTCTGGGTCCGATGCGTACACTACCTCCTTCAGAAACAAGAAATATGGGTTTGATTCCACATCAACCAGTAGTGATTCTGCATCTCTACCGAATCCCTCAACGTCAAGAATCATTTGAGAACGAATTCTTTCCTCATCTCTGCTTTCGTCAGTGACATTGCCGGAATTTGCAAACAGAGAGAACGGGGTTTTCTTTCTCTTATTGAGGCGCTTCAAGGATTCCTCTGTTTTCTTCATTGCTGTCAGATAGCTTGTGTAGCTTTGAGTCGTCATTAGAGATATAAAGATGCACAGCTACTGGCAGCTTACCGCTGAGTCACATTGTTGAATACTTCGGTGGAATAACTTCTCAAACATGAATCTTTCAGCAGCATTCCAGGACCTTCTGCTATGCCAATCGCAAAAAAGTGTTTGACAGGACGTAAAATGGTTGGTACGAAGTAGCTAGGCTCCGTGGGGATACGCTTGTTTGACATAGCCCGAAATTGAGATGGAATGCTTCGAACTGGCAGAAGCCCATCACAACAACGTCTTGTCAAGATGGAGACAATTTTGCTAGAAAGTGGTGTAATGAATGAGGTCAGACTCGAAAGACCTTCCCGAAGAGCAACTAAGGAAATTGTCAATTTATAATTAATAGGGATGCTTAAAGCACGAACCTTCAGCTTGTTTGTCATCGTTATCTTCTGGTAGCATCACGCTGATTACCTGCTGCCACAGCCTTAGAACATTATTTTCTTTGATTCTAATGTCAACGATCACAGCTGCATATTGCAGCAGCAATGAATCTTCTGCGGCAGTGTTTTCAGTGGAGGGCGCATCTGCAGATGGACCTGGGGTGGAAGAACGCGACATATTTGTCTGGTTTAAGGGCTTGTGTTGTGTTGT
>Ga0307509_10003573_pt1 | contig 23402 bp, 36 predicted proteins | sample 10_EM_MG_FD_202245 | JGI IMG/M metagenome (GOLD analysis project Ga0307509, IMG submission 202245) | Populus trichocarpa ectomycorrhiza microbial communities from riparian zone in the Pacific Northwest, United States - 10_EM | ecosystem: Host-associated > Plants > Roots > Unclassified | place... | reverse complement strand
TGTTGGTTTCGGTTACCGATCTTTCTCTTGGTGGTCTTGTCTGCCCTTGGGTCCGGGACGTAAGAGCCCCAGGTACATATATAGGTACCTCTTAGTGTGTGATCATTGGCCTACGGCATTGTCCTGCCGGCTCCTGGGCCCCTCCCCTGATGCAGCAGAATGGGGTCAGTCGTGGGCTATGGTTGGGTTGCTTATGGGTTCGGCTGGGATTTTTCTTCCTTGGGATTTGTGAGGTTTCTGTACTTTCCTTGGTTGTTCCCTGTTGGGGTGGGGAGTTTTTCTTATGGGCTGCACGTCTGTGGAGGTTTTTTGGTTCGCTGTATTCAGGCCTGTATGCTCTTCTGTAGTTTCTACCCAGAGTACCGGGCGCTTTGGTGTCGGGCAGGGTCAGTGGGTTTTAGCACAAGGGATGCGGGATGCACTGTAGTTGGAGGTTTTTCCTGTCTTAGAGCGATCTGCATACGGGAGTTTGTACCTTAAACAATACTAAAATGATACAAAAAAAAAAAAAGAAAAAAGAAAAAAGGTACAAAGACAGGATTCAGCTTTAACGCTATGGCCAACAAAAACCGTGCTCTCCTCACCCCAGGAAACATCCAAACCCCCAAGTCCCTCTGGTATGAGACCAACCGCACATCTCGCCTATCGCCCAACCAAATCCTACGAACATACACATACATACGAAGGAAGTAGAAATGAAAGAAACAAGCAGGAAGGAGAGGAGAACCCTTAGCGACATCTGCAAAAACCAAAAGGGTGAACAAAAGAAATATATGAACCCCTGACAAAGGAAAATTACGTCTGATAAGTGACGCGTATCAGCCTGAGCTAGGAAATGAAAGTATGGACCTGTGCAGCGGAGCGGTGCCGGGGAACGAACCGGTGCCCGATGGCAGGAAGGGATAGCGGGTGGAGGTGACTCTGATGAGGGGTCGCCGGAGGGTGTGCCAAGGCGGCATTAGCGACGGCCAGAAGGACGGGCGTAACCAAGGCGGGTTTTTGTATAGCGACCGAAGATCGACCGCGGAAAGGGGACAGTAAGGTGCCAGCAGGGGAGTGGGTGTAGCTGTAACCGAGCAACGGGACAAAGACCAAGAAGGTGGAGGAAGGGGGGATTGGAAGAGGAAGGACTTCCGAGCACTTGAGACGACCGACTAGAGTAGCCACGGCCGATGCTTTTCCGAATGCGAAACAAAGACGAGGTGCTGAAGTTACTAACCGAAGTGTTCCCGACAGGACCACATAATCGAGACGGAAAGGTACTTCGCAAAAGGGCAGGAGAGCTCAGCGCCGACCGTGAGCGAAGAGGACAGAATGCCGACCGTGCAAAACCTAAGCGAGGTGCAAAGGAAATGCGGGGTAAGGGGGAGAACCGAACTTCATGAGCGGGAGTCAACGATGAACAGGAACAAGAACCCCATGGAGGAGGGGGTAAACCCCAGAGGGAGAGGAGTGGTTGTAGCATCGCTCCTCTAGGCAGAAGCCATCAAGGGGGAGGAGAGGGGGTGGTGGTGGAATCCCACGATGATTTCCCTGGTGTTGAGATTTCAATCGCCGGAGGTGTAGGGGAGAAGGTTCGTGCAACTTGCCCCCCAATTGTTCCCCTGCCTTATAGAGTACTCAACACTACTCCATTGTTCCCTGGGCCTTCCCTTAGGTTAACCAGCTATTTGTATACTAAATATACTAGTTCCTACCATCTCTGGTTACCACCTGGTATACCTTTTGGGCTAAGGAGATAGTCATTGTAGTTACCTATCGTAGGGTTGTTACGGTAAGTTGTTTCCTACTCTCTATAATGGTAATTTAATAATAATACTAATCACTTGTTTTTCAATTACAATACACAACCGAGTGTTTATTGGTAATTTAGGACTAGTATTATCAGTTAGGTTTAAGTGGTGGAAAGGACTTTGAAAATTGTATGAGATGGAATTATTTGTGAAATATGTGGAAAGGTGAGTCCTCTTCACTGAATATTATAGTATAATCTTACTTCTAACTAAAATCTCATTGGGAATTTGGATATGTAGTGGGTATGCAGAAGGTTTTGCATTGGGCCATTTATATAGTATAAGTAGTGGTAAATCAAAAGAAGACCTTCTTGAAAGATATCATTATTCTTTAGATAAAGCTATTAGTTATTGCAGAAAATTCTATTGTTAAATTAAGTACAATGTCATAAACCAAAATATTAATTTATACAATACTTGAATTGAAATTTAAAATATTTTTAATAGAGATTTGAAAGAGCTATTTATATTATTAAAATAAGACAAGATGTTGGATTAATTGTACTTGATAGAAAAGATAAGAAAAAACATGAGATCTGTGTATAAGAGAGATCAGTAAAAGAGCATGGTTTTTCAATAATTGAGATCTATGATCGGTGATAAAAACAGAACTAAAGTTCAGATCTTTTCAACCAAAACCAGCGTTACAACTCAGTGTCTTTCTTTTCAGATAGTAATATAGTTGGTCTGTAGTAGGTGATAATAGAAGAACTACAGTGGAGCACTTTTCCATCAAAATGCGTATTACAACTTAGGATCTTTCCTAGTCAATTGCAATGGTGTAAGTTATTGAATAGTAGAGTTGAATAGTAGGTGATAAAGGAAGAACTACAGTTCTACACTATTCAACTATGACCGGAGTTACAACTTAGGATCTTTCCCATGGATACCAATATTCTAAGTTATTGAATAATAGAGTTGAGTAGTACGTGATAAAGGAAGAACTACTGTTCAATACTTTTCAATCAAGATGTGAGTTACAACTCAGGATCTTTCCCAGTAGATACTAATGTGGTAGTTGTTGATGATAAAAGAAATAAAGAAGTCAGTGGTTATAGAAGTCAAAAGATACAGGTCTCTGATACATTGTTTTTTTTTCAACTTTCTTTTCACTTGAGTTTGTGTTTGTAACTACCAACTCTGTGACTGCAATTAGGTCTTTTTTTAATAACTCATTTTAAGGTATAATCCTAAAGCTCTCTTAAGTCGCGGCTATTAGTTTAGTGTCCACCTTTTAACATAATTATTTTCATACAAAGTTGATTCAAAGTTCAATTACATAAAGCCTATCAGGGAGTGTAAACCCTGGAGGTCTTGAGGGGGGGCTGCTAGTCCATATGTACTGTGGAATAGGCGGATAGAGCTGGCATACCTGGGGATTGTACTATAAATCCAATAAATTCATACCTAAGTACAGGAAGCATTCTAGACAAGGCTATTTATCCTACAGCATTATGTTCCATGGTATAAGCCAAACCAACACAAAATAAATAACCCCAAATCAAACAAAACATAAATCAAAACAATAAAACAAATCAAAACAAGAAACTAACCCAAACCAGTTAGGTTCATCAGCAAAAGTACAATTGTGATCCCTATACCTCATGAGGTATATGGAGCATAGGGGGCCAAATTATAAAACTGCCGATGATGTACAGAGTGATAACTATAGAAGAAGTCATGTATTAGTCAGGAGTAAATAGTAGTACAAGTATGGTCACTGTGGTGTGGTAGTACAAGCTAAGCGAGACGCTTAGAGTCTCATTTGAGACTCCAGGAAGCTCTCTGGGTGCACTGGGGCTATGTCCCAGGCCACAGGGAGACAAAGTCCATAACGGAACAATACCAGAAAAATACCTGAAATACCAGATAATTTCTCTAAAGCCTCCGGAGAGCCTCCTGAAAGCTCAAATATCCTATAGGTCAGCAGCTGGTTTTAGGTCACAAACCAGCAGGTTTCTGGTCACACATAGTCCAAATTGCCTATTCAGGCTAGTAAACTACTATTCAAGTATTTCATAATTGTTTTAATTTATTTATCTTCCTTTACCGCTAAACTAGCTACTACTATATCGTGCGTTAACAAAATTAACCGTACACCATGGACAGCCATGACAACACCACTACCCCACCAACCCCACTATCAATGGAAAACTAAAAAAAATTAAAAAAATGTAAATACATAGTGGAAATTAATATTTGGTATACCATCCATCAGCCTTAATAATTGCTTTCACTCTATCCACCATTGATCCTGCCAAAGTGTCAAAAACCTTGGGGTCAAGAAGTTCCCAACAATCAGTAATAGCTTCCTCTATTACTTTTTTGACCTCATTGACAGGACCCTTTATTAGATGTAGCTCAGGATAGTGCTTGTGAAGCTTATCTTTCACTAGAGACCAGACATCCTCAATTGGATTGAGGTCTGGTAAATAGGCAGGAATTTCCAGAAGAGTAACTCCCCGCCCTCTGAGCCATCTTCTAAAGGGCAAGTGAGTCTTAGCATTGTCAATGATAAGAAATACCTCTTCTTCTCCAACCTGTTCTCTGATATCCTCCCATATCTGCAAAAAGTCATACTGATCATAAACATCAATAATTGACTTTCCAGTAACTCCACCCCTAGCAGAAGTAGGATCAGGAAAATCAGGCAAAAAGAGACCATGAGTTTGACCATAAAAAAAACCAGTCATCATCTAGCTAATCCCCCTCTCTCCTCTCCTAGCAGTAGGTTCAACACAATCCTTATTCCACTTCTCTTTTAGATATCTAAATACCTATTTTCTCCTCTTTCCCCCTTCTCTTTCTACAGCTACCTCATCTCCCTACATTGCCTTCCTACTCCACATCTTTCTTGCCCAATTCCTATAAGCTAATGCCCATTCCAATCTCTCTTGAGCTAGATCCTCATCCAAATGAATCCTCTCTTGTGCTAGCCATTTTTTTAGATGCTTTTGTGCAAGTCATCTCCTCACTCTCATAGCAGAAACATTGGAAGCAACTTTGTTGGCAATCTCAGAATAGCTAGTATTGCGATTACTGAGAGCTTCCTCCACCATAGCATCATCCTGCAACTTGGTAGGTTTAGGATACTTTCCTCTACCCTTTCTCTCCTTCCCCGCTTGATCTTCTTTTAAGATTGTATCATTAACTGTGTTGAGAGGGATTTCAAGAAGGTGAGATATTTGGCAATAGCTCATTTGAGGCTCGTGTAGCCCGAGAATTCTCCCCCTGGTAAACTCAGAGAGGTGCTTAGAGGGAATGGGCTTTTTGTCATGGCTGCGAAGAATAGGAGACATAGTTTCTTAAAATAAAAGAATTAAACAAAATTGTTGGGTTTTGGTTGAGGTAGAGAAATTTCTTTATGTGGTGTTCGAAGTGAGGGGTGATGAGGAGGGTTGCATTGCCGCCGATCATGCGTGTACAGTTAATTTTGTTAACGCACGATATTATATACAGATAAGAGAGAAGGAAAAGCCGGAAAACTGCGCAAATGGGACGTTCAAAGGCTCTAGAGAATGCCCTGGAGGAGGGGTATCTAACCGTGGTATCCGCTTAGCGATAGCATGCCTGTAGCCTAAGATAGCCTGCAGGATTGTCAGAGGTTCAAAATTCCGCCCAAGTGTAAAAGTGTGAAGAAGGGACCTTGGAAATGGTGCAAATGGGACGTTTAATGGCCCAGATGAACGCTCTCAATGGGGGAAATCTAACCGTGGTATCCGCTTAGTGATAGCATGCCTGTAGCCTAAGACAGCCTCCAGGATTGTCAGAGGTTCAAAATTTCGCCCAAGTGTAAAGGTGTGAAGAAGGGACCTTGGAAATGGTCCAAATGGGACGTCTGATGGCCCACACGAAGGCCCTTGATGAGGGGAATCTAACCGTGGTATCCGCTTAGCGATTTCATGCCTGTAGCCTAAGATAGCCTGCAGGATTGTCAGAGGTTCAAAATTCTGCCCAAGGGTAAAAGTCTGAAGAAGGGACCTTGAGAATGGTGCAAATAGGACGTCTAATGGCCCAGATGAATGCTCTCGATGAGGGCAATATAACCGTAGTATCCGCTTAGTGATAACATGCCTGTAGCCTAAGGTAACCTTCAGGATTGTCAGAGGTTCAAAATTCCGCCCAAGTGTAAAAGTGTGAAGAAGGGACCTTGAGAATGGTGCAAATGGGACCTCTAATGGCCCAAATGAATGCTCTCGATGAGGAGAACCTAATGGTGGTATCCCCGCCTTGATTGGACATCTGTAGCCCAAGCTATTATGTAGAATACTAGTATTAGCCATTAATGTCATCTTTAAAGAGGGCACTCATCCATGAATGCCTGTGAAATGTGTTCTAAGTCTTTCTGAAGGCCCAATCATCTCAGATGATTCTGAGTTCTCACTTTTATGTGAAGTAAATAAAGTGTTGACAGATAAGAAGGTGAATAGTTGGTTGAACAAAAGGTAAAAAGCGCCTTTCAGAAGCGCAAATGGGCCAGGGAATTGGTGGTGTGTTTGAAAATCTCGGCCCTACTTAGAACATAAGCGAGTCTCCCAGACTCTTATTTGCGCCTCCCAGAGGCCTATTCCGTCTCTGCCAAGTGTTTTCTAACCAGTATGGCAGCTAGGTGTGAAAAGGTCCGTGCAAAAAAGTAAAATGTGATTTATGCAGGGGCTAAAAAATGTCGGCGCTACTTAGAATATAAGTGAGCCTCCCAGAGTCTCATTTGCACCTCCCAGAGTCCTATTGGGTCTTTGTTAATTTTTTCTAACTAGTGTGTGAGCTAACTGTGAAAAGGTCTGAGCAAAAAAGTAAAATGTGATTTAAGTGGGGGCTAAAAGATCTCGGCACTCTAGTATTCCCACACCTCAGGGTGCTCAGAGTCTTATTAGAGAGTTCAGGGGGCAAAAGACCACAACGGAAAAACTCAGGAATAGCAAGTCCATACCGGAACAATTAAGAAGGAGCGAGCCTATAGCAGGACAACACACAGGATGGAATGGTCTTACTGGAGGCCCCTTGGAACTCCTGTCAGCTCCGGACCCCCCACCTATACCCAATGAACCATTTTATAAGCACTATACTTTATGAGGTTACCATGTATATTTTAATATTACCGGTTGGCTCTTGGGTTTAGTGGTAGTCGTAGGTGCCTCTGGGCGTCCCCTGGAGGCTCAGTCAATACCTTATGTCTTACAAGGCATGAGAGGCATAGGGCTCTGGGGCAATACCAGCTCCCACATGGATCATAGTATGATATACATGAGGGAAAAACTTTTATGCTGATGTTCTCTCTCACCAATCCCTCCAACTTCATAAAACATTCTCCAACCACTATCACATCCTTCCTCAAATAATTCAAACTATTAATCCTTTTCCCACACTCCCAACATACCAAATTATCTTTACAAAACACCTCACTCTACTTAATAACGAAAGCATTGTTGTAGCTTCCTGACCACTGATCCCAGTTGCCCAACAGCTCTTTCCATTTCTTGACCTCCCACTCCTTCCCGTATCCGTACTTGTTCTTATTCAGGTGATCTTTCAAACCTGATCCACCTGGTCTAGAATTACTCCAACATCCATATCTCCCTCCACAAATCAAGCCGTCCATATCGGATTTCTGGAGAAAAACCCACATTCCTCTCAAGTCCTGTACCTCTTTCAGCTATGCTCCCTTGTGTACTCTCCCACACCCATCGCTTGGCAGTTTCCTCATTGCCTCTGTTACTACCTTCTAATTCTGCTCAATTATGATCGTAGAGTCGAAACAATTGCAATACATGACTCTTTTATCCAGGCCACTGGGAACATCGGATTGAATGCCTATATTCAAGTACTCATAGTGAATGCACTACTTCTTCTGTTCGTCAAGGTTCCAGTCATCATATAGCCCTTCTGGCTCCTATTCTTTGGCATCATGTTGAGCACACAGACCGAGGTGATGTCTAAAGTCTGGGTTGGCGCATTCCTCACGACCTTTCTTGTCGGCTCCAGATCTCTGCTGAATTAACACGTACATCCCCATTCGTGTTAGCTTCTTGAGGTGTTTGGCTTTTTGAGGGCCTTCCCTGTAGTATCCATAACCCTCCTTCTGGTGTCATTCTTCCCACTCGACCTTCATGAGCTCCTCCAACTTTCTACCCCAATCTCCTTCATACTTCATCTTCCTCCACCTTCCTTCTCTTGCTATTTCCAATAGCCTACTTTGTTTGGAATACTTGTCTGCCAACTCATTTCCTCTTATTCCCACATGCCCGAGAATCCATCTTAGTTCTATCTCCTCCTACTCATTTAAAATATCCGCCATCTTGTCCCACATTCCTGCCATATGACCTTCTGGCTCAATCTTTCTAATCTTCTACAGTTCCAGGATATACTCTGTGAATACTACCATCTTCCTTCCTTTCCATCTCCTTATATCTCAGATCCCCAATCCGATTCCGGATATCTCCATTCTCACACTATCCCAACTCTCAAGAACTGCGATTCCTACTTCTTCTTCCTCCAACCCCAATCCCGCCATCTTGACCCATGCAACTCCCGCCCTGTTCCCACTCTTACTCCCATCCCTGAAAGCCCAAATTTCATCCTCTCCAGCCCCTCTCTCCTCTATCTCCCTAAACCCCACCAAGGCTTTCTCTTCGTCTTTGGGAATTTGTATCCTTGGTCTTTTCCGAATCATCCTATTCGTGAATTGTATTGACCTTAGAATATCTTCCTCTGCTCTTCTCTTTTCCGCCCAGCTGCCGAACCAAGGTCGGTCTTCACATATCCTCAGACTCATGTGTCATTGGTAGCTTCTTCTTTTCATCTTCCTTGCTTCAATCTTCATCAGCGGTATATCAGATTCTGCTGACAGTATGTTATTGGCCGTTTTATGGGGCATTCAGCAGGTTTATCTCAGGGTGTCATTAAGGTAGACCTGGATATTATTGACCAATCGATTGTACTGATATGGGTTCCGTATGCCTGGAGTGGCAGTGAACCTTTTATAGTAATGAATATTGATTGAATACCAACAGTAAATATTATGATATATTATTAAAATACTACTCTGAAAGGAATCCCTCTGCTCAAAGAAGTTCGTGTATTCCACCCCACATTCTTTTGACCTTCTAGCGTGAAAACGAGCTTACCCAGATAATGTGGTAGTCATAGTCTATACCCCATTTTGATAGGTATTCGATGCTTATTTAGCAGTTTGAACTTTTTCTAATTTTGCCAAGACAGCCCCCTTCTAGGTGTCGTACTCGAGTACACCAGAATGCGGTTGGGAAGTGTGGGTGAGGGGTTGCGATGCCAAGTGTTCGGTTACTTTTGCTCAGTGACAATACGTGCCAAGCTATCTACTACTGTGGGGGTTTTACCATGTGCGAAACCTTCATGCGACCGTCCAACTGCCCTAACAAATCACCCTAGCTCGACGCTGGTATTTCTAATTTTTCTAACCGGCTTTGTTAATCCTATTACGGCTTAGTCCCGCGATTGCCACAAGAGTTGACACAATCCTCCTATTCTTTTTTTGTTCACTACTAGGCTTGATAAAGTATGGGAAGTTTTGGTGCGGAGATTAGAACCATACGCTCTGCCCGGTGATAATCAATTTTTCGAGTTCCTGCGGTAGGAGACTACAAGTTCCGGAATTATTCTTGGCTGAGCATCTTCATTCCATTTAGTACTGATAAACTTCGCGAGCATGCGGCCACAATACATAGGCTCATGATAAAGAGTTTATGGGAGCCAAGATGCTCGAGTATCAATGATTCCACTAGCCCAAGAATGCACTTTTGGAGGATTATATACACCCTAACTATCAAGTCCATCCTATCTCTCAAAATACCGATTCTCAATCGTGCCTCTCCCCCCATCACTACCCCCTGTAGTCCGGCTAAAAACGCCTGTCGTTTTGAGGATGGGAGGGGAAAAAAATAAGAGTATCAAGAAACGAGAGATGAAAATTCATAAGACGCCCAAACCCCTTTTATAGTAAGAAAGAGAATAGGAAAACCATACACTACCGGCCCCTGATTTCGGAACTTCGCCAATGAGTAGCTCACTCGTTGGATCTTTATTTTTCGTAGCAAATGACCGTGGTCACATTAACCCCGCCCTGTTGGGCCCATACTGGAATGCAAGCATGAGGGCTCGGAGGAGAAAAAAAAAGGAGTTCAAACATATCTACATTAACCTATGACGCGGGAGCTGCAGCAATAGGTTCTGCAATTCGAGTGACCTGGTTTCCAGCTCGGACAATGCGCTGGTTGTTGCTGTCGAGAGCAGCGTCAACATCCTTGTTCTCCTTGGAGGCCTGCTTCCAGATCTCGACCTCACAGCCACCGCGGATGACAGCAACACGGAAGTTAGAGAGGAGGTTGTGGGCAGCATTGGAGTGGTTGTAGACACCACCGTTGAATATAGCGGTAGCGTCCTTTCCAATTCCGGAGTTGATCATAGCCTTTCCGCCGGGGTGGTCGTTGACGAACGAGGAAATATCATGAACAACGCCGGCAACAAGGACAAGAGCGCGTCCGTTGCGAGCCTGCTCTTGGTACTCCTCAAATTCCATGACAGGGAGCTGCTCCAGAGGAACACCCCAGTCCAAGGTGGCACGCTTGCGGTCAAGCTTCTTCTGTTGTTGTTGAAGACGACCCTTCTCAATTTCGTTTTGACGGAACTGTTTCAAGTCATAGGCGAGGCCGAGTTGTTTCCAGACCCAGATAGTCCACTTGGTGGGATCATCTACGACACGTTGTTAGTAGACGATTAAAGAATGCACTAGTCAAAAGTTCAGACCAATAGATAAAGGAGGGAAAGGAAACAAAAGAAACAAAGCTTACACTGATGCCATTCGATGGCATTACGGTAGTCGCTGGGGAACTCGTGATGGAAGTTATGGTATCCTTCGCCAAGAGTGACAAGGGCAGTGATAACGTGATCGCGAGGAGAGTTACGGTCGTCAAATGGTTGGTCTCCGAGCCAATGGGCAAGAGAGTTGACACAGAAGGTTGCTTGTTGCACAAAGAAAATCCTGAGGATGCCGGCGTAGACAAACCCACCAAGCCAATCACCCCAGCCTAGTCCAGCAACGAGGGACGGGAATACGAGACCCATGAAGATTACAACAGCAAGATAGTTTTTATGCTGCCATACAACAACAGGGTCCTCGTTCAAGTCAGATATATCGGTGCGTCCAATACGCTTCGGATTCTGCTTAAGAACCATCCATCCCAAATGCGAGTACAGCAATCCCTTCCGGACACTATAGGGATCCTTGTCGGTGTCAGTGTAACGGTGATGGGCTCTGTGATCACGAGACCACCAACGAATGGAACCCTCAACAGCACCGCCACCAACAGCCGCAAGGAAAATCTTCAAGGGAAGGCGCGCAGAGTATGAGGTATGAGCCCAAAGACGATGGTATCCGGCGGTGATACCGAGACCGGTCCAGAAGTAATAGAGGACGGCCCAGCAAAGGGTTGGTGTTCGGAGGGGAGTGTAGAATGCTGCCCAAACACCAAGCATAGGAACCAAGACGATGAGGGTAATGTTGAGTTTGTTGATATGTTGCCATAAATTCCCCAAGGTAATTGGCTACAACATTAGACAATTAGTGTTTCAAATTTTGGCAAGCTCCGGGGGAACTGGTATTCGATTAGGAGCAAACTTACAGTTTCGCTGATATGAGGACCAATTAATCTTGTCTTTCGGAGCTTTGCTGCAGCCCCGGCAGGGCCAGCAGAACCTGTAGCAGCAGGAACCATGCTCACGATGATGGTTTAGCTGTCGCCGCAGGAGGCAATGAGCGAAGGGTGAGTTTTTAAAGCGTGTTGTGCTGCGACGATTACAGTGGAAGGGGGAAGAATGACAACGACAGCCAGGTTGTGAGTGGTTGACATTCAACTGGCAGAATATCGTAGATGTGTTCCAGTCCAGGAGGAGAAGTAAAGGGCATCTTAAATGAGGGCAGGATAGGGATACTGGGCGGGGGATTTTTTTTATACATATTTTTTTCCCTCTGCCCTCATATCATTCCTATTTGTTATTTTTTTCTGATAGGGGCGAGCGACACAAGACAAATCTCGCCTTCCACCCTCCCTCGCTCCCCCTTTCGCAAAGCATATGGGAAATTGCCGACCCTCCCTCTCATCCTCAACGCTCTTGAGTGCGGTGACAGAGGTTGTGGTTTGACCCCAGACATTGTGGATCTCAGTTCGACATTTTCCAATTAGGGCAAGTGAAGACTCGCTTAGGCTAGCACCCGTCCCAACACAACTTTTTTTGAATGCTCAACAAAACAACATCCCAGCCCTCCCCTGGCTCAATGAGGCAGCACGTAGCACCATTTTCTATGGTATCCGGTTCCCGCTTGTTGGGGCCGCCACTCTTGTGGCAAGGCCTGGCGGACCCCACTGCCAACGAGGACACTTGAGTACCGTACCGTACTGTACCAGTACACATCTACTGCGCCGCTTTGTGCGAGTAGACGCGAGTGCTCGGACAAGTATCATACGAACAGAGCAAGGTACCCAACATGCGGAGCCCCCGTAATGATATCAACGCTCATACAACAATAACCATTTTGATAGCCTTGAGAGAGCATCTCCGTCTACCGGTGTCCTTAATTCTAACCCTGAGATTTAGCAAATGTCCTATCATTTCCCTACTCACGAACGGCGTCATTTTGCCTTCGCATCAAAGCTGCCGGGAAGAGAGGAAGAAAAAAAGGTTTGTTGTTGTTACAGCAGGTACCTGCACTGCTCGTCCAAGTGCTGTACAGCCTCGTTCCAAAAGTTCTCGCACCCAAGTTGGTACTGTGACATGGAGTGCCATAATAGATCTGGTATAAAAGTTTGTCACGGCACCAGCCAGGGTGCAAGAACTTTTGGAACGAGGCAGTACCTGTCAGCCTGGCGGTGATAGTGAGCCGATCTCGCCTCGGGTCGATCATCCCAACATGGTCGTTCTGGCGGGCGTCCACGACTTCCAATTTAGGAAGCCTTCCAGAATAGACTAACTCCGGTCTTGAGGCTCTTGGATCTGCGGGCGCTTCTGGGGACTTATAAAAATGGCACGAGACGAGATCATAGGCCTATCTTCGGACCAACTAAATAAAAAAAACTTGGCAGCCGATGTTCCAGCGCTAGAGTGGAGGCCCAATCAAGGTGAAAGTGCGGCACCGGGGGTGACATGTGATGGGAGAGTGAAAACACCTCCTTGAGCACCGGTAGAGTACCCGAGTACGGTACAGTCGCACCTCATATACCATTTAGTTGGTCATAGGTAGCATGAATGAAAATAAGGTTTAACCTCGCTATCCCTTTTACCTACATTTTCAAAATCCTCCGGTATACCCGAGTGAAAATTTGTTCACTCACAGAGATTTAGTGCTGCAACTGATCACATTTCACATTTCGTCTGACAACACACTATTTCCCTCCAGTATAAACAGGATTTTCCTGATTTTTATCACTCCGGGTTTTTCTCACCACATTCCTCCCTTGGGTGAGGTAGCCAATCAGGCTCGCTTGTCCTAAGGCTTCAAAACATCAGGGAAACAGACCTCAAACCAAGTAACTGACCTGTTCCTCCCTCACCATGTCTACCTCCCCCGTCAAATGCATCCTAGAGCAACCAGGGAACCTCCTCTCTTCCCCCCCGGGCAGTCCCAACAGATTTTTCCCTCTCCTTGGCCCAAAATCACCCTTTGGCCTGGCTCTACAGGGCACCCCCCCCCCCAACTCCAGTATCCTCCACCCCCCGGCCTGTCGTAACACAAACACCGACATCCTCAAGCGTATGGTTATGTCAGGAATCACCTTCCCACAGATCCGCCTCGAGCTGGGATGCAGGGCACAATGTTGTGTAAATATTGGGACCCCTACAGGCTTCAATCCCCACCTCATAATGCCTACACCCAGACCTATGGGGTTCCAAACAGCGCTGACAAAAGTCTTCGGCGATGATTCCTTCAAGGCTATCGACGCACAAGCCCTCGCCCAGCTGGCTGCCATGGCCTCCTCCTACCAACCTACACCAAACACCAACACCCAAGTCCCAAACTCCCAACCCCTGGACATTGTCTCCTCACCTCCCATCCCAGCATCCCTGAAACCAAGCTCCTCAGCCTTGATCCCCTACATCCGGGAGTCATCCGTTCCCGTACTCCCCATGGATATGGGTAATGGGAAAAACACGGAGGAAACAGGTATGGGTAATACTAGACATGCGACAGATCCTTCGAGTCTGTACAGCAACCCTAGCCTTCCGCCGCCCTCCTCCCACCCATCCTTCAGCACCAAACGCCCCTCAACATGGTCCACCGCCCAGAACGTTCAGGATATTAGGTGGTCCACCTTTCAAACAACCCAAGCCAAGAAACAGACCGAGAGATCTGTCCACTTTTCCTCACCTCTAGCCGCCTTCGCACCAACCCGCCCCCACCACCCCAATACCATCCCAGGCAAAAGCTCGGGAAATCCAACAGTTTCGGAAACCCCCCCTCCCATCAATTTGGGTCAGCTCTTGGAGAACAAATGAGCAACCTCAGAGAACTCAGGCCTCTCCTAGGAGGACATCAGCCCAACCTGAACCCCACCCCACCTGCCCCAAAGTTCAACCTGGCTGCAATCCAGAGCCCCGCCGCCCCACCTGCCCAACACACCTCAAATCAAACCACGACCGCCCAGGCAACAAAGCAAACCTGGGCCACCATCACTGCCACCAGGGTCGACACCACCGGGTTCAAGCTGGTACCAACCAGGAAGTGGAAGCAGAAAACGGCCTCCGGTGTCATGCATGCCGAGGCCCCCTCAGCGCCATCTACCCCCCACACTAGACAGAGACGCCTCCTGATTCGCTCAATTGAGAAAGGGCGTTGCCTAGGTGCAGCAAACATCCCCCGATAGGCATAAGAGATGCAATCAACAGCGTCTGCGAAACCAAGTTCGCTTGTGCGGAGGATGACAGAAACAACGATTTGGTACTTACCAGAATGGATGACGTCCCGATCGAACCTGCCCTCCAGTTTGCCACTGACATTACGAAGTCTCTAAATGATCTAGGCATTTACGGGTTCAGCCTGGCACTTGATATCCCCACGATAAACTTGGTGATCAACAGCATCTGTCACAAATCGTGACTAAGCAAGGCAGATTTCACATGACTAATAATTATTAGTCATAAGGTATGTTTCTATGACTCACGATTGTGAGTCATAATTATGTTTCACGCTATGTAGTCAATTGACTCATAGTTCTCATATGACTCGCACTTGCGTGTCATCGTTATGTTATGATTGGTTGATGTTTCTATGACTCACGATTGTGAGTCATAATGATGTTATGACTTTCACGCGTGACTCACATTATGAGTCACGAGTTCCACGCAGGTGACGCGCTTTGCGCACCTGACACGTTTTATGTTTTATGATTGGTTTATGGCATGTTGCGCAGTGACTCATAGGAGTCATCTGATGGATTTCGGGTATGACTCATTATGAGTCATAGGACCGCGTGACTCAAGTTATGAGTCACCAGGGTTAGGGTTGTTGGCGTGAAGGGTCTGGAAGAAGGAGACTCGGTCACAGTAGTTAGAGCTCTTCACGCAACCATCTAAGTAATACACCACTCAGATACTGGGGCACTGGCTAAGCCCATTGACAGTGACCTTCCATAGGTGCAATATGTTTGAGATACCTAAAGCCCTTATCTCTATACTACCTCGCTTGTATGCGAGAACTCTATTCCTATACGATAGGACCTCCTACGATCACTATACCTACTACAAACCCACAATGTTAGTCTATAACGATAGACGAAGCAAACTACGTAGGCTATGTCGATAGCCTATGATAGTAAGATAGTCGTTTCCTGTTACGAACACCTTCATGGGAGGCTGGTTTGTTACAGCATCCTACTAGGCGATGACAATTGGAAACCTGAAGACTGGGAAATCAACTCGGAGAAGTGGTCTGAGCTGGAAAACGAACTCTCGGCCTTCAACCCCCACATCAGGCTGGCAGACAGACCAAAATGGATAAAGTCCGTCTCTACCCTCCGGATTGAAGACAAAATCAAGTCATCAGTCACAGTGGCTGTTGAAGCGAATGACTGGATCTTCAAAGAATGCAACAAGCCCCACCTGTTCGTGGCCCTCTACGGGATGAGATGTTCCTTCATAAAATACGTCAGGAAAGACTCTTTCACCCACTGTGAGAGATGCCTCCAGTTCGGCCACCACGCAGTAAGCTGCAGATCTCCTGCTGTCTGCAAGCTATGTGGAGGTAAACACCACACTAAGGACCACCATTGCCAAGAACTCTATTGCACTGCCAGGAAAGGGAAGTCATGCTCTCACACGATCTGAAGGTGCCCTAACTGTGAGAAAACCTCCCACTTTGTGGGAGACTGCCACTGCCTAACCAGAACGAGGGCCACATCCCCCACCACAGCAGAGAAGGGCAAAGCATCTGAAAGGGCCCACACCCCCCCTATGACTAATTATGGCAACCACTGATATGATTTTCCACAACGTTGGCGGGTCGATGAACGTGGTCCCCAAGTTACTTAAGTCCTTCCTGAAACTTAAACAAAAGATTTTTTCCTTAGCGGAGTGCTCCCTTGAGAGCAGAGATTGGATGAATCTTAAGGGTTTTACATGTTATGGCAACACAAAGGCAAAGAGAGGGGGATGCGCTGTTTACGTCAAAGATGAAGACGTTAATGTGTTTGCGGTAGTCCGGGTGTCTACGCAATTTATTTGATTATGGACGGCAGGCACCGAAATTATCTTTGGGTACCAGAGACCGAGTGTAGAAAGCTGGGACCCAAATAATGAATGGCATAATGGGTCGGACAACATTATCATTGGAGACCTGAACGCCAAACACTGAAACTGGTCTGAGGGCGGAAACCACTACAGACTAAAAATGAGGAGGTGGATGAAAGAAAGAGGTTTGGAAGTTCGCAACCCTTTTATGATTACACTCCCGCCATATCGGCAAAGAGGAAGAGGAACCACCATCGATGTAGTAATTACTGGAGACAACAGGCAGTGCAAGGTCAATATCTCGGACATAGCTGCCACAGAACACAGCGCCCTTAGACTCAAGACCAACGTGACATGGAGAAGGTCCACTGAGGACAGACTTAGGTACGACAAGGCCGATTGGGGGCCAGATCAAAGCAGCCATCACAATGTTGGACCTGAATACCACACACCCAACTCAGGTTGAGAAATCCCTCACCGACATCCTACTCCAACACACCCCTAGAGCGAGAAGCAGGGCCAAAGCCTGCTGGAACAAGGACCTGGAGAGATGCAGACTCGAGATAAGGACAATTCAAAAGTTCGGCAACTGAGAATCAAGGATCCTCAACCTAAAGAGGACCTACCGTAAGAAGATAGATAAGGCAAAAATGGAAGCGAATAGTAGGGTCTTATAGGAGGAAATAGACCCTAAATGGTTCAGAAATGTCGGCCCCATATGCAATAAATGACCCATCCCATCCCTGGTCAGAAAGGACAACTCTATAGCTAGCGATCACCCTCATAACGCTTCTGAACTCCAAGAGGTCTTGTACGGGGGACAGAGACAAAGAGCCGAAACTATCATCGAGTCAATCCCTGACATAGGGCTCACTCTTGAAGAACTGGACGCAGCCCTCAAGGCTTCACCCAACGGGGGAGTGCCAGGACCAGACCATATACCCACCAGACTGGTCAGAGAATTCAGAAAATCGAACGAAACCCTCTTCCTTGCGATGATCACAAGAGCTCTCCTCGAAGGAATCCCAGCCAGCTGGAAGACCAGTGACACAATTCTGATCCCAAAGGTCTGGAAAGAATCATACACAAAGGCGAAGAGCTGGAGACATAAACAGCTTCAATCAGTCCTAGCGAAAGTGCTGGAAAGAGTAATTGTCGCCAGACTGGCCAAGCTCGACCTCCTGGCACCCAACATGTTAGGAGGAAGGAAAGGATCGGGAACCACGGACGCCATTTAGGCCCTCGCCAATTTCGTATGAACCCACCATGCATATAACATCTGCCTGTCAGCGCAGGACAGTGAAGGGGGTTTCGACCACCGGGACTTGGACACGGTCTCTGACCGGATCAAAACAAAAAGCCTTCATCTGGCTGAATGGGTCCGGCATTGGGGATATAGCCGCCAAACCTCGTATAGATTCAATGGGCGTACATCACAGGCCTTCCACATGAGTATAGGTACCCTTCAAGGCTCACCCCTATCACACATTTTGTTCCTTATCAGTACAAGGGACATCCTCAACAATACCCTTAGTGATCAAGAAGATACAAAGGTGACCATCCTCGCCTACGTGGACGATATATTGGTGGCCACCACCTACAAAGACAGAGACAAAGGGCAGGCCACACACAAAAACACAATCGACGAAATGGTCCTCCGGGCCACATCGTGGGGATACTCCTTCTCGGCCACCAAAGGAGAAGACATTCACATCCACACGAGGAAGCAGATAACCCTCAGTGCAATGGTAAAGGGCAGCCTCCTCCACCCACAGGAGTGTCTCCACTGGCTCGGTGTCTTCATATCGCCAGACTGGAGATGGAAACAGCACCTGCAAGAATGGTGCACCAAGGCCACAGACTCAGGCTACGGCATCCGTGCAATGACGGAAAGATACCAAATCGGAGGTGTTCACGCGTGGTGTACCCACCCACTCATCAAAGGACTGGTACTTCACTAGCTAAGCTACAGCATAGAGCTGTGGAATACCAAGGGGCTGATACAGGAGGCACAGACGACCCTCCACATGATCATGAGAAACAGCTTTGGGCTGGAAACGAGGACATCCAACCTCGCCATCGACACCAAGATGGGCATACCCACCATGGACCTATATGTGCTCCAACGACAGAACATGTTGGCCCTGAGGGCGATCACCCTGGACAGGCCCACGAAAATGGCTCAACAATGGCTCTCAAGCTCAGGCATAACGAGTGTCATCACGAATGCTTTCGGGCTAAAGGAGGGATACGCAAGCATCAAAGAAAATGTCAAGCACCTTTGGGGTCAGCAGATAGCCGCGGCTGACATCAGATATGATGGCAAACCCAGGGCAAAATACAGCCACCTTAGGGAACTCACACGGCAACAAATGAGGGAGGTTATCAACCTGAGAGCAACCTCACGATGGCCATACCAGAGCGTCAATGGAACCAGAAGACAGTGTGCCTGCGGAAGGGACATTATTACCCCACACCACCTCATGAACTTCTGCGGTGAAATAAAGGCCACCAGACTCAATCTCCACGGCAACAAAACCATCAAAGAACTGGTGGGCTGGATAGAAGGTTGGCCTCCGGCACTTAGAAACTCCACCAAGGTGAAGGCCCGAGACAGGGCCAAATATAGAGAACAGGTCTCCGGGGCGGCGATCAACCTACCCACCTCTCAACCGAGCCAGCATAAGCCCTCTACACCAAGGAGGAACATGAGCAAACACGATCCCTGCACCATATGTGGCAAAGGCGTCCAGTTGAATGTGGTAGGCAGAGAAAAACACGCCAGGACCCACCTCCCAAGCTACAAAAAGGGGGGGAAAGGAAGTAAGAAGAAGAGCCGAGACGATGGGCAACATGGAGTAGCGGCGGTGCCCTGTGGCTAGCTGGCATAATGACTAGCAGTGGTATTTCCTAGTGTACACGACCATAGGTGTGGAGGCACAGGAATGGGATTCCATTGTTGTGATGGATTTATATTATTTCTTTGGTACTTGACTATTGGGCTGGGTGCAGACGGGATCGGTTTCTTTTGTAGGAGGATTGTGGCATGAGTCTACCACCACAGATGGGGAAGCGCAGATGGGTTTCTTTGTGTTTGTTGATGGATTTATTTCTTGAGTACACAACCATTGGGTGGGGAGCCAACAGGATGGGTTCCTTTTGTAGGAGGATATTCTTACGTAAACGACCGCTGGGCTCTGAGGGCCTAGCTCCGTGGGAGGTGTCACGGAATGCCTGATATACTATTTAGTTAGTCGTAGATAGATAAGAATGAAAATGAGGTTTAACCTTGGTATCCCTTTGGTTGATCAAAGTCTTGGCGGGGCTGTGGGGGGGATCACCCAATTAACGCCCTTGTTGCCAGTCTCACGATGGCTTCATGTTTTTAACTCTAAACGTTACTTCCACTCTTTTTCGCTCTTCAGACAGCTGGGATAACAGTTTGCAGTAGGGGAGGACCACTTGAGGCCCTCGCGGTCGACCCCCCCATCGTCCCTGTGGGCTTTGTTCCCTCGACGCTGCCTTGTCAGACATGAGCACAGTTCTGATAGTCAAGCACTTTGAGAGGCTGGTCACCGCTAAGTCTACCCACGATCTTCTCTGGTCTCTTTGCTACCCCAGAGGGCAGGGCATGCCAGAGACCCCGAATGTCACGCCCTTTGTAACAATCCTACTCTGGTGGGTTTGAGTCATACAACAGGTAACTAATTACTTACGTAAGGTTCTTGAACTATCCTTATAGTTCTCGTTTGTTTAAGTATTTGAGAGTGTTCTTCTTTCCGAGATTAACTTATAATCTCTTCTTTGTCTCGAACTATCTTATAGTCTCCTTATCTCACTCCAATACCTTATTGGGGAGAGGTGGCGAGGGAACTTCTTCGTAACTCAATCTCTTCTCTTGTGAGAGAGATGTGAGACTGTTCTTGTCTTAACAGGGTCGTAGTTGCTCTGACGCTTTTAAGAGCTGGGTTGCTTACATAGAAGCGGGAGATAAAAGTAACGGTAAAGTTGTATTGTAAGAAAGTACTTAGATGGTAGCATGAAGAGCTCTAACTACTGTGACTTTTTTTTATTTTTATTTTTATTTTTTTTTATTTTAAATCTCGCTTATTTATTGTGTCTATCGGGGCAAAATGCACAAATGTGCTCATCCCACGGTGTTAGGTACAAGGGTCCTCGGCTGGAACGTAAGCGATGTGGACCAAAACCTCCAACTACAGTCCGTCCCGCTATCCCCAAGCTAAAACGCTCTGACCCTGCCCGACAAAGAAACAATCCTCCGCCCGGTACTATGGGTAGAAACTACACGGAGATGAGACCACGGGCCTGAAAGCCACGAACCAATAACCCCCGCGAAAGCTAGCCTAAAAGAAAAACATCCTCAACCGACAGTAGACACCACCAACAAAGGAAAACATATCCACTCCCCCAAGTCAACTACCTATAAGCTAAACCTTAGTAAAACCCCACCGGGCCCAGCTCCCGAAGGAATAGGGACTCCTGAATATGGGTCACGGGGACACAACAAGGGGAAGTAACTCCCGGGGGCATATAGCCCCGCCAGCCGAGGCTCAGGAAAGTAACCGAGTTCGAGGAAGGTGCCGCCCAGCGAAGGAGGGCTCGTGGCAGTCGGAGGCAGATCCGGTCGGCTATTTCGGGAAAAAGGACACGGAGAGAAGGTTTAAACATGCGCCCCTAGTCCTAGGACATCAGAAGGGAGCAGAGGTCTGATGCTGGGTGTAGAGCCGCCAGCAGTAGGGTGCCAGCCGATCCAAACGTCGGGGAGGCGGAGGGCGGAGGGCTAGCCGACACGAGAAGTGCGAGGAAGGCTGACGGAAACGGTGTCACGATGTTTCGAAAAGTCCGACCGTACTAGCAGAGCACAAAGGAGATAGTGCGATACCAGAGAGCAGTGCCACCGGGGACAGCTACTTTACCGATCGACCGAGACTAAAAACCGACCGTTGACGGGTAAGGGGTTGCCGACCGTGGAGGGCTGCCTAAGCGAGCCCGGAGAAGAGGGGGTGAAGGCGAACTCAACCAACCCCTAGGAACAAGCTTGCCAGGCCTGACCATCAGAAGGGAAAGGAAGAGGGAAGGAAGATGGCTTCACTCAGACAGAGGCAATGTGGCGTGTCTGAGGAGAGGGGGGTGGATGGAAGTGACGATGATTTCTCGTGGTGTTGAGATTGCAATCGCCGGAGGTGTAGCGCTCTAACTACTGTGACTTTTTCTTTTTTTTCTTTTTTTTTTCTTTTTTTTTTAAATCTCGATTATTAATTGTTTCTATCGGGGCAAACGCACACATGTGCTCATCCCACGGTCCTAGGTACAACGGACTTTCTGCCAAGCGCGGGCTACGTAGTCCAAAACCTCCAACTACAGTCCATCCCGCCATCCCCAAGCTAAAACCCTCTGACCCTGCCCGACAGAGAAAACCCCGCCCGGTACTATGGGTAGAAACTACAAGGAGATGAGAAAGCGGGCCTGAGAGCCACGAACCAAAAACCCCCGCAAGACTAGCCTAAAAGAAAAACATTCCCAACCGACAGTAGACACAACCAACAAAGAAAAACAAACCCACTCCCCCAAATCAAACAACCTATAAGCTAAACCGGAGTAAAACCCAACCGGGCCCAGCTCCCGAGGGAATAGGGACTCCTGAATAATGGGTCTCGGGGACACACAAAGGGGAGGTAACTCCCGGGGGCTAAAAAGCCCCGCCAGCCGAGGCTCAGGAAGAGCGATCGAGTTCGAGAGGATGCAGCCTAAGGAAGGAAGGCTCGTGGCAGCCGGAGGAAGATCCGGTCGGCTATCTCGGGAAACAGGACCCGGAAAGAAGGTTTAAACATGCGCTCCTAGTCCGAGGACATCAGAAGGGAGCAGAGGTCTGGTGGTGGGCGTAGAGCCGCGAGCAGTAGGATGCCAGCCGATCCAAACGTCGGGGAGGGAGAGGGCGGAGGGCTAACCCACACGAGAAGTACGAGGGAGGCCGACGGAAGCGGGGTCACGATGTTTCGTAAAAAACGACCGTACCAGCAGAGCACAAAGGAGACAGTGCAATACCAGAGAGCAGTGCCACCGGTGGCAACTACTTTATCAATAGACCGAGACTAAAGACTGACCGTTGACGGGTGAGGGGTTGCCGACCGTGGAGGGCTGCCTAAGCGAGCCGGGAGAAGAGGGGGTGAAGGCGAACTCAACCAACCCCTAGGAACAAGCTTGCCAGGCCTGACCATCAGAAGGGAAAGGAAGAGGGAGGGGAGATGGCTTCACCCAGACAGAGGCAATGTGGCGTGTCTGAGAAGAGGGGGGTGGATGGATGTGACGATGATTTCCCGTGGTGTTGAGATTTCAATCGCCGGAGGTGTAGCGGAGACGGAGGATGCTCTAACTACTGTGACCTTTTTTTTTTTTTTCTTTTTTTCTTTTTTTTTTTCTTTTTTAAATCAAGTGCGTTTGTTTTATTAAGGTACAAAGACAGCATGCATCTTTAACGATATGGCTGACAAAAACCCTAACCTCCTCACCCCAGGAAACATCCAAACCCCCAAGTCCCTCTGGTATGAGACCAACCGCACATCTCGCCTATCGCCCAGCCAAATCCTACGAACATACACGTACATACGAAGGAAGTAGGAAGGAAAGAAACAAGCAGGAAGGAGAGGAGAACCCTTAGCGACATCTACAAAAAGCCAAAAGGGCAAACAAAAGGAATGTATGAACCACTGACAAAGGAAAATTACGTCTGATAAGTGACGCATATCAGCCTGAGCTAGGAAAAGAATGTATGGACCTGCACACCGGAGCGGTGCCGGGGGACGAAGCGGTGCCCGATGGCAGGTTAGAACGGTG
>Ga0307509_10003572_pt1 | contig 23407 bp, 10 predicted proteins | sample 10_EM_MG_FD_202245 | JGI IMG/M metagenome (GOLD analysis project Ga0307509, IMG submission 202245) | Populus trichocarpa ectomycorrhiza microbial communities from riparian zone in the Pacific Northwest, United States - 10_EM | ecosystem: Host-associated > Plants > Roots > Unclassified | place... | reverse complement strand
CTCTCTTTTCCCATATCAAAACCCATAAGCAACCCCTACTATTCCATTATGTGCTAAACCACCACAAATGCCAATTTATTCAATGAACCCTCAGTTGAAGCTGAAACAATTTTGTCTCCGTCGTACACAAAACCTACAGAAAATTCTTTTATTGGCCACGAAAATTCTTCTTGTTTTATACCTCTATTCTTGAATAAATTGAATAAATTGACAATTTGATCGTCAAATTGGAGTAGAAGCTGCAATAAAAATTATTAAAAGTGATATTGTGAATTGCTAAATTGAAAATCCTAGGCATTTTAATATATTTTATAATCTTTAAAATTTTGGGCGTTTCTTAGTTTGGAAGAATTTTCTATCCACAGAAGGATTAAAAAAAAAGGACAAAATTCAATCATTTCTTTCATTTCATTTTCTTTTTAGTTTTACATCATGCATATAGACGTGCAAAAAATATTTCCAGAAATAATTCAATATTATTGTTTATTTATATATTCCCAAGAACATTTTTCACCAAAAAAAGGGGGGAGAAACATTCCTTATAAATATATATATTTTTTTTTTGTTAATGATAAATTCTCATCAAATTACATTAGTTTCTGTTAGGAATCCAAAGCGATCTCTATCCACCAAAAAAGCATTTCACTATTATTACTAAATTACCAACATCATCTAAAATTGAAACATATTTGAAATCAACGAGAATAAGAATCCAAACCAAGGGCTCGACGACTGTCATGAAAACAGCTCATCGGTGGCTCAGTTTGCACTTCTTCGCCAGCTTTCTCTTCCGTTCTTGTCGCTCTTCTTCTTCTATCAAGCGGAGTTGCTCCTCATCTTCCTCTCGTGCGATTCTGGCACTGTATATCGAAATAACGAAAAGTCGGGTGTGAGTAAGAGCATTGTCCCCAAGGAATATGACAAATATGCCACTCCTTGGGACCCGCACAAAAAATGTTTCCTTCCATTTATGACTCCCAATTTTAATGCAGAAAAACAAAACTTCTTAACCAAAGTAACTTTACGATGAGGGATGTTAGCGCAGGCACATCATCAGTATTCTCCTTCGTGGTTTCCTCCCCACTCCCCCAAAGCATGTATACGATTGACCCACACATGCTCAATAAAAAAGCACACATGAAAGATCTTGATTAAAACTATACGATGGGAGATGTTAGAAGAACAACAGAATCAGTAGTCAAAATACAGAAAAAAGAAATCGATAACAAATTTCAGTTGACATTCTCATATAAAATTACTTAATGACTCTAACCTTCTCTTCTCTTCCCTCACGATATCATCAAAATTTGCCTCCATGTTGCTATCATCCTCGTCGTCGTCATAATTACCATGATGTTTATTTCTGCAGAGAAAATAGCAACCGTTCATAGCAAAGAAATTACCTCAAACCATCTTATCAAGATCACATGAAAGCATCACCAAAAAACCAGGCACATAAGCTGACCAATCAAATTCAATTTATTATGAATCCAAAACTAAATCAACCAAAACCCTATCTCAGATTGATAGCCTCGAATCATTCTTACCGCACTCCTTGACAATTAGAGGGCATGATTCAGTCATATTGACAATAAGAAGCTCCCTTAGTCCAGAGATAGCTACTTGAGGAAAAATATGAATTATGCAGAAAGATTATTCAACAAAAATAAAGGCACTTCAACAACTGAAATGAAAGAGAGTATGTCAGAGGGCAGAAGTAGCAGGAGCAGCAGCAGCTTTACCCAATCATTTTTCTGAGCATTTTGAAAGCATCCACGTCATCATCGGAGCACTCATCGGGGAATGGTCTGACAGGCTTTTTCTTCAGGCAATTATCCGGTAGCAATACATGAGATGAAACTTGCTTGACTGGCTTATTTATCTGTTAATATTCCAGGCAGAAAGTACGAGATACAGAAACATTTAACATCGATTACGTTGTCATAACCATTTAAATGTAGAGAATGGCTCAAACCTGAGGTTTTGGAGATGCCAGTGGCTGTTTTGGTATCATTTTAGCCTTGTTGGGTTCTTGTGATCCTTTTCTCTGTTCCCATTGTTGCTTTGGAACAGATGGTTTTGAAGGGAGGTTTGTGCACAGCAGGCAGGATTTTCTAAGCACTTGGTGCCATGGCCTTCTTCTGCATAATGGAAACAGGTGTCTTTGAAGGCAAGCATTTTGACCCTGCAGGCCGGCCAGGCCCAGTCCCGTTGTTGCTACCTAGCTGCCTTTTTGAGTTCATCAATGTTGCATCAGGTTTATTAGCAGAAGTTGGCTTTTGCAATCCTACTTTCGAATGCATTTGGCCATTCCTGAAAACTGGCTTCCTTTCTTCATGACTGCCATGAATATTTCTGCCACTATTGCTAGATGGTTGTTTGCTCTTTTGTTGCACTTGAGCAGATCCCGCCTCTTGAACATCAGCAAAAACCCTGTATAAGTTTCCTCAATAAAAATTGCATGTAACTAATCTAAATAACCAAATAACAAACTAAAGTTGCAAGATACCGGAATTCAGAGCAGAGAAACTTTGATAGGCAGGCTCAGCATCATCTGTTAACAAGAAGGAATAATCTCTTGTATCCTTGAGTTTTTGGACTTTTGTTTTTAGCTGCACATTAATTGAAAAACATTTTCAGTGGTCACTCCGAAAAGAAGAAGAAAAGAAAAGAGCTGCTCTGAATACCTCATTTTTTAGTTTTGGTACATGTCTATGTCCTCCATTTTTGAAACCTGTGGCAGTTCAAGAGGAGCTCCTTTTGTTCTGCATCAGCAAACAAGATTGCAAAGGTAAGATCTCCATCTGAAATATATTAGCCGCTGTTTGCAGCATCTTCACTCCAACATGGTAACAAGTCAAATTCACAACAGCACTTGCAGTTGCAGATCACTAAAGAAAAGCAGTCTCAAATCAACAAAACCCACAACCAAAAAGCTAAGAGAACAAACCACACAAACCATGACACAAAATTTCAGATTAGATCACACAGATACTATCAAGGTTATGGATTTTCTGTCAAAATATTCATTTCACTCAATACCAAGGTCCATTTCAAGTTGTAAGTTTGCCATTCTTTTCATGAAAAAACTAAGTTAACCAAATTGACATTCCTAGAAAATTCAAGATGTTACAGTAATTGAACTGGTTCCAAAAATAATAGTATAGTAATATACTAATTTCTAGTATCAGAGACACCCTTTTCTAATAAAAGCAGTTCCGTATCGCTACCTGTGGGGCTAGCACACACCATGAGTAGGGAAAATTATCTAATTGTAAATTGCAAACCTTAGAGCAACCTTGATAAGAATAAGCAAAATTAGGCACCTGAGATTTCACCAATTTTTAATCAGATGTCACAAAGCTCCACAAACATGCATGTAAATAAGAGTGTTATATGAAGATCAAATCTGCATCATGCACGTCTCACGAGATTCAGCAAAACCAAAAGGTTTATGATACATACAGCATGCTGGGAGTTTGAAACTCTGAGAGCCAAATGTTGGTTTTCTAGTAATGACTTGCTTTCTTGAATTACTCTTTGAGCAATAACTGGCTGAGAAGGGCCAAAGAATGAGCCATAACTGCAGAAAAATGAAATAAGTGATGTGAACCAAATCATTAACAAAGATAAGCATGAATAAAGGAAAAATGCAAGCAATTTAACAATCCTACACCTGACCATAAGTTCAGACTGTTGAGATTAATCCCAGAGGATGAACTTGAATGAAAAGACAAAAATAAAAAGATAATTACAAAAAACCTCCTATACTTTTTTCCGTTTTTCATTTTCCATCTAAGGTTTGAGAAATCACGGTTTCCTCCATGGTCAACGGGACAAATCAAATTAGAAGAAAAAACATTTTTGTCCTCGTATATAATAAATATAAATCTGCACAATTTTCTCACAAACCTCATTTCTCTCTCCCAAACATGATTTCTCTCTCCAGTTTATTTCTCTCTAAAAACACTAGGTATGTTTTATACTAATTATGGACGTTGTTAAAATCATGAAAACCCCCAATTTAATAAATTAGGGTTACTGTTCATCAGGTCAGGTGGTAATCAAATCATAAAGGCTTTGTCCATACTGAACAAGAAGGAGAAGAAGGCCTGCTCACCCTTTTGGATCGGTGGGATGCTCTAGCTTTAAGAGGGAGGAGCAAATAGTCCATCGTCGATCGAGACTTTATAAACTTTTCGGTAAGAAGGATATGGTGACATATCAACAAAGGAGGGAGTTAAGGTAGTGGTATCCGCCTTTGCAGCTGGCTGTCATCGATAGTCGATCATCAATTGAGATGGTAGATAGCATTTATGCATTTGATGACATGATTGCCAATGGTCAAAATCACAAGGGCATCGAAACACCTTCTCCTTGGCATCAACCGGTCTCCCTTGGCTCTTCCATAGGCTTGGAGTTGGTTGAATCTGGTTTTTGTTGAATGCTCCAATAGATGAATTTCTTGGAACATATTTTTACTTGTAGAAGTTTCTTGGTTCTTCTAATTTTTCCCTCTTAAGTAAGGTTTATGTTCCAGATTCTCAAGTGTAACTACATGCTAGATTTCATAATACAATCAATTGCTTGTTCAAATTTGATCACAATTTCTGGAGTATACAAATTGTGTTGAGTTGTTCTATGGTAGTTTTGGCTCAAATATTGTTGTTTTGAAATTGTCAAAAAAATATTTATTTGAAGGAAAGATGTTTTATTTTTAATTTTTTCTTTAATTTTAGTCACCAAGGGCACTTTAGCCATTAAAATTATTATAATGGCAAACTTATAAATAATGATTGACTTGTATTTTGGTGCCAAAATACAGGATGTAAAGTGTAATGAAGTTACTAAAGTTTATGAAGTTACTAAAGTTTAGGAGGGAAACTAAAATTTCTCAAACCTTAGATGAAAAACAAAAAACAGACCAAAGTTTAGGAGGTTTTTTTTGTAATTATCCTTAAATATAACTTGAATGATCACACTTAGAGTGAGATGTTCCCGAGGCGAGACCACGACTGAGTGGTTTTAGACCCTGAATGACATATAGTGGGCTACGTCTCTTAGAGAATTTATAAGAAACAAACTATACCGTCACCCTAACCATACTCAGAAAGGACATGTCTGGCTGATCTTTTGGGACCAAATTCAAAAGATTTATCTTAGAACAGGCTTCAATGGCTTGGCAGTTGATATACTAGCGTAGCAAAGGCAGGCCCATTAATAGAGCTTGCCTAAACAATCAACCACTTAAAATCCCCGAACATCATGATCGAGCCACATAAGCAAGAACACAAACCAACTTTGCATCCTCGGATGTGTACAGGAAGGCATTGAAAAAGCATGTACAGGCATAATTATAAATTGAACTGCATAATTACAAATCAAACACACTATTGTGTTCAAGTGTGTGTGTGCACGTCTATGTTTACCAGAGCTTTTGCATTTACAAAAGGTCAGCAACATGTAGTACCAACAATCATCTTTAGATGGAAAAAGCAGTGCATTTCATCGTGATAATAAAAAAACAAGTTTAAATGCATAAAGAAAAATAAGTGCGTCACTCACTTATCTGATGGAAGTTTTTTCTTCTTCTCCTGGGATTTAGAAAGAACAGAACCATGTTCCTTCTGCATTTTCTTTCTAATTTGTTCTTTAATCCGCTCCCTTAATTCAAGATATTCCATTTCCTCTGCAGTGGGTTTTCGTTCTTCATATTCCTCCTCCTCAACTTGCTCTTCACCTTCCTCCTCATATTCATCATAATACTCATCTTCCTGCATGATCACAGCACTAAATAATTAGAGGGGGTGGGGGGATGCACTTAATAGTATATTTGAAAAAGGAAGTTTGATATTAAACTAGATACAATGGCTTACCTCTCTATCATATCCTCGCATTGCAGTTTATAATTTATAATCTTTTATAGTCTTCAATAAAGTAACAGACAGTTGCTCTAGTTAAAACCAATGGCTACTGGAAATACACAAGAGTAAAATAGTTAAAATGCTCAATTTTGGAAAAATACAAAAATTAGCAGCTCGAATAGGAACCCAAAATTCCCTCATAACCCATGGCAAGGCAACCTGTTACATTTGTCAAAATTTGCATAGAATCAAAATTCAACAATCTGATTTTAAGATAAAAAACACTTCAATCAGTTCCATCTCCAAACAAAATTAGACAGACGAATAAAATAAAAAAACAATTAGACATACATATCCTTTTTTGTCATTTTCATGTGGCTTTTAAACAAAAATCCTAATTTCGCACAAAAAAACTATCATAGCACTATAAAAACAATTGACGATAATTTTATTTATTTTTTTGAGAAAAAAAACATGGAAGGAAGGTATTGAGTACTATAAACGTCGAATAGCACATATTAACGCGAGAATCAATGAAATCGGATACAAATTTAAGCAAGAACGCGACAGGTCTTTTAAATAAATAAATAAAAACAACTTGAATTACCTCAAACTATCAAGAGGAAAAGTTCGAAACCGCGTTATTTCTGATCGGACAAGACCGAGACCAGAAACAAAGAGAAGACTACCACTAAAATGCGCCGTGCATTGTGATGCGCTCCCCCTCCCGATTTTACGGTTTTTCTTTCCTCTTGGTCTTGGGGTAAAAAATTTAACTCACCTCTGGTGGGTTTCTTTTCTTGTTTCTTTTTAAGCAACGCGCTTCGGTGCGCAATAAATTTTGATCAGGACCCACCAATAAATAAATAAAATATCTCATCCATTCTTATTAAGTTTTGAGATTTTTTTATTTGATGATTTTCTTTGGTTTTGTATTTTCAATTGGTTTGTTCTATTTCAATCACTTGGAAGTGAACTTGTTGAATTTAATTTTTCTAGTATTTTTTTTTTTACTTAATAGTTTTTTACATTTTATCATTTAATATTAAATTATTTTAAAATTAAAATTCATAATATTTCTCGGTTTTTTATTAGGTTATTTCATTTACATGTTCTGAATCATAGATTTTACTTGGCTTGCCTAGTTTACTGGTGTTTTTTTTTTAATTAATTTTTTTTCAATCTCATCGTTCTATGTTAGATTTATTTGGAATTGGATTTCAACTTTTTTTATATTTGTTTTTTATTGGCTTATCTTGGTCTTATAATCTGGCTTGTATATTTGTCATTTTCGCTCAGGTTGACTCAAATTATTTTTTTATTTTTAAAAAATTTTTGTTCTTCCTCATTTAATTCGCTGAAATCATAGTTTCGTCACCTTTTTTGTTTTGATAACCGTTATTTTTTGCAGGTTCCATAATTATTATTTTTTTCTAAATTTGTTCATTTAATGTAGTTGTTTGTTTTTCTATTGTCCATTTAAATTATACAAACTTTTTTGCTCAGTCAGGTCTATACCTTAAGTCTATACCTTAAGTCGTATTTTTTTTATTTCTTTAAAACATGCTTATGTCGCCTTTGTGTCTTTCTTTTATCCGATAAATTAAAAAAAAATTGGTTTATGACATAGTCAAGACCACAAATCTAGTAAAAAACTAAAAGAGTTGGTGAATTTATTGTTTTGTGATTTTTTTTTGTTCTTTAATATTTTTTTTATTAGTTATTGAATTTTTTTTTTAATTTCATCCTTTTAATTTTTGATGAGTGGATGCCTTGATAATTTGTTTTTTTACAAGGTTATCGTAGTCTTAAAAAATCCCAATATTGAGTTAGTGCCGAATTTTTCAAAAAAGAATTTGATTTTTACGCACAAAAAATTGAAAATATGAGAACCTAATTTGACAATGAGGCAAATATGAAGTATATTTTTGGGATTTCTTACCTTCAAAATTCTTTCACTTTTATTTTTGGTCCTTTTAGTTTAAAACTTTTATGTTTTGGTCCAAGACTTTATTTTCTTCATAATTTTAGTCCTTAGGTTTAAAAGAGAAGAGAGAAAATCACCAAAAAATTATGAAGGGAGAGAAAGTTACAAGTTGGCCACATTTTAACAACAATAAAAGGTTATTTTGTTTTCAACGAGTTCCATTTGATAAAAATAGTTTTATTGAAGTGTTTTTTAACCTTTATCTTGCCAAAAAAAGTAGATTGAGATTGAAAAATGGTGTTTTTTTTTTCAAGTTTGATTATGTCTTTTTGGACAGATTTAAGGGTGTTTTGAGTTGAGTAATTGGTTTATTGAGATTATAGTGGCCTTTATTAGGTTTTTTAGGTGAAGATTTATTGAAAAATGGATTTTCAATTAAAAAAAAAGCTATCATACCCCAATTTTTACCCTAAACAATTTCCCAAACAAACATTTCCAACAAAAATGTCTCTTTCAGAAAAAAAAATCATTTTAAAAAAATCTTCAAAGAAAAAAAGATTTCAAAAATAAAATATAGTTAGAGGTTGCACTTTGGCAATAATTTAATTTACAAATGGTTAGAAAATCATGTAGGTATGTAATTTAGGGTTTAATTGAAGAAAATTGCAAGAAAAGGTTAAAGCTAGTCATAATTAGAATAATTGAAAGACCAAGGATTAAAACAAAAAAGATTGTAAAGCATGGACGTCCAATTTATTCAATTGGGGGCGTAATTGAGGAGAGAATTGGAATTAAAGGCAAAACTAGCTAAATTTACACGCCAAAGACCAAAATAAAAGAGATGAAAATGTTTGAAATTCTAATTAATTCAATCAGGAGTATAATTAAAGAGAAAATTTACATTTGGCGTCAATTTAGCAAAAATTAAAAGAACTAAAAGGCCAATGACCAAAATAGAATAGGTGCTAGGATTTTTATTATTATTTGTTGTTTTTAGGAGGGCTATTAATTCAATTAGATGCTTAATTGAAGAAAAACTAAGATTTGAGGTCAATTTGATTGAAGGTGTATAAATTGAAACAATTTGTTTTTTTATTACAATATTGTTATTTTGGCCCTTTCACGACCATACAACTATTACGTAGAACATCATATTTTTTTTATTTCACCCAAAAACCTTGCACCTGAAACTGGTTTACCCTTTTCAATTATAACACCATCATTTCAATCATTTCACAACTACATAATTAGTCTCGCTAAGATAACTTTCTTGTTTCATTTCACGTCATAGACTATCACTCTCAAGAATACATAATGATCTTAATAATTACATGTTTATTATTCCCTTTGCATAAATAGCAGCCCTCATTTTAAGTTAACTACATTCATTAAATCATTTCCATACCCTAGCTTATTATTTATATTAATATTGCTTAATATTTACAGTGCATCCTTCAAACCTCTTATAGGTTCATTAACCTCAATTCATAAATTGAATTCATACCTTACTTCGACTCTAGTTTCATTAACACATTCAATATATTTACTCATGATTTACTCTGGTTGAGGTATCATTACCTCATTCGATACATTTACTTATAGTTTGGTTTGTTATGGGTCCATTAACCTATCCAGTATATTTATTTATATTTTACCTCTACAATATTCATTGAGTTATTTTAATACCTTAATTCAGCTTCATGTCAACCATTCTTATTTATTCATTTTAATGACCAACATCTTGTATCTTACATCATTTTACATTCATATATCTATTTCAATGTACCTTGAAATTTACATCATTCATGATTAATGGTCTATTTCAATAATTCAAACTCGTACTTTACATTAAACATATATTCCTCAAATTATCTCAATACTTATAGCATGTATTGTACAACAACTATATACTCTTCGGTTCTTTATGGTGATTATAGATCATGATTTATATAATCTATAATCATTTACTCATTTTATCACGTATAACTTGTATTGTAGGACATTCTTTGGCCTCTAACATCATGGCTGATTTATTTTCATGTATAGATTTTATCATATCATCTTTCCCTTCTTGTAGGCATATATTTTTATTCACCATTTCTTTTAAAATACTCAAAATTTATGCTTCAAAACATAATAACTTTGCGCCACTTCGACCAACTAACACTTTACATAACAGGTCCGTCGTTATCGTCGATTCAAATTTCACCCATTAGTCTTGCCGTTACAGTGAGTTTAAATGACTTCATTTCTCACTACTTATTTCATATACCCTTGATTCACAACCCCTAATATATAATTTTACCCTTCTATAAACATCATTAATATCTATGTTTTCTTCTAGGGGTGTACTAACTGTTACTCATATACTCAACTTAAAAGGCACTATATGCAATTTGTCTATAATCATATATGACATGAATGAATGACTAAATCCTAGATCAATCAAAACATGTACTAGTGAGGTAACAATAATGTACCTGCAACCACATCAAGTACAACTCTCAGATCCTCCCGTGTCATATATACTCTACCTACCTTGAGTCCTTTCTTTTTAAGATTTAGGTTATCCTCGGTTAGCACTTGCTTTAGACTAAATAGGGCTCATGGGTCTGTCTACTGTAATGGATTGCTAGTGGCTCTATGTAATAGTTCGTTGTCCCTAAGTACCCTCTATGGGGCAACGAGGACACTCCCTCTCTATGTGGCCTATCTCCCTATAGTAATAACAACCTCTGCTCAAATATTGGCAGTCCCTCCATCGATGTCTCTCACCTTGACAAATATAACATCTCCCTAGGGTAGCTGAACAATCTCCAAGGTGCCTCAAATTACATCTCATACATTACAGATATGTGGGTCCCCTCTGCTTTATAGACCCTACTGCAACATTAGCCCTTGTACGGGCCTGACCACTAAAGGATCCTCTAGTACTCATTTGTGTAGATCCCCTTACACTCCTAGTTGGAGTAAAGTTCCCTCCTTTTCTCTGAAACTATTTTCCACAAAAAATAGGCACTATTTGCTAAAAGCTAAGTCACACAATTGACTCGTGACTCTTTCGGCACCAGTATCTGAATCATTACTCTCTCCACCTTTCTTAGCTAGTGCCCTGCAAGCTCAACATCCTCCTCCCCTACAAATGTCACATAACTCATGTCATAATCTATTTCCGAGTTATTTTTCAAATTCACCTTTTTCTTTTCAAAATAAAAAAATAAAATAAAGACTGATATTTTGGCAAAAGCAAGCTGACAGGATTTCATATGAAAAAAATCAAGCTGCAATTCTAAATGGAATCAGGAGCTTAATTATACCATATTTTACTCAAAACTACAAAGACAATGCAGATTTAAGGTCAAATTAAATTATTATTGGATGAATTTATATAAAAATTAAGCCTATAGATATAATTAGAGCTTTAATAGGCCCATTTGATTTAATCATAAGCCAAATTAAAGTTTTATTATATTTAAGAATTAATTTGGATCCAATTGAAGGATTTAATTCGGTGCAAGGACTTAATTATACTTTAAATGGGTCAAATTAATTTTATTAGGGGCTTAATTGGTGAAACATTAAGTTTGTAAGTTCAATTTGGGCTTAATTGAGAAAAATGGAATTTTAGGAGATCACATTTAATTTTTACCAAGTCAATTGATTTAAATCGGGGGTAAAATTGTAAGAAAATAAAATTTTTAGGGTCAATTAAGCATTAATTCAAAAAAATTCACAGCTAAGGACCATTTTGAAAAAGGCGTCAAACTTTGGGGGTCTAATTGGCTGAAATCAGGGGTGAAATTGAAGGGATTTGAAAGTTTCGTGATTAATTAGGGGTTAAATTGAAGAAATCCGAGACCAAAGACTATTTTGAAAAAGACATTAAAATCCGGGGCTAAAATTGAAGTTCGTCAAGGGCAAAATTGAACAAAATTAAAAGTTTGAAGCCAATCAAGGGTGTAATTGAGAGAAATCATAAATCAAATGATTAAAATGAACTTAACCAAAATGACGTCTTTTTGGGTTAACTGTTCATCTTGCTCTCCAAAGAAGCTGCTTGAATGGCCTCCTTCCCAAGACATTTACTCTCGGTACAATGTTACGAGGTACCTAATTTCTTTAATACCAAATACTATCAATTTTATACACAAGTGACTATTTACTGTTATATCTTCTATATATTTACCACATCAATTACTTGATGGTTATTTTTTTTATTTTACTCCTAACTTTACAAATCAATACAATTAGCACATCTTAAATGACATACCAATGTCCTCTTTAGTCTAAACTAGGCATTGTTCCATTACCAAACTAACTGATTTCTTCAATTTCCCATTAACCAAGGTAACTAGTTTCCACACAATATTTGTTCACCTGTCGGTTATCTTACACGTCAATTATGTTAGAGTTCTCGTCACACACACACACACACACACACATATCAACATTAATTTTTGTGTGGCAGTCTAACATAAATTACACATGATTTTCACTGTTTTATTCGGTAACAGATCATACATCAAATCCCGCCAATGTGGTCAATAATAATTCTTGCATAGCATTTTCGCTAATGGGAAGAGATAGGCTATTATTGTTGTTTGCTAAAAGAAAAGGAGAGATTAATTGAGAAAGTGAGATGATGTTTAAACAAATGCTCTGATAACATATAAGATCAAGAGAACATAAAGAATAAATAAAAGGAAAAACAAGGATAATTCAGCAGAAAATATTATGCATTTTTGCTATGAGCTTTTGTATTAGATTCATTATGTTTTAATGCATTACAAGTGTATAAATGTGCAACTCTATGACAAATAGGAAAAATACATGACAAGAAAAGTTTTTTTCAAACTAGAATAAGAAAAATATAGAACATGAAAAATATATCATTGTATAGTTAGGATGTTGGAAGAGGATGTCTTGGATAAGCTCAGAAAGGGATGAAAATTGAATGTAATAAGATAAATATTAACACTTAAACTTTACTTCAACTCAAACTACAAACTTAGCTCGTATAAAATGGTATGGATGGACCTCTATTAATACTAGTCAATGGATTTTTCTATCACTTATTTAATATAACTTCCAACTAATACCTTTTAGACTTTTCTACATAGATGATTGATTAGTACTTAAAAGTGCATTTTTATCAAGGTTTTATATCATTATATTGCACTTAAAGTATCATTAAATTCCCTAACTTAAACATGTTTTATAATAACAAGTCTGATAACATAAGATATCTTTAATTTATGGTAAATGCTCATTTTGAATGCAGACATATCTCACAATTTAAAGGATTGATTGATGTGTTTAACTATTGAAAGTGAAAAGACAAAGAGAGGGTTAAGCTTAAAGAAGAGATGCTGGTTCAATTCAAACTGAAACATCATTCGGTTATTAAATCATGAATGGAGTTGTAGAACTTGTATTTAGGTCTGGTTTATATGGATGGAAAGCTAAGACATAGACCTAAAACTTTCATGAAGAGTCCAAGATTCAAAAGAGGTGTTTTCAAGTTCAAATTGTAGCAACAAAAGAGAAGTCGGAATCTGTCCTGCAGCCCAGACACTGTTTAGTGTTTAGCCCATATCTCAAGTTCTAGAAGTCCAAATGAGCTCATTCTTATTTTGTTGGAAAGCTGAGACAAATTCTCAGAACTTTAATGAAAACTATCTATTCAAATTTTGACGTTAGGAATGATGTTTTGTTCAGACAAGAAGATAATGGTTGTCACCAAGTCAAGAGATGGCTACCCACTCAATAATTAGTCATCAAATCAGTAGTTTCAAATTTTAGCCTATAAAAGGAGGCATTTACCATACATTTAGACATCTTGGTTTTCAGATCAAGATCATATTCTTGCTTTCATTAATCTCTTGTTTATACTTTTCATCATAACTATGTTCTTATCTAGTTTATTTATGTTTCTCTTCTTCACAATGTTTAGCTAAGTTTATTATGTCAAGGTGAAAAGGTTTCACTAATGGTGTTAGAATAAATATAATATAAACTCAACATGGACTTCAATGTTTATATCTAAGAAAGTTTGTTATTAACATATCTTATCTTTTTATCTTACTAATTCTTAATACCTTGCTTGTTAAATGATTAATCTAGATTTGTGTTGTACAACCCTTGGTACAACAAATACTTGGCACTTTCATCGCCTACTGTATGGTATAACCGACACCTGTGCTATGAAAGGAACTTGATATGCTGTTAACATAAGTTAACATCATGAATTCCTGACAATATTTAAAGGTATGGTGTTACTAAAATAAGATAATTAATATGATCATGTTAAAACTTTATAATGAACTATTAAGGATAAATCATCCAATTGGAACCTCCTTTGTCTGTGGTTTCCAGTTGATTAATAAAAAGAGTTTATACTATACTTATTTCTAATACTATTAGTGGATCCTCTAACATTGACAATTGCTTTTATCTTTGATTAATACTCGCATCAATATCACATCTCAAAAGTTCTTTTCAACTCCTTTTCATTTGTTGTTTATAATTTTAGATAGTTCACCTCCCTATGGTTCGACCCCGGTCTTGCTGGGTTATTTATTACTTCGACACTCCTGCACTTGGGATAAGACATCAATCTTTTGATCATGTCATCTACTCATATAGATATTTTTATACATTATTCAAGAATAATCTAGACATAAGAACATTCTAGACATCAGAATAATCTAAGAAAAATCCAAATAAGGACTTAAGTTATTGGTCTTACTTTATTTGTTTGGCTTTTCTCACTTGGACTTAGATCCATAATCAAGTTTATAATCCAATACCTTTTTCAAAAACTTCAATTATTTTTTTATTCCAAGAAGAGTCTTTAATTTTTGGAAGATTTTATACTAGAAAGGCTTAGTGAGGATATCAACCAGTTTATCTTGTGACTTTACAAACTTTAACTGAACTTTTTTCTTTGCAATGCATAATCAGATGAAGTGATACCTCGTGTCAATATGCTTGCTATGATTATGGAAGACAAGATTTTTCTCCAATACAAGTGTTGATTGATTGTTTATAAATATCTCAATTGCCTTTTCTTACGCAAATTTGAGCTCTTTGAGTAGTTTTCTAAGCCAAATTAAGCGATAAACACATGATGTTGCAATTACGTACTTTGTTTTATAAGTAGAGAGTGTGTCACTTTGCTGCTTCTTTGATACCCAAGTAAAACTTTATCTTCGACAGTTCTGATTTTTTTATCATTCATATCTCCAGCCTAATCACTATCACTATATCTAACAATCTTAAAATTGTTAAATGGTAAATAAAATAAATAATGATCAAGTATACCTTTTATTTATTGAAGAGCCTATTTTTTAACTTTATATGCATCATCTTTTGTTGTTTTATGACTAAGCTCATAAGTCCAACTCTATAAAGTATGTTTGGCCTCATGAATGTTAGATACCTTAAGCTTCCTACCAAACTTTTGAAAAGTATTGGATCAAACTTCTCTCCATCTTTATATATTGAAAGTTTAACTCCACATTTTGCATGCATGTTTACTAGCTTGCAATCATGCATGTTGAATTTCTTAAGAATTTCCTTTATAAGCCTTCTTAAGTAATAAAAATTACGTTCTTTCATTTGCTTGACTTCGATCCCAATAATACAAATAAATACATAAACATTAAATCAAAAAATAACAAAATAATAAACACATATTAATTAGTTTAGGGAAATAAACAAAACAAAAATATTCAAAGTATGTATCAAAACACACTAAACATATTATCATTGAAAAAAACAAACAAAGCTTAGCCTTAAACCAAGTCCCCAATGGAGTCGCCATTATATCGCAAGGGACATCTCGACGAGCTATATGTAAAAAAGGTAAAAATAGAAAAAGAAATTGTCACTTAGTTTTATGATAACTAGGAAATTCTATCTAGTCTTTTAGAGTTTCTAGGTCAGGAGTTGGTTATGTAATAGAAAAAATAACAATCACCTTATACTTATACCTAAGATAAATTGTTTCACATTTGTTTTTAATGATTAAATGTACTTATTGTGCTTACTTGCTAAGAATTTACCTGAATTAGTATGCGTGTAGTATTAAAAGTAAAAGACTATGATGATCTAGGATAGTGATTTCGAATATAGGCTTAGCAACAAGGTCTAATCCTCATATTTGAAATATGGACATTGGACTTGCGAGTATGAGAAATGAGAAGTTGGGCTTCAAGCTCATTTTCTTTGATTTTATTTATTGAAATAGGTCATAAGGACACTACTCACTCTCAATGGTTCTATGTGGGATCACGTTGATCTAGCCTAAATTCACTTGTCACGTCAATGAACTCTATCCTGAAATAAAAACACAAAAATAAAATCATACATATAAACATAAGCATAGGAAATTCAAATTCAAATAAGAAAAGAATATTTACAAATAATTTTTACAATTAAAAATTAATGTTAAAGTTTTAAAAATATTTATATTTATGATTTTAGAATGTTGTCACCATAGGTGACTTCGTTTCTTAAAAGCGATTGAATGGATAATCAAAGAGGTAGATTAGAATAGTATATTGTTGAGGCACCCTTGAACCCATAAGTTCATATTTTTACATACAATAAAAAAAACAAAATATTTTGAAAATAATTCATGTATCTGCCATTTTCATTTTTCTTTCAACTTTCGAGGATAGAACTTATTTAAAGATCATGCATTCTTTGGTTGATTCTTTGATAAAAAAGAACAATCAATAAATTTTTCTTTTCACTTTTAGAGACATGACCTACTTAAAGACTATGTATCGTGGATTGATTCATAGATCATAAAAAAGAACAATCAATACATAATATTGGATAAATAAATTGCATCCTAGGAATACATGGACCTTGGAATGACACCTTTAGTCATGGATTAATCAATTTTAGGACCTCCTAGATAACATTCATCCTGAGTTGATTTATGGATAAAGAAAATAATTAATACATGACATGACAAAAGGACAAGAAGTTCAACAATTGCACATAAAAAATAGTTATCTATTAACCGATTCCATTATCTATGAAGTAACATCCAAGAAATAGGGCTCAATATCGAACATTACCATTATAGTTGATTCGTGGATAAAATAAACAACTAATACATAAAACAAGTTAAAAAATGCACATAAAAAATGATCATGTATTAATCGATTCTATTTTGTTCTAAACAACATCCAAATGACAATACCTGATATCGAACCTTTCTATCTTGGGTTAATTTGCGGATAAACGAAATAATTAATACCTAAAACAAGTTCAATATCACATAAAAAAAAGGGTCATGTTTAACCAGTTATACTATCTGTTAGACAACATCTATAGGAGAAGGTCTGATATCAGACCTTACCATCATACGCTTATTTGTGGATAAATGAAACAATTAATACGCACATCAATCTATATCCTTTTTAATTTAATATATCTTCATAAACCACTAATAAACTCTTCTTTTCCATTAAACACATTAAAATATTGTCATCACACATGTAAACTACTTCTTGATTAATTGTTTTTTCACTCAACACATTTTTTTCATATCATGTTCCATTTTCACATCATATTTTATCTATACTTCATTTTATCATATGAGTGTATTTAGTTCATGCTATTATTTCATTTCACAACACTTTTAATTCATTTCATATTTCATCACTTAATTACCATCATATATGCCTTCTTGGACTTCCTAAGCATTTATTTCATTCCAACCGACTAAAATCATTAGTTCATCTCATCATCCATTTATATCATTATTGGTTTGTCAATATCATTTTTAATCTTATTGTCTGTTATGTCCATTATGGCTTATTCATATAAATTTTCAAACTCAATATACTTCCAGTCTATTTTTGGCTTGTATATATATTTCTTCCATTCTCATATATGTTACGTCCATCCAACTCCTTCATTTATTATTTTTATCTTGAATATTTCTTAAACTCATTTATGAAATATTTCAATGTTTCTTTCTAACTTAAATATTTTTTATATCCATTTGTGGCAAGTTCCAATATTTTTCCAACTCAAATATTTCTCATGCCTATTTATGGTACATTATAATATTTTTCCAACTTAAATATTTTTCGTGACCATTTATAGCACATTACAACATTTTTCCCTATTCAATTTTTTTTTCATGTCCTTTTATGGCACATTATAATATTTTCCCCACTCAATTATTTTTCATGCCCATTTGGCTCATTTACATAATAATTATGACTTATCCATATATTTCTAGATTTATCTATTTGTCCATAAGTTTGGTTAACGCTTTAATCAACTTATTGAATTCATTTGATCCATTGACATATTCATACTCGTACGCTTTCTTGTTCATAATCAATAATTCTTTTAGAAATCCATAACTAGTACTTCAAGCATAATAACTCTCACCGTTGTAACTGGATTAACATTTAAAATATTAGACCTGCCGTTGCAGCTGATTTAAACTTTCACACATTAAATTCTACCATTGCAGTCGAGTTTTATTTTCTCAAATTCAATTTCCACAGTCAGTCAATTTAATTTTCACATATCATTTTCCTACTCTATATGCATATCTTGTCTATCGTTTATTTTCTTGCCCATAACAATATTTACACCACATTTGATTTTAACACTATTCTCTATTCTTGTGGTCGGTTTAAATACTTTCTAAATCATAGCCCCCACTCATTTGGTCGGCATAATATACACTAGATCAATATACCTCTACTCATATGGCAGACTCAAAATACACCTGATCGGTAGCCCTCACTCATGTGGTCGGCTCATAAATGGTTATCGTTGTAGCAATCAATTTCGATTATATACTAGATATCGTCATTGCAGTTGATTACAATTATCTATTAATTAACATCATTGTGATTATTACAATTATCTCTAAATACTGTCATTATGGTTTATTTTAATTATCTAATGGTAATAATCTTTGTGGTTTATTATAAATCACATGTAAAATATCACCATATTTGTGGTCAATTACAAAACACATATAACTTTCTAAGTACATGCATTATAATTAAATATTGATAGAAAATCTAAAAAATACCAAAACATTTTAAATAATTAAAAAAGAGTAAGGAAGAGCAATCTCTTATCTTGAGCTCCCGAGAAGTCAAATCCCACTTTGGATACTTTTCCTAGAACTCCCAAATAAAAATAATTAATGTTCGTTTAACATATACATTTAACCATTTGTCTAACATTCAATTCTATGCAACACATAATTTCATACATTTCAATCATCATTAAGACGCAAAAAATCACATTATTAACCAAATTCTAAAATTTTAACATTTTAATATATATAGACCCTAAAACAACTAAACATTTAATAATCTTTATTAAAAACATTCAACCCCAATCTCCAGCATTCCTATAGATTCCTAAACATCCATTATACTCTTGATTTTCATTTTTGTTCCATCTATATTCTTAGCATCAAATGTTTCAACTTCCTTCCTACACTTTTCAATATATTTCATAGCTTGACAACATGCATTTAATTTAAGAGTTTATTTCCTTTACAATTTTTTTTATGCTTTTTCTATCATCCATAAGCACCTAACATTGCACAAAAAAAAAAATATTCACATATCACCCAACACTCTCCACTTTACCTAAACACACATCTATTATGAAATTCACACATACTAACAAAATCTTCCTCGAACATAATTTATCATATCTACACTTTTAATGAACATATACCATTAAAAAGTTTAACCGAATTTTCATACATACCTACCACGCTAATTTATACAATTTAACCCAACTCTCAACTTCCATTTATGCCAACCATATTCATAACCAATAATTTTTACTTTAATTTATCTAATTTATATAATAAAATCTTTCACAACTACATAGCACAAAGATATTCATACCAAACCTTTTTAAGTTTATATCACAATATACAAATATCCATTTTAAAATAAATTCCTTCAAACCTACAAATTAATTATTTAGTCAATTCAGTCAACATTTATAATTTGTTATAACTACTCATTTTAAAAAGCTTTTATTCAAGAAATATAAATGCAACACCCAAGTATAATTAGCCAATTCAAATAAAACTTGAACATTTTTCTTTATCTCAATATAGCTTAACTCATAGTTCTATTTGGTAATCATTTACTCACCTAAGTTTTCAAAAATTTATACTTACTCTTTCTAACACATAACACAACATACATAACATTTCTTTAAATCCAAATTCTACTTTAATTTTCATTTTTCATGCTTTTACATTAATCCTCAAATACATCGATCATAACAATTATAAACTTTTTAGCATTCACAACTAACCATTTAATCTATATAAAATAACACTAATAATTTTTAAACTTTCTTAGCACCTAACCAAACATCTTATCATAACAAGTATCCTCACACATACATGCACACACGCACAATCCAATTTAATATTCACATAAAACTATGGCATCCTTTTCTTTTTCCTATATGGCCATCAATGTACCAATTATAAATCCAATTGTTCTTGTCTTGCTTTTATGTTTCAATTTACCTATTTTCTTATTTCTTACACTTTATAAGCTTTTCATTTTCTATGGCTTTGAGCCTCATTCAACACCTTTCATATATCCATCATATCACACACACATCAAGTTAAAATTTCATTTTCATCCACTAATCTTAAAACATTTCAATAATCTATTCACATTCACATTACAACACACACAATTCCCTTACATTTACTCACACCTTTTCCAAAATATTTTATGTCATACTAACAAGTGCCCAAATTAACAAGGCCACTAAATTTAATAATTCTAAGCCTTTCATTGACTTAACAATATTTTTCCATTACCAAAGTATTCAAACCTCTAGTCCATATCCTTCCATACACATATTTATAACATAAAAATCTAACTAAACAACTTATTTTCCAAAAAATATCTCTCACATCATTTTCACATCCCTTAGTTTAAAAGTTCTATTTAATCCATAAATTTAAAACTTTTACCTAAGCTTTTAAACATCTACTTTTACTAAAATATACAAACTCCCAATACGTAACCTTCTAAAAAATACAATTTCTTGTGCAATTATATCAATTAAATCAACAATCTAATACAATTCAAATCAACTATCCATTTCTTAAAACTTCCTCGTATGGCCGACCCTAAGGGTCCTTTTTCTTCCAATGATTTAACTCAATTCCTCCCCATGTTTTCCTCTAATAACAATCACCACATACCAATTTAGCAATATTACAAACAATTAAACACCCCCAAGAGTCCATCATGGTCGACCCTAACTTATAGCCATTTTTAGATTTTTCTTCAATTTTAATCAACTTCTACTCTATCTAATATTCATTCCATGTCAAATTAACAATTTTACAACTAAACACACTTTTCCCTAAAATTTTGTTCAAGGAACCTAATTTAAAAAAAAGTTAGGGATTTCACTTTAAAAATGTTCAAAACTCAAATCAACAAAGAAATAATAGATGAAAAACACATCACCAATCAAGTTTGATACTAAAAGTGTCCTCCTTTATATGCTTTGGCTTTCAACACCTCTTTTTTCTCCATAATTCCTTGTTTTTCTTTTGAACTTTCAACTTTCTCTCTCTCAAACTCCCTCTAAATTTCTAATTTGTGTTTCCTCTTTTATGATCTACCATACACACTCAAAACACAATAATTATAGACATAGTCACTCAAAGTTTTAAGAACAAGATGAAAAACATGCCATTTTTTGCCAAAAAAAAGTTGACCAATTGCTTTTAAAGGAGGAGGGGTTGTTTATTCTATCTATTTTTCTCCTATTAAAAAAAATATCACTACTTAATAATTTGTTTTATCTTCTATAAGTTTTCCCCGATCATTGGTATTTTTCATGCACAAATTATTCTTAAATTTTTTCAAGACTTTTACACCAATTTATCAAGACTTTTCATTTCTAATCACAATGATTCTCTCATAATTTTCACCAGTTTTGATTGAAAATTTACGTGATTGTACATGAGGCTTGTACTATCAGTCAACGTTATTCATGTGTAAAATTATACATTGTTTAATCAGAGTTTCATTCTATTATTATTACTATTGTTGTTGTTGTTGTCGTCGTCGTCTAACTATTTTCACTCTAATTTATAAAAATATTCTTTTAAATAATTATTTTATCTGATCTTGGGATTTGCTTGATTTGTCACTAGGTTGACATTTAGTGTACCAATTTATTACTTTATTTCATGTGAGATTTAAATTAATTTTAAGGAAATTTTCCTCTCAAATCACAACAATTTTCCCTCTTAATTTATTATTTTTTATTGATAATTTTCCTATTTAACATTAGTTCACAAATTTGGGGTCGGGGTTTACTTTCTCAAAATAATTGTATCACTTGTTTTTTGGCATAAATTTCACAACAAATAGACAAACTTCAACACATATATCTATGCATAAAAATTTCAACACTAAAGCCAAACAATTACATCTAAGATAAACTAAAATCAATCCCAATTCTCCCAGTTCTATCGCAGTGTATTGATTCCATTATTTTTCTACCTTATAAACTTAAATCTCGATGGTTTCATACCCCAAGATTCACTATGTTATGGACCTAATAGTTCAAATATTTCATCACAAATCATATAAAAACCAATAACATGTTAAACATTATCTAGGATAAACATTAAAATATGTTAGGGGTTCGAAAACGACCTTTATAAAATGCTAGAGTTAGGTAGAAACTGCTGGAAAAAAGGATTAAAACAATGATAATATATGGGTTGCATGTGCCAGGTATGTGACCGAGATTGTGGCACGTGAATCCATACTCCGATGAAGGGAGGAGACATGTGAACTACTTGATATGGTGTGCCTCCTTTTCTCTCTGCTTTTACACGATGATGAAGATCATTGCCATTCTAGAAGGGAGATTAGGCTAAGAAAGTTCTTGTTTCTTTTTTGTTTTCTTGCACCTTCTCGTCTTCTTTTTTTTCTTCATTTCTTTCCTTAATTGCAACTACTATTGATGGGTTGCATGCGCCAGGTATGTGACCGAGATTGTGGCACGTGAATCCATACTCCGATGAAGGGAGGAGACATGTGAACTACTTGATATGGTGTGCCCCCTTTTCTCTCTGCTTTTACACGATGATGAAGATCATTGCCATTTTAGAAGGGAGATTAGGCTAAGAAAGTTCTTGTTTTTTTTTTGTTTTCTTGCACCTTCTCGTCTTCTTTTTTTTCTTCCTTTCTTTCATTGATTGCAACTACTATTGATGGTGTTGTAATAGTTTGGCTAGAATTGTTGGACGAAAAAGGGTGGATTTGTTAGTGGTGTAACTATGGCTATAAGGCCCTGATTTTTAGTGATTGAAAAGTTATCCAATAATATGTCATCTGCCACAATAAATAACTTGTCATTCATTTAAAAAAGATTTGGAGCAAGTCCTTAAAAAACAAAACCTTACTAGGCATGCCTCATTAGATTTGAACTTCTTATGTCATCATAAGTTTCAAGTTTTTTATGTTTTTTTTTTCATTATGGTTGTTATCTTTTAAGTTAATTAATCCTACTTATTGTTGTTAAGTGTTAGAAGAACTTC
>Ga0307509_10003571_pt1 | contig 23413 bp, 25 predicted proteins | sample 10_EM_MG_FD_202245 | JGI IMG/M metagenome (GOLD analysis project Ga0307509, IMG submission 202245) | Populus trichocarpa ectomycorrhiza microbial communities from riparian zone in the Pacific Northwest, United States - 10_EM | ecosystem: Host-associated > Plants > Roots > Unclassified | place... | reverse complement strand
GACAAACTCCAAGCGGCGCTAGGAAGGTCCTCACTGGTATTAACTATTCTTGAGAGTAAGGGCATGGAGTTTGATGATGTTTTCCTTTATGACTTCCTTAGCACAAGCCCATACAGCCATAAATTGAGTGTCCTGGAAGAGCTTTTTAAACGGGGGCATCACACTGGTAAGATTTACTGCATAAAAATTGGTATTTCTTCGGGGGGGGGGGGTCTGTGTTTTGTGTTAACCCCTTTCAGTTTCAAAAGATCTATCTCTAGAAGATCATTTGGGACCAGGAGAAATCGAGAATAAAGAGAGCTAACCAGAAGGGAGAGTAGGACTAGGAAGCGAGCATAATATGTCTGCTTATCAACGGAGCCATGAAGACTGGGCCAAAGAAAATATCGTGAGTAACCAAGGGCCTATATCCTAAAATAGATGCTCATAGCTTCACAGGTCCTCTGCTCGGAATTAAAGGTGATTCGATAGCAGTCAGCTCCTTCTTTTTAACTAAGTTTATATGCTGATCCTGCTCCGGGGTGAAGCACCTATATGTGGGAGTGACCAGAGCTCGCAGTAGACTCTGGATACTAGAAAGCAATACAAGTATCTTGGGCTCAGTGCAGCGCCTGTTCAATCAAACAGCAACCTCATTGCTACCGCGCCAATACCCTGGTCCCATACTAGATATTTTAGAAGAACAACATATAGAGGTATGTCCTAAACATGGGCTAGATTTCCGGCCAGATTGGCGGCTCTAACATCCTTAGGTTTCGCAGCTGCATAAGCGGCTGTCTACAGGAAGGACAATCAGTGCTTCTCAATGGAGAGAAATGGGCTATCAAATGATTGATGACCGGAAATATTCTAAAGTTCGCTAGCACATGCTACGTTCCCAATATACAAGACTCACTATTTCCATTTTAGGCTCTCCGCTGCTTTCAGGATGTTGAAGATCCTAATGGGATTGCATTAGCCAACGCGTATATTACCGAGCAAAACGGGCTCACTAATCGAGCGCTGGAGGAGTTTGAACTGGCTAATCTTGATTTTATAAAAGCATCAGAATTTTTCCTAGAAGCTCACAGCATCGCGAAGGCAGTTCAATGCCGGAAGGAAGGGGGTGATCCAAAGGGGGCAGTTAGTGAGTAAATCCCAAAGAAGAGCTTTGATACCAATGGCTTATGGTATAGAAATTCTTGCCGATAATGGAGCATATGAAGATGCTGCCTGGCTCTCAGCAGATGTTGGCTTGTTTTTACAAACTAGCGAGATATACACTAAGCTTAACAAATATGAGAGGGCGCTTGCGGGGTATGCTCGTGGGAAGCAATTTAAACGGATGTTTAATTATCTTAGAAAGTATATACCCGATCTCCTTTTCTGTTTAATTCCTGGAGCCCTGTGGCATAGTGTGGTTGGATAACAAGGGAGAATAGGTTTGAGTCCGAAATTGAGCCTTGCTGTTGGAAACAGTATGCACTACTCGGCTACTTAGGGGAATTTGGGAAGAGCGACGTGACTCCAGATGATTTCGAAAAACGGGCTCTTTGTCTTTTCGGATCTCTCAAGGAGCAAGAAGTGGTTTTGTTAAGATTTGGCCTGGTGAAAAAACTTTTCGAATTGCTTAGTACTGACCAAAAATACATGGAAGCATACGAGATCGGGGCGAGCTTTGGGCTCACAGCGGACTCCATTCAATTGCTTAATGAAAAACTCTTGTTAAAAGATCTGAAGCTGGAACAGGAGGCCCAGCTGAACAAGGTGTGTGAGTTTCTACAAGCAGAGCATATAGCATCCAACCCTTGGCTCAGAACCGGAGGAGATGGAGGGATCCACGAGGTGCTATGGGAAGCTGTCGGGAGAGGCAGCCCAAAAATCGATTCATTTGTCGAAACGTGGAAAGGTATTAACCGAGCTTTCGATATCGCTGCTCGGCGCAGGACCGGACTAGATATAAGAGAAATCGGCCAAATACGGATTGCTAGTTATGTAGATATTCTAGTATGTTCCTAGAAGACGCCTATGCGGTGCATGCCTCTAACTCACCTATAGGTCACGAGGAGCGCATATCCAAACAATGAATTTCCCCCACCCTTTGAGTGCATCGAGCGTGTGCTTAAGGATTTGAGGATAGTCTCTTTACATGAGACGATCCCTTATTCAACTCAACTCTATTGCGGGATTTACGAGATGCCACGCCAGCTGGGCAAATATACCCTCCTGGACTGGTCACCACTCCATGCTAGCTCTACAACAAGACTCCCTCTCAGGCCGGTGGGTATTGGATCGCTGAGACGAAAAATCTTAAGACATATTTTAGGGGATATCGTCCCCCCCTTCGATGAAGCGATGCGAGTAATATGGGGTAAAAAGGCAGAACTTCAACCCCCACCCTCAGTAACACTAGGTAGGAATTATCTCAGAAAATTCAATCATTCCTTACTTACATACGCTTAGCCGAAACCCACTTGGAAAACCTAGATGTAGGTTCTGTGCATTGAAACTTTGCCCTCAGACCTCTCGCTCACAGCGTACTAGTGGGTGGCACGCCTTTGCCAAATATTTTCAGAATTTTCTACAATGGTCAAGGGCAATAGAAAGGCTAAAGATTCCTTCCCGGGGAATTGTGAGATTTTTCGGCCCATCCCACCCAGAAATATTCGTTTCTAATGTAGCGCAGGGGATTGGAGGTTCTGGCGAGGAGTTTTTCTGGAGCACATGGAGTTCAGATCCTCGTATGAGCAGAGCCTCGATGCTCTATGTGGCATTAGGTCTGAACTCATGACTCGAGATGGGGTATATCGTGCATCATACCCACATTTGATTAAGGATGACACAACACAGTATCGAGTGGAATCTGCTATTCGAATGGGCACAGGAGCTTGTCTGTCTTCGCTTTTGGCTCAATACCAAACATCTTTATTTCTAGGTATGTGGAATAGCGCCAGATTTTCTCAGACTAGGAGAGCTGTACCCTAACAAGCAATAGGCTATAAGGACCAGTGGAGGTCCACCCTCCTGGAACTGCGCAATCAAACGATGGCTAGGGGGAATCAGAACCTGAAATATGGCTGCGCGATGATAACTTTAGTTAATCGATACATGTCGGAGACTGAAGCAGGGGATTTCCCTGGGCGATTTGTATGATTCGTTCAGCTACCCGCCTTACAGTTGATTTTGTTAACTTCAGCATAGTGCGAAAATATCTATAGTATCCTAGATATTATGAGGAGAGAAAAAAGCTCGCTAAATTTTTATTCAGCCTCCGTCGTTTCTCTCTATGAAGAATTAACATTCTCTTTGGTAAGCAGGAAATTTATATTTATATTTAGCGTTTGATATTAACGGGGTTAGATTTTCCTGGTACGACCTTATGAGTTTCTCATTCCGGATTCTTGGCATCGTTTGTACTTCAGGGGATGGGAAAGAAAATATAGGTCACCTTCGATTCTGGAACGCTTCCTGTACCAGCAGTGTCTAGCCAGAGTTTGTTTGAGCTTCTGCGAGATTGTTATAAACATAGAGGGAAAGCCTACCAAAGAATTCGCCTTAGCTCGGCGAAGCGTCACCTTAATTGTTGTGTGTCTCATCAACTTGGGTACCTTTTTTCCCCGACCGGCGGGATATGCAGAATTATGGCGGAAGTCACAAGAGGTTTGCTTTTCCCCTTAGGGGAGGCTTGGAAGTTGCGGTGTGCTTATTTTCTGCTTAGGTTTTCGATTGTGCCGGGTTAGATGCTCGAGGTATCGTAAAACTACGCGAGGACAAACTCATAGGACGTTTAACAAAAGTCTTCCAGGAGTATAGAGGGCGGGATTCAATCCACCTTGTATGGGGCCACCAAGGACGGGTCGACTCGTTTGCTGGGATTCCATTGAAAGGAAATGGGATCTCAGTTGTGGCGAGCAACCCTGTAAGGCAGCAGTGGAAACCGGGTCAGACCCAAGACACACGGAAGCTCAACGCTGCCTATATTTTGACCGCTTTTTGGAAGTTGAATGGACGGAAACTTCTGGAGAAGATACAGGGACGTAGGAGGTACTTCGCCGGGCAGTACAAATATCCTAAAAATTGTTGACTACTAGTGGATATGGGAGAGGATAGAAATTGGATGTATTGATGGCGGGTCTTTATCTTTCTATTTTTTCTTCCCCTTCGAACCTGAGGACTGTTGGGTGGTTAGCAATGAAGAAAAATATTCCTACAACCTCTTGGGCCCCAATTTTCCAAAGCCAATCAAATACATTGAGATATTAGCCAATATGCGAGAATGAAAGCCCAATCAGTACAGAGAAACAAGAAACCAAAACCATCCACGTAGTCCATTCCATCAATCAACCTCTTTCTGTAATCCACTGGCGGAGGCGTTGGTCCTATATGTGCCGGTGGCTCTCAGGTCTGTGCGTACTATGCTATAGCCTCCAAGCAACCAACTAAACCATCCTCCCACAACCTCCGCGTAGTTCTTCTCAGCTTTGCCCAATTGGCAATAGGTTGTTCCAACCCTTCATGTAAAATTTAGTATCTAGTTGACATTTTTTAACATTAAGAAGCAATTCCTCCTGGAATGGGCTTGAATATTGGTGAAGTAATTAGGTCAACTTCAGCTCCAGTGTTCCCAACAGCCAGGGGGGACTGCCGAGAACCCTGCGCGGGAGCGGGCAGCTATCTATAGTCCGCCTAGGGTGGTCAAAGTGCAGGACAACAGGCCCTACAGGGTGGGGCATGAGTGCTCAGTGTAAGGGGGATGACCGAGGAGGGCACGATTGATGTCTCATGATGCTATAATTATTCTTTCGAAGGTGTACGATTTCTGCTTGGACAGGTATGATAAAGGAGTGAAATGTCTGGTCTATCCATACAGTGCTTGAATGGGCCTTGCGAGTCTGCAGTAATAGGTCGTATGAACTTGGAATTTGCTTTGAGCTGCCCTCAGTGGCGCTGAACTTACGGTAGAGCTCGGCCGCTGAGTTGTGAGTTAAAGCACGCGACAGCGGAAGGCTGACATCTAAAGTCGGTAAAAAGTGATCGTGAGATGTATCCTTCCCACCATACCATGACATCGTGCCCACATAGCTGTAGAGATTAGAGTGAAATAACAAAATTATTTTGCTGTTAAGCCACAGTCGAATCCTCCTTCATCAGCAACACTTATAGTTATAACTCTTAAAAATTTCCCTAGGACCCGCTGTACTCTTCACAAGACGCCCAGAGAAACAAATAATTTGACCTCCTTCGTCCGAGTGCCAGTCTCTCAACTCAGAAGGAAATTAATTTCTGTAGTCTCAGACTCTCGTTTACGACAACTCACTTTCCTAGGTTACTTGAATTAGAAATTAAGTATCAGAAGTTACCGCCCCCTTCCTGATCTTTAGTTTCCTGATCTTTAGTTTAATAGTCACCATGTTTGAAAAGAAATGGCCAACAAAGATACCGTAAAAACTTGAATAATCGACGGTGCGCTAAGTCGTTGCGCTTTCCTCCCTGTAAGGTCAAGAAAATTTATTTTTTCCTATCCCAGGAGGGAGAAAGGGCTGTATTTTACTATGTCGCCCCCCCTCTTTCCAGAGAACGGAATTTTGGACTACATGGAACACCGTCCAATTATTCATGTTTTTACGGTACACCGCAGATACCTCAGACTAACACCGCCAGACCTTTGGAGCAACAGGTCCACATAACTTCCTATACTCGCTACCGGCAAGCACCCGTACCCGGTTTACAGGTACTCACACATAGTGTGTGACACGAGCGGAGAATCTCGAGGGCTCGAGCCTCAAGAGCCGACTAATTCCTCGAGCCGAGCCAGACTCGAGCCAGGCTCGAACTTTTGTGATATTTGATCCTCTGAAAAGTTTTATCTCAAATCTCGCAACGGGTAGGGCGGAAGGGAACGGGACTGAAAGGGGACAGGTGAAGTGAAGGGCTGGTGAAAGCGGGAGCGGACAGGTATCGCAATATGAATCCTAGTTGAAGCCCGGAAAGAAGAAACGGTATGAATTTAATATTTGAAGGGGTTTCCTTATGGGGATCCATTTCCACACATCATTGAAGGCCTAAATGTCAGCGTGTAGTTTAGTATTGTAGGGTGCAAAGCAAATGTTTTCTCTAACTCTATGGCTTGCACGATTGTTGATTCAAAAGACAGGTATTTCCAAGAAATGAATTGTGCCGACCCGAGTCAGATTAATCCCAACCAAGCTTCGGACCTCTTGAGATCATGGATTTCAATACCAATGGAATCTCGATCCATGAGAATCCTTCCGATTTCCAGCTGTTCTGCCTTTGAGCAGGTGATATCTTGTACCGACTAACAAATTCAGGCTCGAGTCTCTTTGCTCATCAGCCGAGCCGGATCGAGCCCATGGTCCGGCTCGACCCGAGTCGGCTCGTGATATACACTACTCACACAGCGACACTTATTTTCCTACAAAGATGTCTCATACCCTCAATATGCTGTTTTCCCGTTGATAGCAGCTTTCACTCCGTCTCATCTCGTTGCTTCCGTCCGGAGAAGAAAGGTTATATAACCCTAACCCCGCTGGCTCCTCGCCCAAGCTTAGGGTCAAGCTGTATTGGTGCCATGGGTTATATTATGCATATTATCCGGCGGCGGAATAGGGTTTGTGGGTTATTAGTACGGTAGTGCGGTGTGAATTCCGACTTAGAGAGAAAGGAGTGTATTTATTGTGTTGTGGCGAGTAGCTCACACAGTTAAACTATTAAAGTTACGGTCATTATCGGTATCCTTTGGACTTACTGCACTCCACCTTAGAATCACATCATGGAAGACGATGTAACTATGATAACTTCGCACTTTGTGATCCACTCAAGTATCTCTTCCGAAAATACACTAGGTGACATATGGTATTTCTTTCACTTCACTTCGCCCCTCCGACCCAGCTGTCACCCCATGCATTCCCTACGCTCCCACTGCCAACGCGACCCCCAGCCCCCCCACCATAACCCTGACAATGCAAACTCAAATCTCTCACCAAGAAGCCACCCTCATGCTCGTTCGCCGTGCGTTCTAACCATTTCATATGATATACAAACATGACATTAATCGCGATCTAATCCTTAGTAACATCACAAAACTAATGATGGGTGTCTAGCAACATCCCTCCCCCTCAACCTCGCGGTCTGTCTAGGTTGGAATTTAACGTTACCCTTAACCCAGGAAGTATTTTTCCTAAGTATCTTGGTGATAGGATCAGGATTCAGGTTGAGTTGCTTAGCTACAAATTCCGGAACTTCAGTATTACCGGTATTATGCTGACCAGGAAAAGCCCTCGTGGTTCACTCTGTATCTGTAAAGGGTCATCTCAACGACAGTCTCAGGACTAGTGAACAGGAAGTCTCTCACTGAGCTTGCCGAGGAAAACCCCGAACTCGCAAATGGTGTTCTTAAAGGTGGGAGGTTTTGTCCTTGGTGGGTGACATAATACGGTATGGTATAGCTTGACAATATTCTGGCGGGTGTAACGAGCAAGATCCGGCATGACAAAAATTAGTGGGTGACGAATAGGGATCAATGACAAGTAATTGTTGGAAGAAGCGTTGTTCTATTAAGAGAGAAAAAAGAAAGAAAGAAAGAAAGAAAGCCACGAACTATGTAGAGAGGCAAGCAGCGGGAGCGCATACGCAGCGCCCGGGAATTTCTGGGAACAAGAGGGGACAACATCGCACAGCCCAAGGTTCAAGCGCAGTGTTCTCAACGGGGCAGTCCGTCCGTCCAGAAGGCGGACGGCGGTGGACGGCGTTAAGCGGTCCCGTCCCGTCTTTTCCGAAACTTGCCCGGCACCCCGACGCAACGGACTATATAGTACCCCCGCCGTCCCCCGTGAAAAATGCTTCATGTTTGGCTGGGAGATGATTCATCACCGCTCAGGAACCAACCCCAAATAGTAAGCAATCCTGGCCGGATTGCTTACATTATCACATATTCCCCGGGTGAACCTTTTCAATACCATGCTCTTGGCGTGAAACCCTTCCGGATACCATTAACCGAGAAATATACCATCCAAAAAGTGAAATCTATTCAAAGAATTACCTTGCCACCGGCCCACAATAAACAACTTCTCTCTATCACTCAGTTTATGTTAAAAAATTCAGGAGAAAATTCAGAAAAATACCAGCAGGCCTCAAGTAATTCTTGATTTTTTATCTGATTTTTTAAATTACTTTTGCATCACTTGGTGAATAAAAAGAGAGGGGAAACCGTGTGCATTGGTAAATATTTTGCGGTTCCTCATAACATGAAACCTTGTGATGGTATGTTTTCGCCAAGAATGGTATTCTAAAGGTTTATTCGTAAAAAATGGGGGGCCTTAAAACAAGGTTTTACATAATCTAACTGGACTAACGTGGGACAGGACTCGCTACCAGGGTAGCCCGAGATCTATGTCCTGGGTATCTTTGTTCCTGATAACTACCCGTTTTTGAACCTCTTCTCCAGGTAAACAAGACTTCGCACCCCCATTGAGTTCAACCTTATTCTACAAAGCCATATACTGTATCTCTGCCGCAAGATGGATTCGAGCACGGCTTTCTTTGACTTCATATTTTCAGACACTCCGAAGGATTCCAAAGCCGCATACGAATCATTAAGCTCCAAACCATACCAAATTTTTGACCTCCTGTTGAAGGAAGGTCTTTTCACAAATTTCTTCTCAAGAATAGAAGTTTATGGAAACAACCTCGATAGCATGTTAAGTCAATTTCCTAGCTTCCAACAAGATGATTACAGCACCTCGTTATTACGGGAGATTATTAGAGCCTTTACTCTCTCATTACTTGCTGAAAGGTTCGACAACATGAGAGCTATGAGTGCAATCGCGAGAATTGTTCTCTCGGTGGTAAAATTATCGGATCCGAGGACCTTAGGGCAGTTTGGTGTGAGATTAGGAGCTCTCCCGGGAATATTGAGGATCTTGATTGCCGAAGGGCACATACAAAAGCTAGCCCTAACTCACAAACGATGCTTTGAAGATCTCATCTCTGAACCACAAGCCAGGGAAAAATGGGTTGAATTTATTATGGAACTCTGCCAGGGGTGTGAGGTGCATGGGTCGAAGCCTAGCTCTCGAGGTTTGGCGAAGTTTATTCGCACTGTTCCTTGTGAATTCTGCAATTCTAACGTTTCTTTTGATTGCGTACTCAACGACGGCCCTGAGGGGGAACCTGAGCGAGTCTGGAGCTCGTCTTTCGGGCTAAACATGGAGTCGAATGTGTTCAAATACCTCTTAGGCGAGCCACTTGGACCATGGAAAATTATTCTTTCCCAACAGGCTATGGAAGATCTGGGAACGCAGAAAGCTCAAAGTAATTGTTCCACTAGACCAAGCACTTTTTTTAGGGAGGAATTGCTAATCTTAGTTAGGTAGCTTCGAGGATGTTCGGCGAAAGTTCTCCGAGCTCGCTTCCGGAGACTGGGCTGGAAAAGAAATCCTCCACCGGGCGAAGTGGAACAACTCACTGAGCTATCGAATCCCTTTATTCAAAGCCTTGTACAAAGCCAAACGTTTTATCTTATGGCAAATTGATGCCGCTTTTGATGAAAGGTTTGGCGAGGGTTACCAAGTTATAAAAGGTACGGGTGCCTGCGAAATTAGTCTGGTAGGTAGAGAACTAATAACAAGTAACCACGGTTTAGTATGGGCTGTTGGGAGCCCCAAAAATGTAGGTATTTAGTCCCCAACTAATGCAGACAAGAGGATATTAAGATGAAGTAGCACGCCAGGATTGGTGTGCAGATTTATCGGGAACAACAAATGTATACGCAAGGGCGAGTGGATGCTTGTAACCTGGGTGATTTGGGTGGGTCACGGGAGATTAGGTATCCAGTGAGGGTATGCTTGGATGGCGAGGAAATTGGTGTTATGGGGGTTGATGGCATTAGCGATGAGGATTTCGAGTATTCAGCTCAGCTAGGTAAACAAGTCAATATGGCCTTAAAGTTACTTCAGCTGTTGCATGGGGATGCTAAAATTCGCGGTTATGATAATAGCAAAGTTTTATAGTCTCACAAGCACTGTCCTGGATAATATTGCTTCTACAACCGGAAAGGCCGGATACGTGATAGACATATCGGCGGAGGAGGTTGCAGTGGTGAATCACTTCCTCACCCCAGCCTTCATTCTCGGGAGAAGCGGGACGGGGAAAACCACGTGCTTAGTTTACAAGCTATTAGGGAGGTATCTATTTAGTAGGGAGAATTTAGGACCATTGAGACAAGTATGTGGTTGCTCCGCCTCTGAGATTGGACCATGTTCTGGGGGTGTAACGTTGACTCCTCTAACAACGATAGGTCCTACTCACGAAGTCAAAGAGATTGGTGTCGAAGTTAAAAGATAATGCTGAGGGGTTGCTTGAGGCGAAATTGGGCGAGAGGAAAAAGCTGACTGAAAGTTATGATGCCAGAAATGATAATGATGACAATACAAGAAAGCAATTTTTATCACTCACTGATGCGGATTTCCCATTAGTATGCACTTTTGATTGCTTGTTAAGACTTATCGAGAATAGTATCAGGGTTGTCGCTCCTCTGCTTCAACTGTCGCGGTGTGGTAGGCCTACTGAGTCGCCCTTAGAGAACAGGAAATCCGGCGGAGGTACATAAAGATAGACAATTCTGCAAGCACCCGCGTAATCGACTTTGTGAAATTCAGTATCGAATACTGGGAAAACCTGTCCTCGAGGCTAAAGCAGGGTATTTCGGTGGATTTAGCGTTTCTTGAAATAATGGGAGTCATCAAGGGATCGGTGTCGCAAGCCACCGATTTCGAGCCTTTATCTCGGGAAGAATATTTAGGACTGCGCTGGAGATTGGCCCCAAGCTTTGCCTCGGAGCGGGAGAGAAATACCATTTATGACATATATGAATGGTATGAGCGGGCAAAGAAGAAACGTGGCGATATCGATCAGGTGGACCGAATTATCAAAGTCATGAAGGCTTTGGAGGGATTCAGGTCTTCCGAGGTGCTTGGAGATAATATATTTGAACGGAAGATTAGAAGTGCATTAGATGAAATCTATGTTGATGGTTAGTAATTCCAGTTCCGAAATGCTGGCTTGGGGGGGTGTTAAAAAAAGTAGAGGTCCAGGATCAGCGAACGTCGGATATAGGGATGCTTTTGACCCTAGTGGGATCTCCCCAGGGTATCCATTTTGGTATGGCTCCCTCTATTTTCTGTTTCTTCTTCTTGGCGCTCTTGTCTCACCGATCAACAGCGGGCGATACGGCTCAGTGTATATCCAAAGATGCTCTTTTCCGGTTCGCAAATGCCAAAGCCTTGTTTTATGAGCACTTCAGAAGCGCCTCTAGAAGTGCTAGAGAGCTAAAGCCAACCTTACTTCCTTTATCACACAACTTCAGATCTCATAAATAGATTTTGAGCGTTGCCTCCTTAGTGATGCACCTCCTGTATCGAGGTGTGCTACTCCCCGGCACACTCTACTGTCCGTTACTATACTTACGATGCGACTTAGGTTTTCCGGACTTGGTAGATGAATTACCGCCCGAGATTGGAGATAGACCCGGTCCTAAACCTACTCTTTATGGTAAGCCCCCCCCTCCCTCCTGGAGCCTTCCTATGTAGCTAATTTGTGTAGTCGGGAGTAACATAATAGATGTCCTGAGGTTTGGCGAGAGACTAGAAAACACTCTGGGGTTTGATGGCAAGAATGGCAAGTTTAATGAATACGGAGGGGCGTATGTCATTCTTGTGAGAGATGAGGAAAACTGCAGCAAACTTCAAGCAGAGATTGGGATGTCTTCACTGGTATTAACTATTCTTGAGAGTAAGGGCATGGAGTTCGAGGATGTTATCCTTTACAATTTCCTTAGCACAAGCCCATACAGCGATAAATTGAATATCTTGGAAGAACTTTTCAAACGGAGGCATCAAACTTGGGGTGGTAAGATTTATTTCATATAGTGTATTTTCTTGCTCTTTTAAGGGGAGGGGGGCTCTGTGTTGTGTGCTAATCCTTTTCCATTTCAAAAGATCTATCTCGAGAAGCTCATTCAGGACTCGCAAGAGAAGGCGAGAATAAGAAAGGAAAAAGACAGGAAGTGAGAGCAAGACCAGGAAGCGGACATAATACATCTGCTTATCGAGGGGGCCACGCGGACTGGGTAAAAGAAAATATCGTGAGTAACCAATAGCCTATTTCATAATGGAGATGCTCATAGCACTACAGGCGCTCTGCTCAGAATTGAAGGTGATTTGATAGCAGTCAGCTTCTTTTAGACTCAATTTATTGCTAATCCAGTTCCGCGGTAAAGCATCTATATGTGGGAGTGACCAGAGCTCGCTGCAGACTTTGGATACTTGAAAGCAATACAAGTATTTTAGGCCCAGTGCGGCGCCTATTCAATGAGACAGCAACTTCGTTGCTACCGCGCCAATACCCTAGTCCCATACTAGAGATTCTAGAAGAACAAGATATAGGAGTATGTCCTAGACTTAGGCTAGATTTCCGGCCAGGTTATCCGCTCTAACATCCTTAGGTTTCGGAGCTGCGTAAGCGGTTGTCTAGAGGAAAAACGATCAGCCCTTCCCAGTGGAGAGAGATGGGGTATCAAATGATTGACGACCAAAAATACTCTAAAGTTCGCTAATATATGTTACGTTTTTAAAGACCAAGATTGACCATTTCTCTTCTAGGCTCTCCGCTGCTTCAAGAATGCTGAAGATTCCCACGGCATTGAACTGGCCAATGCGTATATTACTGAGGAGAGTGGACTCGCCAACCGAGCTCAAGGGTCATTTGCACTGGCAAATCTTGCTTTTATAAAAGCATCAGAATCTTTTCTAAATGCCCGCAGCATCACAAAGGCAGTTCAATGCCGGAAAGAAGCGGGTGATATTAAGGGGGCAGTTAGTGAGTAAATCCCAAACGAGATTCATAATACCAACCGCTTATGATATAGAAATTCTTGTCGATAGTGGAGCATATCAAGATGCTGCCTGGCTATCAGCAGATGTTGGCTTGTTTTTAGAGACGGTCGAGATGTATACCGAGCTTGACAAATATGGGAAGGGTCTCGTGGGATATGCTCGTGGGAAACAATTTAAACTGATGTTTAATTATCTCACAAAGTACATACCAGATCTCCTTTCTGTTTAATTCTCGGTGCCCAGGGCATAGTGTGGTTGGCTAACCAGCGAGAATAGGTTTGAGTCCGAGATCGAGCCTTGCTGTTGGAAACAGTATGCACTGTTCGGCTACTTAGGGGAATTTGGAAAGAACGACGTGCCTGCAGATGATTTCGAAAAACAGGTTCTCTGTCTTTTCGGATCTCTCAAGGAGCAAGAAGTGGTTTTGTTAAGATTCGGCCTGGTGAAAAAACTTTTCGAATTGCTTAGTACTAACCAAAAATATATGGAAGCCTACGAGGTCGGGGTGAGTTTTGGGCTCACAGCGGACTCCATTCAATTGCTTAATCAAAAGCTCTTGTTAAAAGATCTGAAGCCGAAACAGGAGGCCCAGCTGAACAAGGTGTGTGAGTTTCTACAAGCAGAGCATATAGCATCCAACCCTTGGCTCAGAACCGGAGGAGATGGAGGGATCCACGAGGTGCTACGGGGAGCTGTTGGGAGAGGTAGCCCAAAGATCGATTCATTTGTCAAAACGTGGAAAGAGATCAAGCGAGCTTTCGATATCGCTACTCGGCGCGGGACCGGACTAGATATAAGAGAAATCGGCCAAATACGGATTGCTATTTATGTAGATATTCTAGTATGTTCCTAGAAGACGCCTATGCGGCGCATGCCTCTAACTCACCTATAGGTCATGAGGAACGAATATCCAAACAATGAATTCCCCCCCCCCCTTGAGTGCATGGAGCGCGTGCTTAAGGATTTGAGGATACTCTCTTTACATGAGACAATCCCTTATTCAGCTCAGCTCTATTGCGGGATTTACGAGATGCCACTCCAACCGGGCAAATATATCCTTCTAGAGTGGTCACCTCTCTATGCTAGCTCTAAAACAAGACTCCCTCTCAGGCCGGAGGGTATTGGATCGCTGAGACGAAAAATCTTAAGACATATTTTACGGGATATCATCCCCCCCTTCGTTTCGCTTGATGAAGGATTGAGAACAATATGGAGTCAGAAGGCGAGACCTCAATTCATACCCTCGTCGACGCCAGGTAGGAATAATCTCAGAAATCCATCTTGATCAGGGGTAATAACTTACTTGCATATGCTTAGCCGAAACTCACTTCGAAAACATAGATGTAGGTTCTGTGCACTGCAATTCTGCCCCCAGACCGCTTACTTATAGTGCACTAGTGGCTGCTACGCATTGGCCAAATATTTGTAGAACTTTTTGCCATGATCAAGGCCAATAAACAAGTTAAAGATTCCATCCTTAAAAATTGTGAGATTTTGCCTTACCCGACTCAGAAATCTTCGTTTCTAATGCAGTGAAGGGGATTGGAGATTTTGGAGAGGACTTCTTTTGGAGTGGATGGAGTTCAGATCCTCGTATGAGCAGAGTCTCGAAGCCCTATGTGGCATTAAGTCTGAACTCATCTCTCGACGGGGGAAATATCACACATTATACTTGTGTTTGATTGAGGCTAACACAACAAAGTATCGAATGGAGCTGGCTCTTCCAATCAGTGTTGGGGGCTGTGTGTCTTCGCTTTTAGCTCAACTCCAAATGTCGCTATTTCTAGGTATGTGGAATCGCACACCTGGCTTTCATAGGCGAGTGGAGTTGTACTCTAACAAGTATTAGGCTATAAGGGCCAGTGGTGGTTAGCTGCCCTGGCCATGCGCACTCGAATAATGGGTAGGGGGGATTTGGGCCTTAAACTGGGCTGGGAAATGGTATCTTTAGTCAACCAGTTCATGTCGGAGACTGAACCCGGGGATTTTCCTGCGATATTTGTATGTTTGGTTTAACGACCGCCTTGGGGTTGATTTTTTAACGTTGACATAGTGCGAAAATATCCACAAGATCTTAGGTGCGATGGGGAGAGCAAAAAATTCACTAAATATTTACTCAGCCTCCGTCATTTCTCTTTATGAGGAATTGACCTTATCTTTGGTAAGTAGGTGATTTACCTTCGGGGTTTGAGACTAACTGGTTTAGATTTTCCTGGTACGGCCTTATGAGTTTCTTATTCCGGATTCCTGGCATCGTTTGTACTTCAAGAGATGGGAGAGAAAATATAGGTCGCCTTCGGTTCTGGAACGGTTCCTGTACCAGCAGTGTCTAGCTAAGGTTTGTTTGAGCTTCTGCGAGATGGTGATAAACATAGAGGGAAAGCCTACCAAAGAATTCGCCTTAGCTCGGCGAAGCGTCACCTTAATTGTCGTATGTCTCATCAACTTGGGTACTTTTTTTCCCCGACCGGCGGAATATGCAGAATTATGGCGGAAGTCACAAGAGGTTTGCTTTTCCCCTTAGGGGAGGCTTGGGAGTTGCCATGTGCTTACTTTCTGTTTAGGTTTTCAGTTGTGCCAGGTTAGATGCTCGAGGTATCCTAGGATTACGGGAGGACGAACTCATAGGACGTTTAACAAAAGTCTTCCAGCAGTATAGAGGGCGGGATTCAATCCACCTTGTATGGGGCCGCCAAGAGCGGGTCGACTCGTTTGCTGGGATTCCATTGAAAGGAAACGGGATCTCAGTTGTGGCGAGTAACCCTGTAGGGGAAAAGGAAAGGCGGCAGTGGAAACCGAGTCAGATCAAAGACACACGGATGCTCAACGCTGCCCATATTTTGACCGCTTTTTGGAAGCTGAATGGGTCAAGAACCCCGGAAAAGATGAAGGAACGTAGGAGGTACTTCGCCCCGCGGCACAAATATCCTAAAAATTGTTGTCTACTGGCGGATAGGGGTGGGGATAGAAATTGGATGTATTAATGGCGGGTCTTTATCTTTCTATTATTTTTTCCCCTTCAAACCTGAGGACTGTTGGGCGGTTAGCAATGAAGAAAAATATTCCTATGTTTCAACCTCTTGGGCCGTAATATTTAGTATCTGGTTGACATTTTTTAACATTAAGAAGCAATTCCTCCTGGAATGGGCTTGAATATTGGTGAAGTAATTAGGTCAACTTCAGCTCCAGTGTTCCCAACCGTCCAAGGGGACTCCCAAGAGCGGGACCGGAACGCACGAGTGATGTCTCATGATGCTAAACGATTCCCTCAAAAGTGTATGATTTCGACTTGGGCTAGTATAGGAGTGAAATGTCTGGTTCATCCATAAGCCGCGTGAATGGGCTTTGTCTACATTAGTAAGTCGGCAGGACTTAGATTTTTTCTATCAGCTGTCCTCGGTGGCACGGAACTCGCGTTGAAGCTCGGCAGCTGAGTTGTGAGTTAAGGCACGCGATAGCTGATGGTTGGAGTCCAAAGTCGGTAAAGAGTGATCATGATATGTATATTACGCGCCATACCACAAGATCGTGCTCGCCCCACAGCAGAGAGGGGAGCGAAATAACAAAATTATGTTTTGGTTAAGCTACTATCGAATTTTCTGCTCCCGTTTTTGTTAGCAACACATAGTTACAACCTTCAGAAAATTCCCATAGGAGCTGCTATACACTTCACAAGACGCCCAGAGGAACAATGTTCTACGACATGAGATCGACGAGAGCAACCGCGAGAATTGTCCTCTCGGTGGTAAAATTATCGGATCCGAGGAGGGAATTAGGACAGTTTGGTGTGAGGCTAGGAGCTCTCCCGGGGGTATTGAGGATCTTGATTGCGGAAGGGAAGATAAAAAAGCTAATCGTGACTCACAAACGATGCTTTGAAGATCTCATCTCTGAATCACAAGCCGAGGATAAGTCCGCTGAATTTATTATGGATCTCTTCAAGGAATGTAGGAGGCATGAGTGGACACCTAGGGCAGCTGGCCCCATGGAGTTTTATTTTTCTCACTGTTCCTTGTGAATTCTGCAATTCTAACATTTCTTTTACTAGAAAAACAATAGGTGACAAAGGAAACCGACTCCCCCCAAGTTTTACACCAAAAATAGGCATTTTCACCGCCCAGTTGTTTTGCGAAAAAATATTAAAATTCCTCAGAGTCTTTGGACGCATCTATATATTATCATTTATATGTGACAAGCTCTGTTAGTTAATACCGATAGTGCAATACGAGAGATCGTGATGGCGGCCAAAAAGTACCTTAAATTTTGTATGAGTGTCCCATACAAAAGGTACATTGCAACCACCTCCGATGACAATCCCAAGCCCTCGACCTCTGTAGGAGAATGGAAAAATTCTCATAATTTTTACCCAGAAAGTTTCAACAACTGCCTCCACTATACCTTGGTTTCATTAAATCTATTCAGCTTTGGAATGGGTTATGAATGTCCAAAGTCAGCCATTTTTGGTGTAAAACGTGGGGAGGGGGTCGGTTTCTTTTGTCGCCAAGATCGTACTCCTCAGGGAAAAGTGGGACCACTCACTGGGCTATCGGATCCCTGTATACAAAGCGTTCTACTAGACCCAGCATTTTATACTATGGCAAATCGATACCATTTATGATGAAAGGTTTGGGGAGGGCTACCAAGTTATAAGAGGTCTGGATGTCTGTGAAATTGGTCTTGTAGGTAGAGAACTGACAACAAGCAACCACTGTTTAGTATGGGCTGTTGCAAACCCTAAAAACGTAGGTATTTAGTCACTCGATGATATAGGCAAGAGGATATTAAGGTGAGGCATCTCGAAAGGATTGGTGTGCAGATTCACCGGGAACAAAAAATCTATACCTGTTGAAACAAGGTGCAATGACCAAGCTATACTGGAGCCAAACGGGAGCGAGAGATGCCTAAGAACTTCATTCTATCTCACAGGGTCAGGGAGACCCATTATTTATGCAGTACAGCAAGATATGTGAGGAGGGACAAGAAATCAAAGGAAACAATCCTCCTGCATCTTACCCAATTCAACATTAGTATGCAAGCATATCAAGAATGAACCCCGCTCTGACCTTTGCGCTAGAGGGAGCAACCCTTCCTCACGGAGGCATATCACAGCTTGTTGACGGAGGAGGGTAAGGCCGAACGGGATCTCAGTTAACGGGCTCACCGATGCAGGACAATCGCCTGCATAAAATTCATGTAGGAGGAAGGTGGGGTTCTTGTCCTCATAACAAAGAGGGATGGGAAAGATTTCCTACACTGATGTTAATAAATGAATCAGGAGAATGGAGTATACAAAAGAAACTTGCATAGCAACTTGGTGGGTGCATAGCCCCCTCCGGATAAGTGCGTTGAATGAGCAGATCGGATTTGACCCGGTATCTTGATTTGGTTGATAGAATTTGACAAGTATGGCAACACAGGCTTCTCCCGCTGAATCTTCCAGGCATCGTTTTGGAGCTGGGTATATGACTCGCTCCACCTAGTCTCCACAATAAGAGAAGGAAAACAGGTAAGCCTTTTTCTATCAGGGCCGATGCGAGGTATGGAGGCCAAATCCGGCTCCTTACCTGTGGCCAAGGAATCGCCAATGAAATTGCTATACTCTGGTAAACAGGATTAACTAGCGTTCCATATTGGAATATGGAATGATAAGAAACATACTGGGAGCAGGGGGCATGAACATGGTATCATCCCAATCATCTAAAACAAACCCACGCCTCCTGGCTCGGGCGATCGATTGCATTACCCATGCTGCTCCACACTCGTGGATCAGTGAAGGCATCACAGCTTTGGAGTTATTATACAGAGGTGATGGATATACAGAGTATCTGATTTTTAGTTGAAGAATAAGGGGAAATGTCTGCGGTGGTGGGGTTTGTGGGGGGAATTTCCCTCCTGGTTGTTGGTGACAATGATCCTTTCCGGAATGGGGGCAAAAGGCTTCAGGGCCCACGCAACCAAAGATCAAGGACCGGGATTACACGCCTTCGTCAGTGTGACTACTTCAAGCATCGTCAGCCTACCCCACCGTCTCTTGATGCCACTGATATTTCCTCAATCTGCTCAGAATTGGTGGCTGCGAGGGTTGTTGAGAAAATTCATGAGGAGCTGGGGCCTATGTCAGCACTTGGCGGGGGTGGTGCAAGGTTGAAGGTGTCTCTCTGGCTCGAGTGCGCGAAGATGCCGAAGGGCGACTCCTCTCTGGGTCGGGGTATGGGTAGGGCGGCTCGGGAGATTTTTGAGTTCGGGGTCGGGTTCAGCCGCCATGTGACAGCTGTCCATCCCGGGAGTATGGGAGGCTCAAATATGGCTGGGAAATAGTGACTGCGGTCAATCAGTTCATGTCGGAGACTGAAGCTAGAGATTTTTCTGGGAGATTTGTATGGTTGGTTCACCAACCTCCATAATATTATGGTTGATTTGTTAACTTTAACATGTTGCGAAAATATTTCCAATATCCTAGATACTATGAGGAGAGCAAAAAACTCGCTAAACTTTTCTTCAGCTTCTGCAATTTCTCTTTATGAGGAATTGACCTTGTCTTTGGTAAGTAGGTGATTTATCTTCGAGATTTGATATTAACGAGTTTAGATTTTCTTGGTACGGCCTTTTGAGTTTCTCATTCCAGATTCCTGGCATTTCTTTTGAACTTCAGAAGATGGGAATCAAAATATAGGTCATCTTCAGTTCTAGAATGCCTCTTGTACCAGCAATGTCTGGCAAAAGCTTGTCTGACCTTCTGCGAGATTGTTATAAACATAGAGGGAAGGCCCTACAAAGAAGCCCCCCTAGCCGGCAGAGCGTCACCTTGATTGTTCTATCTCTCATCAACTTGGGTACATTTTTTCCCCGACTCGGGGAATATGCAGAACTATGCCGGAAGTCCCAAGAGGTTTGCATTTCCAGTTGGGGAGGACTTGAGAGTTGGTGTGTGCGTATCTTCTGTTCAAGTATTCTGCTGTGCCAGGTTAGATGCTAGGGATATCCAGGGGCTACGAGGGGTCATCATAGGCCAATTAACAAAACTCTTCCAGGAGTATAGGGGGTGGCATTCAACCCACCCTGTATGGGGCTGCCGAGGATCGAGTAACTCATTTGCCCGGATTCCGCTGAAAGCAAGCGGGATCTCAGTGGTGGCGAGCTACCCATTCGCAGAGGAGGGAAGGCTACTTTAGGAACCGAGTCTTAACCCAGGAACGAGGAAGCCCAACGCCGAACATATTTTGGCTGCTTTTTGGAAGCTGAATGGGCCAAGAACCTAGATAATATAAAGGAACGTAGGAGGTAATTCACCCGGCAGTAGAGATATCTTAAAAATTGTTGTCTCCTGGTAGATAGAAGAGGGCATAGAAATTGGGTGTATTGATAGCGGGTCTTTATCTTTCTTTCTTTTCCCTCTTGGAGCCTAAAGCTGTTGGGTTAGCAATGAAGAAAAATATTTCTACATTTCAACCTCTAGGGCCAAAAAAATTTAGTATCTGTCATAGTTGACATGCTTTAACATCAAGAAGCAAAACCTCAAGGGATTGGCTTGAATATTGATGAAGTACTGTAATTAGGTCAACTTTAACCCTAGTGTTTCCAACAGCCCGAGGGGATGGGAGGGGATGATTGAGGATGGGAGGGGAGGGGAGGTAACGGCCAGGGACTGTGGAGGACGGCTGGGATGGTGTGGGAAAGCTGGGGACTGTGGGTACTGTAGGGGACGGCGGAGGACGGTTGGGGAGGGCACGAGTGATGTCTCATGATACCATAATGATTGGTTCAGGATGTATGATTTAGGCTTGGGCCAGTACAGGAGTGAAATGTCTTGTTTATCTATACAGTGCGTGAATGACCTCTGTGACTCGGCATTGATAAGTGGGGTGAACCCGGATTTTTGCACTGAGCTGGCTTCGGGGCCACAGGGCTTACGTGAGAGCTCGGCTCCTGGGTTGTGAGCCAAAGCACCTCAGAGCGGGAGGTTGGCATTCAAAGTTGATAAAAGGTGATCATGCTTGCCCCGCTGCGGATATTGAAGCAAAATAAGAAAATTTGGTTGCGGTTAAGTCACGGTCGAATCCTCTGTTCATGTTCTGTCATCAGCAACACTTAATGTTACAACCTTTAGAAAATTTCTCTTAGAGCCGCTGCACCCTTCACAAGACGTCCAGAGAAAACAATAATTTGACCCCCTTAGTCAGAGCACTAGTCTTTTAGCTCAGAAGGAAATTAATTTCCGTAGCCCCAAGCTCTCTCTTCCGGTCACCGGAGATACCTTGGGCTGACGCTGGTAGGTCTTTATAGTAACAGGTCCCATAACTCTCCACAGCCACTGCCGGCAAGCACTCTCACCCCGGCTCACAGGTACTCATATAGCGACACTTATTATTCTGCAACAGTATCTCATGCTCTGGATGTGCTGTTTTCCTCTTGATTGTAACTTCCTCGCTCCCCGTCTGCTTTCGTCTGAAGGAGGGTTATATAACACTGACCCTGGTGGCCCCTCGCCTAAGCTTAGAGTTGGGCCGTATTAGTGCCATGCGTTATATCGTGCATATTATCCGGTGGCGAAATAGGGTTTATGGGTTATATCATACCGGTATCGTACTGTTGTGCGGACCAAGGAAAGAGTGTTTATTCTGTTGTGGCGGGTGGCTCACACGGTTAAACTATCAGGTTCGAGTAATTTACCTATCAAAGTTACGGTCATTCCCGGTATCTTTTGGACTTACTGCACTCCACCTTAGAATCGCATCATGGAAGACAATATAGCTACTATAACTTCGCGCTATGTGACTATTTTACTTGAGTATCTCTTCTGAAAATACACAGGTTGACACATTGTAATCGTGCCAAAGTTGCGGCGAGCGGCCGCAACCCCGGCATGTTCGCTGGCTCACAACCGGGGCGCTCTAAAGAGTGCCTGACAGCTCAACGTTACCGTATTATCTTGAATAAGAGAGAATTGTCTCAGGACGTATTTTTGTGGGGACGAGAGAGAACACCAGCAAAATAAAACGACGCGTGACTTAGAGAGGAAACTCAGACTCCTGAGACAATTCTCTCTTATTCAGGATAATACGGGACTGGACAGCTCAACGTTACTTTGTGGGTTACCATAGCAACATGGTGGCTAAGCTTTACTTGAGGCTCGATAGGGTATTAGTAAATTACTAAATATTGATAAGATAAGCCTTCTACAAGTATCATATCATACTTATTTTGAGCCTCAAAGTCATGCTGAGTCATACTGTTACTATGGTAACCCACACATTTACTTTAAGCTGTCACAATATTGATAGCAACCCACAAAGTAACGTTGATACTAGTACATTCCCACGTTCGTATTGCTACCACGACTGCTAGCCTTCCCCCCACCGTGACCTTGACAATGGAAACTCAAATTTCTCGTGCCCGTTCACCGTGTGTTCTAATTTTTCATATGATATACAAACATGACCTTAATCGCGATCCAATCCTGACATCACGAAACTAACGATGGTTGCTGGCAGCATCCTTCCCCTCAACTTCTCAGCCTGTCTGGGTTGGGGCCTAAAGTTACCCTTAACCCAGGAAGTATTTTTCCTAAGCATCTCATTGATAGAATCAGACCTCAGGTCGAGTTGCTTAGCTACAAATTCTGGAACCTCCGTGTTATCGTGCTGACCAGGAAAGCACTAGCTATAATAACTTTGCGTCTTGTGGTTAACTTATTCTATCTCTTGTGAAAATCTACTCGGTGATATGTTCGCTTTGCCGCCCCGACATGAATGGCATTCCCTGCATTTCTCACCTTCCACTGCTAACGCTATCGCTAACCTCCCCCTCACCGTAATCATGACGATGCAAACTCAGATCTCTTACCAAGGAGCCACCTTCACGACTATCCACAGTTTATCCTAGTTTTTTTGATATGATATTAATACAAGCGCTACTTTAACCGTGATCCAATCCTTAGTGGCATCACAAAACAAAAGATGGTGTCTGGTAACATCCCTCCCTCTTAACTTCGCAGTCTGTCCGGGCTGGGGCTTAACGTTACCCTTAATTTAAAAAAGTATTTTTCCTAAGCACTGAAGTGATATGATAGGATTAAGCTTTAGGTCGAGTTGCTTAGCTACAAATTCTGGAACTTTAGTGTTATCATGTTGACGCGCCAAGCCCTCGTGGTTCACTGCATATCGTCAGAAGGCCACACCAACAGCGGAGTGTCCCAGGGTAGACCACCAAGTCTCATTGAGAGCGTGGGGGAGGAAAATCTCGAACTCGGAAGTGGTGTTCCTAAAGGCGATTGCGCGGGAGGTTTCGTCGTTGGTGGGTGACATAGTTCCGTATTGCTTGAAATTCCGATGTCCGTTAGGCAAAAGGATGTGTTCTAGCGAATCCTTAGGAGGTATAGGGCATAAGTTTTGTAGGTTACACAGGGGGTGAGGGCAGCAAACCTCGCTTGTGGAACCTACAAAACTTATTCCCTGTACCTCGGTAAAAAATGGGGGGCCTTAAAACGCAACGTTGCAACGACGGGGGGGGTGGATCATAAAGTA
>Ga0307509_10003570_pt1 | contig 23416 bp, 23 predicted proteins | sample 10_EM_MG_FD_202245 | JGI IMG/M metagenome (GOLD analysis project Ga0307509, IMG submission 202245) | Populus trichocarpa ectomycorrhiza microbial communities from riparian zone in the Pacific Northwest, United States - 10_EM | ecosystem: Host-associated > Plants > Roots > Unclassified | place... | reverse complement strand
AGTCCCATGTAGGGTATCGTAGCCATGATATACTTGCTTTATATCCTAAGTCGTCTTAGCGAATGAAGGAGACGAGGATTTGAGATAAGTAAGCCTTGCCCGACATGAGAGTGGGGACCGACACCACCCGCCAACTTCGTGTGATCGGCGAACAAATAAGTACAAACAACGCATCGGATGGACTGCCGGATTCCGACAAGCAGAGGATCCAGCCGATACTTTGCATAATTGTTCCGGTTGGGGTATAGAAAAATGTCATTTGGACGAATTTCGTGAACTCTATTCGTTCGGAATAGGAAGGTTCCATCTTATGTCAGGGAAGTCCAAGCAACAGATCCTTCCCGTGAGTTTGAGTTCAGTGAATACAGGGCCCGGTTGGGACGAATGGTCAAGGTATCGGCCCGGTATCCTGGTCGTTGACCTCTCGATTCGAGCTTGATTATATCACTGCCCGTATATCACTGCCCGAGATAACCGCATTTACCTTCCATACCCCCTCCCAATTTAGTGAGGTTTAGAAAGCACGATCAGAGGCAGCGAGGGCAAGAGAGATGGCGAAGTGGTATCAGAAGGCTTTGAAGAATGTTCGGAAACAATCTCAATGGGCTCGAACCTCTCGAACGTTCTTGAAAGCCTGAGATGAGGAACGAAGCACGCAACGGTCACACCGATGGAACTCACCAGCCCAAGTAAGCGGGCGCTGCGGAACTAAAATCTAAGGTTGAGGCGCTAGAGGGAGAGCTACAAGAACTCGGGGGGTGCTTACGAACGAGCGAGGAGCGTGGCCAAAAGCTCGCAGAACGTTTGCAGAGGAGCGGGGGGTTCTGGAATTCATTCGGACCAAGAATGCAACCCGGGGACAGCTGCGGCGAGGGGTGCGAAAGCGAGAGAGGTCGATGAAGCCAAAGCGACGTGTGGTATACCTGAAGGAGAAGGGTACCCTCACCAACCGTACGCGAACTCTTTGCAGGAAGCTGAGTGGGTGCGGAGTGCCTGCCGACGAGGTCAAAGAGGCCATCCACGCAGTCTGTACGGCCTTCCGCGTCGATATCGTAGAGAATATCGGCCCACAAAATATCGGCCCACAAAATATCGGCCCACAAAATATCGGCCCACAAACAGTTCTCCGAGTTGCTACCGAGAGGGATTGCGGCTCACCCACAGACCGCCGACGAAACGACCCGGGCTGGAGGTGAACACGTTCCAGGATCGTGTATGAATGGTTTACTCATGTTGTCCAACTTTCACAACCAGCGGAGACGGAACAACACGTAAGAGTCTCACTTACGAGTCGGGTCAATCGCAATGGCTGTTTCGACATACGGTTGTACCGCCTATAAAAATCGGTTCTTCGGCATCGATCATGCGATAAATCGCACCGCGGCAGAACAAACTCCCGGTTGGAAACACAAGTTTGACGAAATCCCATGGGATCTCCCTCGCCGATAACCGTGCCATCACCGAGTCTGTCACCCGAATGTGCGGGATGTTGACCGATCACCGACCAGAAGAGGCTTGTGAGGAACGTTGAGGAGTGGAGGTGCAAATGTGGCCTCGAGTTGTGAGGGGAGCGGGCCTTGCTTCCGACGCCTCTCGCAGAGCCCATCGCAATCATTCGGCAGGAAAACAATCGGAAGTTTGCAACGGCTGGAGGTATCGCAGCCTGGAACTCTCTCTGGAGGCGCAAAGGACGAGGCCAACGCCGCCGTCTATAAAAAGGCATGCATTCGTCTGGGGGTTGCTGAATTTGAGAAACTCACCTTACAGGAGAAGCAAGATGTGGATTGGGCAGGATGTTGCATGCACGAGGAACTCAATTCGGTAGATGGAGGGAACACCCGGACGAAGCAGATATAGGACGTTGAGGGCTGGCAAAGACCGATGTCATTTTTGAACGAGGATAACGTAGCGTTCGCTGAAAGAGGGAGTGACGAGAGGGACGAGGTGAGGCGGATGGAGGGGGGGGGGCCAAGACGACCTCACTAGCTGGAGCGGTCTTCCGAAACCAAGGATACCAAGGCGTCTTCCGAAGTTACACCCTCGGAAACCTCGGGGTACTCCGTAACATTTCCTGATACCAGTAGCGTTCAATACCAGTCCCATTGAGATGCAGCCGCCAAACTACTCGTACATCGAGCTCTGTGTATATTATCCTTCGATGACTCGCGGGATGATAAACAGAAACGAACGTTTACAGACATGTGATCCAACGCCTTCTGTGCAACCCAAAACCCCCTACACTCACGGAGCTTGCCGTGCTTGTTCTGTATGGGCGGGCAATCAGCGTCCCGTATGCTCATCGGGTTTGAGGCGAGGATATCATGCAAAAGAACATCCTCGATCTGTGACCCCTTCACGAAGAGATCAAAACGCACTGCCGGGCCATAATCAACAACTCCTGACTTACTGATCTCTCCACAGACACTCTACACGGAAGCTACTCTTGGCAAGGAGCTATGGGTCCCCCGAGGTGATAGTAGCGATCTAAGATTTCTCAAGTGACTTTCCACGCCTTCACGAGGCTGTTGCTGCCTTTTGTTGAAGACGCAGAGGTTTGGGAGCGGTTTAAAACGGAATTCGAGTCCGATAGCCCGATTGCGAAGGCTTCGCCCGTGAGTTATGTCGGTCGATTGTCATACTCGGTACGAGACGCATGTGAACGCGTCGCGCTTTGAGCGGGCCCTCGTTGGTGGTCCTCATCCATGCCCGTTTCCTTTGTTCGGTTGATGTACGAAATAAATAATACCGAGGCCGGGGCGGAAGAACGACTCACACCCGAGGATGCCCAGTTCATCAGGGCAGTTGTCCGAGAGAGGGAGGGTCAGGGAAGGGGGAAGGCACACCTCGGCGCACGATCGGGGCGAAGAGGCTAGGGGTGACGAAAAAAAGGTAGGGAAGGACGGGGTGCAACGGAAGAAGAGCAGGGTGTGAACAGTCGTGGGCCCTGCTGTTTGCCGGCGGTATACCTTGAAGCTAAATGTAGACCGTACGAGTGAGCTAGTGCGAGATCCTTGAGGTTCCCTATCGTGAGAAAAAGAGTGGAAGGCTTCTCTGAGATCGCACCTCGATCCATTTGATATATGCCTTGCGCGGTGTACGGAGCAGCCCGTCATTTTCTCTCTGATCGGCCCTTCGCAGAGCCGCTACGCGCGAAATAGTCATGTGGGTCGAGCAAAGGCTAACACTTCCTGATGCGAGCCGATCCCGGAGGACCCGAGGGTATAAGAACGCAGGGCCTGTAGTACTCTCCTCATCCCGCCTCTTCCCTTGCTCCCCTCGCCCTTTCCGATGTCTACAGCACCAGAACTATCCTCCACATCGACAGACGTTTTTGAGTTCCATTCTCAATATGGGCCGTTGCCCTATATCCCAGACGACGTGACGGTCGTTCAGTTCTTTCTGGACAACTATCACTCGAATAGACCGTCTTGCCACCCTCCTCTCATTCCGTCATCGTCGTCACCTTCCTCTCCGAACCCTAGGCCAGATGTGGGGTTGGGTAAGGACGGGAGGAAGTGGATCGTGGATGATGAAAGTGGCCGTGGGTTCACCTACGATCAGGTACGGGGGAGACGAGTGGTGCAATCGTGGAGGCTTGCAATGATTCAGGTTGTCCTAGATTCAAGCGCGTGTTTACGGACTCGCAAGTGGGATCAAGTCGCGTTGGAATATCGGTCAAGACGATGTTGGTACGTGTTCCGGTCACTGGGGCGTGTCTCTTTGGTCGTATCTGAAACGCTTCTGTTGGATTGGGTAGTTGCGATGTTCAGCCCGAATCACGTCGATTATGCTACCGCGATCTGGGCTGCTCATAGGCTTGGAGCGATAATCTCGTACGTAACTTTACTCGCTCCCTGTCATTAGGGCAAGATCGCTGACACCTTACAGGCCAGCGAACCCTTCGTTCACTGTGAACGAATTGGTGTATCAGTTGAACACAACGAAAGCTAGCCTGCTTTTAATACATTCATCCGTGTATGATGTTGCCTTGGAGGCTGCCAAGATTTCTGGGATACCCGTCGACAGGGTCGTGTTAATCGACGCCGTACACCCCAGCGGTGTTGTGGACAAGACCCACCTAACGATCGAGCAATTGGTCAATGAGGGTTCGAACCTCCCAACGTGCTTCGCGGAGAAGCAGCTGGGGAGCGGAGAGGGTAAAACCAAAGTCGCGGTGAGCAGATAATATTCGTCTCCTCCCACTGACGTTGGCTAATTTCTTCTCTAGTTCTTGATCTTCTCTTCGGGTACCACTGGTCGACCAAAGGTGCCTACCATCGTAAAGGTTACGAGACTTACTTACACTGACGTTGGTTCCTCGAAATAGGCTGTCGCGATTGCTCATTACGCTCTCATTGCCAACACGCTTCAAATGGCCGCGATTTCGCGCGTAAACGATTCATCCGTTCCCCGATCCCAGCAGAGGTTCCGGCCAGGCGATGTGTCTCTCTTAGGTTCGTACCTCTTTTCTGTATTGCCGATGACGATTCACCCCCCCCCATCAGTTGTCCCGCTCTACCGTGCGTGTTCCAACGCCCATATCCGCCTTGATCGCCACGACTGATATTGAATGCCACACTCCCAAGACATCTACGGGATACTAATCAACGTGAGGCCGATTAGATTGAAACGCACTGAACCGCACTGTTGACACGAGTTCTAGCTTCATTTCCAGCTGTTCGCTGGGGTACGCGCTTCTATCTTACCTACCGGATGCCTCACCTTTTAACGACGATCACCTCAGTGCACAATCATCATCACACAAAAGTTCCAATTCACGGTGATGTTGCAGAACATCTCACGCTACCGAATCAACAACCTCTTGTGCGTTGTGTTCTAGAAGTACATGCGTTCGGAAAACTCATGTACGTTCCAGCCTTGTGCCGCCGATGGTTGTGATGATTTGCAAGGTGTGGAGTGCGGATAACCTTATGCCTCGCCACGCTGATCTTTGCTTCTAGCACCCCGCAGTCAAGCGGTTCGACCTCTCGAGTATTCGCAACATCATGATTGGCGCTGCTCCTTTGTCAGGTGAATTAACGAGGCAGCTTGTGAACGTCCTGCCGGAGGTTTCCGTTTTCCAGGCCTACGGTCTGACAGAGACCGCCTGTGCTATTACACTGGGATCTACCGATAAGAAGATCGGCACGTTGGGGTCAGCCGGTCATATCTTGCCTGGGATCGTGGCTAGGATCATCAAGGCGGATGGGACGTTTGGTAGACACGGAGAGCAGGGAGAGTTAGTCGTGCAGACCCCCGCAACTGCGCTATGTTACAGCAACGACGAAAGAGCGTAAGTCTTTGGCTGCGGTTTCCGCTATCCGCTGACCCTTATTATCAAGTACGAGAGAGACGTTCGTTGATGGGTAAGTCTTCGTTGTGTTTCGGGATACCGGAGACTGAAAGGAAGGCTAGATGGGTCAAGACAGGAGACGAGGTTGTTATTGACAAGAATAACGACGTCTTCGTCGTCGATAGGCTCAAGGAGATCATGAAAGTCCGCGGTTTCCAGGTCGCCCCCGCAGAGCTCGAGGGTCATTTATTAGACCACCCATATGTTTCCGACGTTTGTGTGGTTGGGGTCCCGGACGAGTTCAGCGGGGAGGTTCCGATGGCGTTCGTGGTCCCCAGTTCGAAAGCCAGAGAACTCGTTGAGACTGGACCTCAAGGGGTGTTAGAGGTTAAGAAGGCGATATGCAAGGTACGGGCACTGCGTCGGCGGAATGTCACCCGATGTTGAACCCGTTTACAGCACGTTTCGGACGCCAAGGCCGCGTACAAGCATCTCGCAGGGGGCGTCGAGTTTGCGGACAGCATTCCGAAGAACCCCAGTGGGAAACTTTTGCGAAGGTTTATGCGGGACAAAGCTAAGGCTTTGAGGGAGGGGGCCAAGCAGAGTCCGACGACGAAGTTATGACCCCCTCAACGTTGTTTTTGCTTTTGGTGGTTCCCCTCATCTTGGACTCTTTAATTGTACTTTAGGATAGATACTTAGACTTATAGACATAATCCACCAATTTGTTACCACCCGCCCCGGTTTTTGTCTCGAAAAAGGAAAGCGTTGAGATCGTGTGAAAATGGTTGAACTTTACAATGCCGAGTGCAGGTTGTGGCCACATGAGACGAACACGCGCCTGTGGCGACCTTCGTTCACCCATTACCGTTCACGACCGATAACGATGCGACGCGCCCAAACTGTACGAAGTTACGCCAATGGCGCACATTCAAGGCCGTCCTTACAGCTTGGAGCGGACGATATGGGTGCCTTGACTGAGGGAGACGAGCGGCCGGAGGATGGGTTGAGGAAGAAGCTGTTGGAGAAAGATCGGGAGAATGACAAGGTGTGTATCTCTTTGGGTTTCTTTGGGCTCTCTTCTTCGAGATCTAGCTGAGCTGTGGGTTGTGTAGTTGCGTGCCCAGATTCAGACGTTGCAGGTTCAGCTCTCCCAGCGACCGTCTGCGGAAGCCGTACAGGAGTTGCAGAGGGAGTACAAGAATCTGGAGCTGCTCTTGCAAGGAACCCAACGAGAGAACGAGAGATGCATGGCTGAACTTGACCGGTGAGGTGTTTTATTGCGAGAGGCGGTCGTGTGAGATCCGGTTCACTGATTCTCTTGGTTCTTTCTTTCACCTAGGTCGAAGATGCAGGTGAAGTATCTGGAGCAGGCATTGACCGATTTGGCTGGACCGAACTGGAAGGTACTTCCCCCTCTCGTCGCCTCTTGGCCGTCTGTCTGATGGCCGAGTTTCTCGACACAGAACAACATCGCGATCCCGGCTCTATCCGCTGGACGTCTGGACAGTCCAACCCAACCAACGAGCCGTTCCAAAGACAGATCACCCACAACCGGCCCCGGCGCGAACTCTCAGAATCAGCAACAATCCGAACAGCAGAAGATGTCGGTGGAAGCGACGATTGCGCATATTGAACAGGTTAAGCTCATGATCCTTGGGATGGATCAGAGGTTGGAGAGTAGGGAGGCGGAGATTACGACGAATATTAAGCGTGCGCAGGGAGAGAGTTCTAAGTTTGAAGAGATGAGGAAGAAGGTGTTGTCTGCGTCCAACGCGTGAACCGCTTGCGAACTCTGGGGTGGGATTTGCATCAGAGGAGGCATTTGTATTTGTATCACGCATATCGGTTTTCAGCACTTTTCAATCCCTGGATCTTCTTCATGTTCATTTCTAGCTTAGGTCTGGCGAATGCAACGGAAAGTAATGTACGTCCCCAAACTACAAACGCGGCTCACAAAAAAAGTCCTTCACAATACAGCGAAGGAGGTCCGCGTTCAACTCTACGGAGACAGAAGAGAGACGACCATCCGGGATCCACCCGACCTCATAACGAGGCCGAAAAAGCGGCGGATGGAATCGAATCCATCGCTCTTCCACAACCGTAACAGGCTCCCGACGTGGATTTAAGCGGAAGAGAGCCTTGACTTGGTGTGTGGGTTTGAAACATGGGTGAGTCTGACAAGACGGTGGGGGTAGAAAGTGTTGTATTTTTCTTCTCGTGAGTATAGATGAGGGTGGACGCGGTTTGAAATTTGAGGGACTTGGTGAGGGTGCGTTGATGAAGGAATCGGTTTCCCACGGATGCACACTCTGATCAGCGAATTGAAATCCTGACGTCTTTTGGGCACTTAACCCCTTCCACCTCTCGCCCGTTTCACGCAGCGTCACCATCCCAGCGCTGTAATACCGGTCACTTTGGGTAGTCTCGCAGCGACGCTTTGTGTTGCTGAGAGACCAGGGGGTTCGTCCCGATGGACAACGATCCAGTTTGGACCATCGCGGTGTGTGCTTACCTGTAGACGGTGACCACCTCCATTCTGGACGCGGGGAGGTGATGTGTGGGGAGATTAACCGGCGAAGGTGCTTTCCAACTGCTTGAAGAACGAAGGCGGGGCTGTCACTACCCTGTCTATTGATCCCCATGTCGTTAGATGGGTAACAACATACTCTTAAGGTGAGCGAGGATCTCTGAGGTGTCCGGCCGTTTCCCGGGTGTTTTGTGCCAGCACCTTTTCGTCAATTTCCAGATAGCTGGGGTTAACCCGAGCGCTTCAGCGTGCACCGGCTGTGGCGGCCTTTCACCTCTCGTCACCATCAATACAGAGACAGCATTGGAGTTCTTCCATCAAAGGGGACGAGTGTCCTGGCGGCGACGCGTGGAGGGGGATTACCTGGAATACTTAATCCGCAATGACATCCCAGCCGTCATGCTCCCTATCCTGAAGGCGGGGGTCAGAGTGTAAACGAAAGGGCGTGACGAGAGCCATACATATGGTGTGTTGCGAACGACAATGATTGAGTCGGTGTCATCTTGTGGCGAGATCCGACTGGCCTCCGAGGTCCTGGCCCGTGCTCGTGGTGGGCTCATCGGCATCGTACTGCACCATTAACACCGGAAAGGCGCCCCCTCTGTTGTTCCCTGAACCGATATCGTGTGGTCCCGCTCCCCCTCGTAATACCTGCATCCATTTTCTCAAGCTGGCAGTGCAGTACCGAATGAAGACACACTGATCGAATTCGCTAGGAATTGCTCTTGGGTCCGCCGATTGTGAGAAGGGAAAATATATGGCTCGTCGGGTTGGATGTAGACCCCATGGCTGTGGCCCGCATTTTAATTGTGGTGAGCACTCCGTATGACGTGTCACGGAAATAGAAGCGGAAGCGGAGGCGAACATCGCAACATCAATTTCTGACCCGAACACAAGAGAAATACCCTTGTTCGAATACGTTAGCATTGCGAAGTCCTTGGTCATGTCGAAACCGATACAAGGGTGGGTCGAACGTCGTCTCCACACTCCTTGTCGCGGGCAAACGCAACCCAAGACTCGTAGTGACACTTGACATGACTTTCGAACGTAGATTCGGACCGAGCGTCTTCCATATACGTCAGGTACCTCGTCCTTAGTGTCGCGCCGTGATTCCCAGTGAGGTTGAACGAGAACTGCACGCGAGGTTCCAGGGGCCGGGAGGCACGCGTTTTAGATAAGCTGAGGACAGCTCAAGGATAAAACGTACGGGGGATTGGGCACCGTGGTACAAGGTCCAGCCCCGGACGCCTCAACTACGTCCGAATGAAGACAGTCGGGCGGTCGAGGGTCGCGGAACGCCGTCTTTCCGATGGTTAATGGACTGAATGTACTGGGAACGTCGTCTCCCAGCTGCCCTTCCCCCAACGAGGAGCCAGCATGAAACAACAAATGAAATTGTCCACGACGGATAAAGCCCACGCCTCCGATTCTGATGGGTTTTTTGTCTGCGGAGACAGGTTCCCTGAAGGTTGTAGAATTCCGAATCTTCAGATTTCATGTGCAAAGACCATAAAAAACGGCCCACTACCATAGGGCCTCACTCTGGAGGCAAAGGAAATCCATTTCACTGTGAATAGAAGCCTCGAATGTCAGGAGGCGGGCGCGACATGCGAACAACGGGTTCAAAGACTCAAACGCTCACCCCCCGCATAGCTGCCACGGTGGCCGATGTTCGCGTGCCATGGGGCAGGTAGGCCCCGCCTACCACTGACGACTGGGCGGGAGTTGGGTGTGGTCGAGCGACGGCCCATGGATTAAAAGGGATAATCCAAGCCGGGAGGGACAACCGGTTCGCCGCCAGAGGACTTGCATCAGCAAAACGGAAATTCACTTTGGAGTACTTTACAACTACAGCCCCATGCGGCAGAGTGATTGTGGCCCAACCGGCGAGAGCCGTAAATGCTCATGCCCTCTTTAAAACCTTTAAAAGTAACCCAGCTTTCTTTTCGAGTCTCTCAAAGTGGCACGTAAGTGGCGCAAAGTGACTCCTGCTTCGCTCCTTTTATTCCATTTCTCACTTTGCGCTCAGTCTCAGGTCATTCGCACTCAAATGTATCTCATTAGGTGCCGGTCCTAAACTACGTACAACGTGCGACAAGCGGTTGGGAGATACGTCCATAATAGCTCGTACAACAGAACAATAGATCTAGAACTTGACCTTGCAACCGAGATTCGAGGGCCGAGAGTTTGACTCGGGGTCTGTTCTCTCGATCAAACTTTCGAATGGGGAAGCAGTGAGGATGTCGGAACGGGAATCCCGGCGTTCGGGAAGTTCGAGGTGGTGAGGAGATGGTCCCCGGTGGCGGCATGGGTGCAGGCGCAGGGGTCGGGGGACATGTATCACGCGTGAGTGGGGGCTGGGGTGTGGGGGAGTTAGTCGGGCTGGTGAGATCTTATCAAAGATCCGAACCTGGATTGTATAATGGGTGACTGGGTGACTATCCGTAGGATGTACGACGTGTACACACGAATCCAGATGAATATCGAGTCCATATGAGGGAACTGTCAGGACCCCGACCGTTGCGCCGGGCCATGGACATTGACTCCAAACCGCGCATCTGGAATCATAACGCGGGACCATTTCGTTCGAAACCCAGCCAACTGCTCAAATTATGGGGGGCGGGAAGGACCGCGACCCCGCCTACCTCAAGCCCACCAAATGGTGGTGTCACCCTCACGCCACAACTGTTGATTTCGTCGAGCTGCGCTGAATGGAGGGTCATGGATGTTGAGGAATATATCTCGGCTAGTGGCACCCTTCTGCGACGGATATTTATATATCTGGTCTTACGGACAGTCACCCATTATCTACATATGTAGCAATTGACCGGAGTTCCTACGTTTACAGACCAAATGGCCACCCACTTCGTGCGAGCGTGGTGCGGCAGCAATTGTGGGAACATCGATGGCTGGTCCCGGTCACCGATTCTGAGACGTACCTTCAACTGGGCATGCAATACATACCCGGTTGGCCGATGGACATAGGAATGGACCATGACATGTAAAGAGCATGTATACAAAAGTCAGAACGAGGGGGCCAGTATCTGTGTTGATCTTGTTCATGATCCCGTTGTTTCAGCCCCAGGTTCTCCTTTGCATATCCTCATGAGAATCACTCTACTGGTGTGCATATAGTGCTAGCATATGTATGTAACGTCTAGTAGCTGAGTTCTAGTCCATCCCGAGCCAAAACAACGCCCGCAATGTGGTAGAAAAAGTGCAAATCTCTAGCGCGTTTTGAGGGAAGGATTGAAACACAAGAAGTCGAATAACTTACCAAGCACTTGACCAATTTGTAAACGGTTTCGGGGTCATATATTAGATGTACATGCCACCTAGGAATAGGCCACAACAAACGAAGAAACTGAGGGGAAATGGCAGGAGTGAGGGAGAGAGATTTATTAGAAAGCAGACCTATAGAGTGATGTGCTCACTGGGATCTTGTGAAAACACGCGGAACGCGTAGGCATAGTGTATCCCCAGGGTATGCAAATGTGCTTGCACGAACACAAGGCGATGGGGATGATCCAGAAGCAGATCCGACCCCAGCTACAAAAGCATCACCAGGAGCCCGCCCAATGATGCTGATGACAAAGTGGGGGGTGTAATCAACTCTAGGCAGTGCATAATATGCGTGAGTAAAGTGTCAAGTCACACAAACAGACATACCTGGAACGAGAGCAAAAAAGCTGGGGAAATGTCGTCATAACAACTGACACCGAAGGCGTAAATGTGACAGCGCGGGAGGGGCGCGATTCCCTTGAGGATATGTGCTGGAATACACTCTCAAACAGGCGAATCGACCGCAAATCACGCGCACGCTCCGCAGCAATCACGATTTTTGTGATTTTGACCTCCCGATGCGGGGGGTCGAAAGCCGCGTGGAACGGGCCCGGGTGGATTCGATTTCATTCGATTGTGTTAGTGGAACATGTGTATAAACTTTGTAAACGACTGCTCACCTGTGGCACGCATGGAGAAGGAATCATTGCCCCCACCCTACCCGGGAGGAGAGGATACCCGGACTCATGTCAAGTGACCCCAAAATGGCCTCGTAACCTAAATTTACGTTGGTACAATACACACTGGGAGGGATAAGTCCCCAGTCGATTGCGTGATCCCCAACTATAAAGCGAAGCAGTGAGACCGGGCGGGTAGGGGAAGCTGCGGGTTCCAAAAAAGGAGGTTCTGATCACGGTTCCAGCGTGGTGAGCTGGTAGCACGGTGGGTACTCCGGAGGGTAGAAGGCTGGAGGGCACCAGGAATATTTTTCCCGGAGGGAGCCGTGGGGGGAGTCCGAGGTGATGTGCAACGAACGTCAGTCATTGGGTGTCGGCCGGGTGGCAGGAGGGTGGGGCCTGTATACGTCATACCGTGTCGGCGGGTCACGAACTTGACAAGGCGGCAGGATGGAATGTTCGAAAGATGGGATTGTTCAAAAGGGAATACCTACAAAAGGGGGTGCCAGGAGAGGGGTCAATGAGAGGGTGGAACCGGCAGGCCGTTAACTGGCCATCGCTGACCAGAACGGCAGGCTGCCAGTCATCGCTGGCACTCCCGGCACTTTTTCTGTCATCGGTGGTTCTGCCGGCGCTTTTTCCGGTCATCGACAAAGCTGCCATCCACACCGGCAGGTCATCGGTCATCCGTAGACCTGCCGGCGCTTGTCATCACTCCCGGCAATTGCCGTTGCCGGAGTGGTCGTGCGCGTACAGTATTCTAGATTTTCCTGATGCCCTTCCCATCTCTTCAAGGAGCCAGCCGTTGGGTCGGCATCTAGATCTCAATCTTTACCCCACTCCCTTGATCTGGCAAGAAGCGCCCAGTCCGGCCCTGGGGACTAACCTCCTTTCCACTTCTCAGGACAATGGATCTTCACTGAACCTCGGCACTAATTAACCTTTTTGACCCTTTACGTGATCTCCGTGTACGTTCAATGGCACTTGGGGCAGAAGAGGGGATGAAGTTGTGGATGTGCTCGTAGTACCGAATGACTGGAACGGTACCGATGCGTTCTTGCTATTTTTGTGTCGGGGGACGCGCCCGTGGCAGCTGTAAAAGTTTAGGATCCGCCAACACCCTGCGGTAGCACTCAATCGAGCGGCGAGTCGGCGTGTTGGGCCGGGCTTCCGGAGACTGGGGATTCTTCCCCCGTATCGGTGGCGTGCGTTTCACTTGTTATCAGCCCGCGCTTCTTCCTGAAGCCTTTTGCCCAGCTCTATGCGCCTGTTTACGGACGAATGAAGCCCAATCCTCCGACGGTCCTCCGCCCTCCATTTGGGCGTAGGATATCAGGATTCCGTTGCTATGCGTTTAAATAGTGTCTGTTTAAACAAGTCTGGTCAACGGGTGGCATACCGTAAGGCCCGAAGAGTAGTAGGCACGGGTTCTGGGGGTCGGCCTATAAGAACCTCAGTCCTTCTCAGCAGAGGTTTAAACGACGAAATAACCATGGGATATCAGCTTGGAGTACTCGCAACTTGTGCGATAGTCTTCGCATGTGTCCTTCTCCGGAGGCGCAGGAGCCTTTCGACGATAAGGGATTTACCGGGTCCGGTAAACCCATCTTGGATCTTTGGTATGTCCCAGGGAACCAACTGGGTCGACATTGCTGAATGTGAAACCTTTAAGGGCACCAGTGGTATCTCCAGGCCGGAGAAGCCGGGGCTGCGGATAAGAGGTTCCTCGAGGAGTTCGGGAACATCGTTCGTTGGAACGGTTCGTTTGGGGTACGTCTCGTCTTCATCGATCAAGCGCCGTTGTCTTGTATTCTCACTCCTGACCGAAATGACTGGCGCATGCGCACAGGAGGATCGCTTGTGGATCGCGGACCCGAAGGCCATTAACCACATCCTTCAAAAATCTGGTTATTTGTATGCGAAACCGAGCAACAATCGGGAGCAGGTAGCATTACTGGCAGATCGCAATGGCATCGCTTCGGCGGAGGGTGAGTCGCCCACCACGACCAGCCATTTCTTACTTCTAGCTCGTCTAACAATCTCGTAGGTTACGCACACAGGCGTCACAGGCGGGTGATAGCTCCAGCGTTCGGTCACTTCGAAATCAAGAGTTTTGTACCCCATTTCACGGACGCTGTAACCAAGGCATACGGACTTCGCTTGTGTCTGGTCTTGGAGGCTGACTCGATTGCCAGATGGCAGACAAGTGGGGCGACATAATTGAGAACGGTAGGTCCGGATGTTCAGCCATTATTGATGTGAATATGTGGTTGGGAATGGCTACCCTTGATGCGTATGTCCTAGCCAGGCCGGATGTGTATAGGTGACGGGCTAATTGTGAGCTTATCTTTGAAAAGAATCGGCGCTGGAGCTTTCGACTACGACTTTGGTGCCTTAGACGATGCGGGCAACCCGTTGACCAGGTCTTACACGAACGTAATGTACGACCGCTTATACTGGACATCCACGGTTCGAGGTTCCTGTCATTTTGACCACCTGTTCTGTTTACTAGATTCACGGCCTTCGGGATTCCCTCCCAGTTATTCCTTCTCTTCATGTCTATCACGGGGTGGTTCCCAGGATTGCTTACATGGCTATGCGACAAGTCCAACGATCCTGGAATGCAGAATCTCCGACGGAACAAGGACGAGGCGCACAGGGTTGCCCGGGAACTACTCGATTCGAAGAGACGAGAATTGAAGGCCGGTGCGCTGAGGAGAGATCTCATGAGCTTGCTCGGTTTGTTCCCTCCTGTTGCTTCCGTCCACGTCGTTGTTAACGCCCCATCTCCCCCAGTCAAAGCCAACGACTCCCAGCGCGAGGACTGGAGGTTGACCGACGAAGAGGTCATTTCGCAAGTCCGGTGAGAGTTGTTTCTGGGCGTCACCCCGAGGTCCAGCTCACTAGCTGCAGGTCATTTATGTTGGCGGGACACGAGACCACAGCGAAAGCAGTTGGGACTTTCCCTTCAGTCTCGCTCTTTTGAATCTGTCCTTATAAACCTTTCAGCTGACCTTCGGACTTTGGGAGTTGGCCAAGCACCGCGATTGCCAGGAGAAGCTCCGCGCGGAGATCAACAAAACTCTGGCGAAGGTCAAGGCGAGAGGTGATGCCGACTTCACGGCCAACGACTTCGAGAGTATGCCATATCTGGTTGCCATTACAAAGGTTCGCCTGAACCGTTTGTCCGTGCTCCTGAACAAGGGCGAAATTCATCAGGTCCTTCCACAGGAAACTTTGAGGATTCACCCCGTCGTTGTGGAAGTAGTGCGCGTGCCCATACGAGATGACGTCCTACCTCTCGCGAAACCGATCGTTGGCACTTCCGGGAGGGTGTATATGGAAATACCCATTTCCAAAGGAACTATCGTCACACTCTCTGCGTTTGGATACAACTTGTACATCGTTTTCACCACGTTTTCACCATCTCATAGACATAGGACTCACACCATTGTTCCGTGACAGGAACCAGGATTTGTGGGGTTCCGACGCTCGTGAATTCCGACCGGAGCGTTGGTTCGAAATGAACGAGCAAGTGGAATCGCCAGTTGGGGTGTATGGAAACCTGTAAGATCATACGTAGAGTTCTGATAATCCCTTTGGTTATTGACCTCTCATTCGCACAGCTCCTCATTCTCCGGTGGTGTCAGGGGCTGCCTAGGATGGCGATTCGCGTGTGTCGATCACCTTGTATATCGTTCACCTCCCCCAGGGCGCTAAAACAGGCTTTCGGGTAGCATCACCGAGATACAGACGTTCCTGGTAACTCTGGTCCGGAAGTTTGATATCTCGCATGCAGACCACCACCCTCAAATCAGGACGGCTAGGCCCGGAATGGAGGTCCCCTTGGTCCTCGGAGAGGAACACAAAGGCACCCAACTCCCTTTGAAAATTACAGCTATCAGGGGTGTATAGACGGTGTAGATAGATCGCATCAAGGAAAAGATCGGGTGGCTACAATGTGTATGTAGTCTACATAGCACCTGTAGTCTTGACTTGTGGACAAGTCACCAATCTGTAGCACAACGTAGCAACCGAGCCTGGTGTCGGGATACATATATCACCATAGACACACTCTGAGTCATACTATGGTACCACTCGAAGAGGAGTTGATGAATCGCATGTATTTCAGGCTCGCTGACTAGAATTTATTCGTTCGAGGCCATCGGGCTTTGATCTGCATCATCAGACTACATCCAGATTCCCTGTCCTCATAGCTAGGAAGGCGCTACGCGTTGGAACAGACAGAGGTATGTCACAGACACAGCGGCCGAGACAATTGAACTGAACAGGAGAATGAGTTGCAGTCGGTCGGCCGAGTTGAGGGCGATCGTCGACAGACTGGTATTCGGTTCAACCGAAGTCGAGACAGATGAGGAGCCAGTGAAACCGGGGAGTATCTTGAGAGGCGGATGGGCGGGGGAGGAAGATGGGGGTGGGGACAACGTTGGAAGGTGATTACAAATTCATCGGAACGACGCAACGAGCGAGTTTACAGTAACAAATAAATATGTGTGCACAACAGCCGAGACACAAAAGGTGGATGTACAACGCGGCCCCGGCGCGCCAAGATGAACAATGGACGCAAAGGTCATCTCCGAGGAGGGAGGTATCAGACATCCCTTGGCCTCTATTACTAAATTTGTGTCCGAGAGCGCGCTCTGCATCCCGTGCTGTCGTCTCTCCAACACGCGGACATTCTCAGCTAGGACGACGGTCCGGCCTCTCATCCCATCCCATGGATTATCGCCCGCCGTCAGATCGCTCCGTCTGCCTCGGTCCCACCCCCGAGGTTTTCAGTCTTTGTAGCTCTCCGCTTCTTGAAGGTCTATCAATACTTTCCCCGGCCACGGGTTAGATGGTCCGCTCCCCCGTCCCCGCCAAGGCTCGCCGAGTCCCTCAAGTTGTGATGGGCAACACGTTGAAGGGATTGGTTCTACCGCGCATCAACTGTTGAGTCTCGCGTTGGTTCGTCGTTTTTCGGTATGGGCCCAGTGTGTGTTCTGACATTCCAGTATGTATCAATTACTACGTCGCGATAGTCTTCAATCGAGCGGTGAGTGTTGTCGGGATCGAGTTTCCCCGACGCGTTGGCTCGGGCATTCGGGGACTGTGGATGCTTCCGAGTCTTCCTTACCCTTGGTGTACGGTTTGTTTTCCTTGTACGGTTCTTCCTGAATCGTTTTACCCAGCAGTATACATTCATTTCCGCGATGAATGGATCCGACACTCCGTCGGCCTCCCGCACTCCATTTAGTCGGAAGATTTCAAATGCCGTTGCTACGGGTTTAAGGAATTTGACCTCTACATGGCCCGTTATGAGCACGTCGGTCCATAAGAGCTTCGGTTCTCTCCACCCTGCTCCGCAACGGAAGTTTAAACGACGAGCTTACCATGAAGTACCAACTCTGGACACTCGTAACTTGTGCGGCAGTCTTGGCGTATGCCTGTCTTCGAAGGTACAGGAGGCTCTCTACAATCAGGGATGTACCGGGACCGGTGAACCCGTCTTGGATTTTTGGTACGTCCCACGAGGGTTGTCCCGGATCTCTCTTACCCCCTCCTGGAGGTCGAGTGTACTAAAATCGGAAAATCTTAAGGGCACCAGTGGTATCTCCTGGCCGAAGAAGCTGGAGGGGCAGAGAGGAGGTTCCTCGAGGAGTTCGGGAGTATCGTTCGTTGGAACGGTCCGTTTGGGGTATGCCTCTCCTTTTATCAAAAACATATGCCAGGGTCCCGCCCTCGTATCCTCAACTGAAACGGCTGGTACATGCATCCAGGAGGATTTCTTATGGATCGCAGACCCGAAGGCCATCAACCACATTCTTCAGAAATCCGGTTATTTATACGCGAAGACGCCTAATGCTCGGGAAGGGATAACGCTATTGACAGGTCCTGGTATCTTCTGGGCAGAGGGTGAGTGGTCTATTGCAATTAGTCCTTTCTTCTGGTCCCCCTAACAACCCCGCAGGCGACATACACAAGCGCCACAGGAGGGCGATGGCTCCGGCGTTTGGTCGTGTCGAGGCAAAAGGTTTTTTGCCGTATTTCATGGATACTGCTGCCAAGGCGTGCAAACTTCGTTGGCATCTGATCTTGAGGGCTGACTCTGGTACTCATCCTCAGCTGGCGGACAAGTGGAGTGACATCATCGAGGATGGCAAGTCCGGGGGTTCCGCCGTCATCGATGTGAACATGTGGCTCGGAAGAGCTACTCTTGATGCGTACGTCCTAGTCCCAGTGTCCGCTGTGCACATACCGAGGGCTAACCATGAGCTGATTTCTCAAAAGGGTCGGTGCAGGAGCTTTCGAGTACGACTTTGGCGCATTAGATGGAGCGGATAACCCGTTTACCAAGTCATACATGAATCTAATGTACGGCTACCTACCTGCACAATCCACGGTTCGAGGTTCCCATCATGCTAACCGTTCGTCCTGTTCGGTAGCGCTGCGGCTGTCGGGGGCCTCACTCGATCGCTCATTTTCCTCACGGCCGTCTCGAAATGGTTCCCAGGGTTGATCACGTTGCTATCCGCAAACTCCAGTGATCCTGGAATACAGAATCTCCGATGGAACGAGGACCAGGGGCGCGTTGTCGCTCGGAAGCTACTCGATTCTAAGAGACAGGAGTTGAAAGATGGGATGACGAGGAAGGATTTTATGAGTTTGCTCGGTGTGTCGCTACACTTCTTTTATTTCCCTTGGCATGTCTGTTGAGAAAATTTCTCCTCCAGTCAAATCTAGCGATTCTCAACGCGAGGACTGGCGATTAACCGATGAAGAGATCATCCCGCAAGTCCAGTGAGTATCGTTCTTGGTTGTCGCCCCGAGGTCCGCACGTTCACCGCCTGTAGGACGATCATGTTTGCTGGACACGAGACCACAGCGAAAACGGTTGGGATCTATCCTCAGCTGTGCTCTATTTCAACTTGGAGCTCACGGGGATCCTCTAGCTGACCTTTGGACTATGGGAGCTGGCCAAGCGTCGCGATTGCCAGGAGAAACTCCGTGCGGAGATCAACGAGACCCTGACGAAAGTCAAAGCGAGAGGCGATGCCGACTTCACGGCCAATGAATTTGAGAGTATGCCGTATTTGGTGGCCCTCACGAAGGCTCGTCGGAATTATTTGTTCACCCCCCTAACCAAGGGTGAGACTCATCGGATCCCTCCACAGGAAATATTGAGGCTCCACCCCATCGCCGTAGAGATAGTTCGCGCGCCTACGGAAAACGACGTTCTACCACTCACGAAACCGATCGTCGGTACTTCCGGGAGGGTGTACACCGAATTGCCCATTCCCAAGGGAACTCCCGTGACCATCTCGACGATTGGATACAACCTGTATAATGTTTCGTTTGGCTAACACCCCTTGACGTTGCCCTCTTATTGCTGTTTTCACAACAGGAACCAAGGTTTGTGGGGCCCAGACGCTCACAGCTTTCGACCGGAGCGTTGGTTCGAAATGGACGAACAAGTGGAATCTCCCGTTGGGGTATATGGGAACCTGTACAGTCACGCATGACTCTTCGATGGAGCCGTCAAGTATTGATACCGATTCCTCTCAGCTCTTCGTTCTCCGGAGGTGTTAGGAGCTGCATCGGGTGGCGGTTCGCGTGAGTCGATCATCTGTCATATCACTGTTTCCCTCCGGGGACGCTGAAAACCGGCCTTTTGGCAGTGTCATCGAGATGCAAGCATTCCTCACGACCCTCGTCCGAAAGTTTGATATCTCTCTTGCGGACAATCACCCGCAAATCCGAAGGGTAAAATCCGGATTGCTGATCCCTGTGGTCCTCGGAGAAGAGTACAAAGGCACGCGACTCCCTTTGAAGATTACTGTCATCAGGAACGTGTAGAACCCATTTTGCTGTGTTCAATGGTTGTGAAAGTTTTGTGAAATGCACACCTGATGTGGTGCGGGGATTGGCAGAGGTATATGTACCCCGGTGAACTGTTGAGCAGGTCCCAATTGTCCTCAGTGTCTCACTGTGTGTGGTGGTCACCATGGACATGGGCAGCATCCTGATACACAAACTGGACAGCACCCTCCAGGCACTGTAGGTATGAGCATAGCACACCCAATTCTAGGTCTGTGTGGTGGGCTGGGAGGCGGACTCAGGTCCAGCTGTAAAAACTGCCCCAAACATGACCAGGGGCAGAAACAAGTATAGAAAGCTTAGATGTGTAGGACTGAGGGTGAGGGTGGGTGGGTGAAGCAAGCCAATCAGATATGAGAGGTGAGGGGCCAAGTGTGAGAACAGCCAAGTATGAGAGGTGGGTGCCAGTGGGAGTTTAGGACTGTGAGACATGCAGTGGGACCCACTGGGGAGATGATCCCTGGAAGTGATTGATTCTTCCACAGTGCAGGTAGGGAAACTGGACAGTTATGAACATGGATTGGCAACCAACCAAAATGATAGGATATTTACATATATTTAGGTATGAGTGGAAAACCAGCAACCAGATACTGACCATCCCACTGTGAATCAACAGGCTTTGAAAATCCCCCAAGCAGATGAAAAACTACCCTTCCAGTGACTACATCATTGATCCTGAATTGATGAATATCCCACAGCTTGGTATTGTTGAGGTAGAGTAAATGTGGGCCAGATAACTGAGCAGGAGGTGAGTCTGAGATCCCAAAGCCCCATCCCAGAGATTCCAGCTTAGGGGAATGAGCCTAGACTTTTGAACCATCCACTCTGAGGGTTCTGTGGTATACAGAAAACTCAAGCTCCACCTCACCCACAACCTCCCCTGTGTCAGGGCCAGCCTCAAGTCTAGACACCTGGTGCCAATCGATAGTCCTTTAAGGCCTTGGATTACTGTATGCCACTGCTGGGGTGCTCATCAGTCTGAATTATAGATATACTACTGCCACTCTGGTAGTAGTGTGGGAGTCAATGTGCTGGGTAGGCAGAAGATGATCACTGGAGATAGGGTAGGTGAGAGTGATACAGAGGGGAGCAAGTGGAGATGTCAGGGTCAACTCAGGAGGTCAGGTTCACTGACTAACAGGGAATTAGGTAGGAGGGAGAGAGCTGAGTTGACAAAGTCTGGGGAGATACAGGCAGTACACTACCACTATATAAAGGGAAGAGTCTAGGATAGGCACTGCAAACCCATATATCAACACAAATACAAGACAAGGGGATGGACAATAAGGGAGAGTAATTCCAAGAAACCAAGGTCCACCTGAGTCAGCATCAAAGATGAAACAATCAAAGGATAGGGGCTGAAACAGGGGAGGAACAATAGTGAGAACAAATGTGATCATCTGCGGAACATTGATAAGGAGTGTGAGAGAGATCAACTAAATAAGGAAAGGTCAAATGATGAAGGTGAAATGATCACTGGGGTCACTGTAGAAAAAGAATTGGTTGATTTTTGACCACCTCAGTCAATAATTGACCCAAGCCTGGTTATATCTGGTAAATTTGAAACAGGCAGAGGTTGACCCAACCCACATTTGGACGCTCGTCCAAATTGAGCAGAAGTCAGGCATGTGACCCACGCGCGGGAGTCGGGCCTGGTCCCCATGAGGTCCGTATCTCATCTGCCCTTCACTCCCCTGCACTCGAGACCCACTGTTTAATCAATTGAGAGCTATTCCAGACGACCACTACCCACAACATGGCGTTATGTAAGTTGCCTGGACCTGGAGCACCAGCCAGGCCGCAGACGAGCTAGCTATCCCAGTCCGCCCAGCGTTCATGATCCAATACACAGCTTCGTAACGCGTGGGGGGTACACTGGCTGCCAGTCAACGACACCTGGTGATGGTGTGACCCCGCCAGTCACCTATTTTACCATTCTAACCAGCGAGCAAGGTGTTGAGGCAGAGGTTGAGCTGGGTGAGCATCGAGTGAAAGGGTGACGTCACAACCGATGGGGCACAAAACCAAAAAATTGCTAAGTCCAAACTCCTGTCAGTCCTTGACTCCAGACGACAACGACAACGATGACTACAGCTACTAGAAATACCGCGTTCTGTCCTCTCACCATGGGATGTAGCTCTCGACACCGAGCACCGAAGAACTCACGAGCCTTGCACACACTTGTTCTCTACCGTTGTAGGTCGACAAAAATGCCCCTATTCCCCTCCCTGAGTCCTGACAACCAACTGACGACTGTTCTGTACCCTAGCCCATTGCAGACCACAGGAATAGGTGAGTAAAGTGCTTTCAATAACCCTGTTGCGAGTTCGACCATGTTTAGGTCTGTTCACTTCGGTCACAGTGTTCGTGTTTGTCAAAGGCGTTAACCCCCTTTTGTCCCCCATCACAGTATCTAACATTCGGTGCTGGCAACAGGTGCAATGTCACCTGCGCACCCGCGCAATATCCCCGGCTTGACATCAAGGCCGCCCAGTCACTGGTGTGTAACTCCAACCCCCATCACTGCCCATCACGGAGCTCACCCCTCTCCCTCCGTCCACAGATAGCCTCTACTCGTTCGATATTGACAACAGACGCCGAGAGCCTCCAAATTGGGGTGAAGATGACTCATATTGACCTGGAAACTGAATGTGAGTTTCACACTTCACAAAATGAACCCGCCGTTTGCATACACTGATTCTGTTCCATCCAGAGGCTTGTTTATCAGGCCCGCGCTCCAGACACAAAACACCCCGAGCCTCCCAACGGGGGTGGGGCCACCTACGTGGGCCTGAACGCTGAATGTAAGTTGGCGTGTTTGATCTCCATTGCGGGCACTGATGCATTTGATCCAGGCACCCATGTATACCACCCGCGCTGCCCTTCCACTCCGCCATGCCAATATTAGACTCGATGTGTAGTTGATATGAGCGTGTATGATATTGTATTTGTACCTCTACGAGACTGAAAAATATGATTAGATTAAAACTTCAATACATGATAGGGTGCCCAAATAGGCATTGGTTGAAACTCAACCCAGATCGATTGGTCGAATTGTACGATATTGGTCAATATTCTACCCACTGACAAAATGGGACATTTGGTCGAATCTTGACCACCTCCGATCGGTTGAATTTCGACCCTCCCTCCCCCCAAACTCTGGGCGGAGATCCGATCGAGGTCGTCGGTCGAAAGTCAACCGAACTATTTTCTACAGTGGGTTGATCAGCACCAGTATGGGTCTGATCAGCCATTGGTCTGATGGAATAGAATAGACCCTCAATGGATTGGCCATTGGATGGCTGATGTGCTGAGTGGGGTTGGGATATCTCAACTGGCCTCTGCAAGGTATCCTCCAAAACCTTAGCCAAAGACCCCATCCTGAGTGAGGCTCAGCTGATCAACCCCCAAACTTTGTGTATGGCTTTGGGTTCCATTAATGATGTTAGGATATCAGGTGATGGATCTAAAGTTTTCTGCCTGCACAGAATTTTATTCAAGCCTGGTCCATACTGACAGGGTGTCATGCTTTCATCATTTTTCCTCTTGTTCTCTCTCAATCCCAGACATGTCACGAACTCAAGTGCTCCCTAACGATATCACGCACTTATGTCAAGAGATTCGAGACATAAAAAGGGGGTCGACACAAGATGATAATATTGGTCAGGTAGATAAGCTAAAGAGGCTATCAAAGCATCTCAGCAACACTCCTGACCTTGACCAGGGCAAACGTGATAAGGATGGTCCCGGTTATGC
>Ga0307509_10003569_pt1 | contig 23419 bp, 12 predicted proteins | sample 10_EM_MG_FD_202245 | JGI IMG/M metagenome (GOLD analysis project Ga0307509, IMG submission 202245) | Populus trichocarpa ectomycorrhiza microbial communities from riparian zone in the Pacific Northwest, United States - 10_EM | ecosystem: Host-associated > Plants > Roots > Unclassified | place... | reverse complement strand
AGTAACGCAAAGTCAGGACGCAACGTCGATCCGACGTTGCGTCCTGATTCGCGATTAGCGTTCCGGCGTCAGGTGCGTCAGACGCACGGAACGCACGGAACGCAAGGTATTATTTTTGCTGATGTACCACTTCAACATTATCTCCCATCTTTAAAATCCTGTGAATGGGGAACAGAACTTGGTGTCAGAATAAACCTCAATATCAACTAGTAGGCCCTAACATATCACATCTCACAAGTCGATAATATAATGTAGCCTGTAACTAAAGTTCTCCAATTGCTCATCTTCAGGAGAATTGATCTGTGCACTAGTGTAACAGATGTAATAAAGGTCTTACTAGCACCCCCGACTCAGTCTACTAGCAGTAGTAGATTGCAATGAGTATTCAGACATCTTAGCACTCGGTTGGATGTATCTTTACCCCCAGGTATCCAAATATTAAAACAACCAGTTAGTACAATACAACCTACTATTTTAGAGTTCTAGCTAGTACTAGTATTTACCATAATAGTTATAGGGAGCCTGAGTGGGTTAGAGATGAGGTTAATCAGTTAGGTGTAGGGGGTATTGGAAGATTTTTTTTTTTGAAGAGAAGATGGTGATACTACTGGGGAACAGTCAATTCTAGTGTACTATGTAATTTAAATAACGAATATTTACATTGTTAATATAGATTTCTTATTCTTATCCTTTGTACAAAATTGTGGGATTGGAGGGGGGAGTCTGGTTAGCATGGCTAAAATATTGGCTGCTTTGAGCGAATATTTCTGGATTATGGGCCGGTCATCCGGCCCCACCAATCAAGAGTAATCTCTCAAGAGTTAGTAACAGAGGGATAATAGTAAGTTATACTAGTAGAGGCTCCAGTGATGCTAGGAGAGTGAAATCATCAATAATACGCTTCACTATGTAGTTGTACATACTAGTATTGTTCATCAGTCCTAGCATATTTCACTGATATATGTATGAAATGTATATTAAGAAGTCAAAAAGAGGAAAAGGAGTGGAGGAGAGGTGATAGGGCATGTATTGATCTTTGTGGGACTGGGACAGGTGGTCTTGTATGGGAAGGTTGGACCCTAATTTGTGTGTGAGTTGAGTCACAGTGGGCGGACTGTAAAGGCAAAAATGTATAAGAGGAAAGTTCTGCCTTCCTTTGTTTGCTCCTCATGCAATGTCTTCTGTATTCACTCCAATCCTACCTGACACTCACATATCTCTTCTGCTTGGACAAAGTCGTCTGGCCTTCTATCTCATATTTTGTGTGAGCCTTTGCGGAACTCCAATATGCATCCTACCTTGTGTCTCCGTGAGAGCATACTACACTAGTAGTAAAAGGTGTACAAATTAGCAACGAATACCCCTCTAAGGAAGGATGTATACTCCCCACAAAACTCCCCATAAAAGCAGCCCCTCTCCCCTATCCTTCTTGTCTCTACTATCCAAGGATTTCCTAGAGGCAGTTGGCCGCTTACTTTTCAATTAAGCAGCAATCAAAAGTCCTCAGAAGGCATCCAAACAAGGATAGGAAGGGCTATGAGAGCCAAAAAGAAAAGGAAGTATATACCAGAAAACGATAATGCACCACCCACTCCCCTCACTGACCAGGATAGTGATGACAGTGTCTTTTGCCCTTATTATTTCCTGAGCTGTCATAAAGATATAATGAAGTTATACAAGATCAAAAAACCTCCTATTCCGTGCCTGAGGTATGTTTTCTATACCAATTAGCTACCAGTATACAATAATTAACACCTCAAACCAGGCAGCACCTCTACCCAGTACACTTCCCTTTTCTTTTATGCCCATCTGAGGATTGTAATTACCAAGCTGCCAAGAAAAGCCTAATAGTTAGGCACCAGCAAGCCAAACACCCTAGAGAAATCAGTTATCCTATTTTCCAGCCTGAGTGCTTAGACTATTAGCTCCAGCAAAGGTACCAAGGCTTTCTTGCCAGAAACTTGAACTGGTAAGAAATATATGATATATGCTTCAGGGAGTACCCAGAGGAGGCCAAAGAGACTGCCATCGTCACCCCTGAGTACCCCCTAGAGTCCAATGGTGAGGACAGGAGTTAAGGAGAACCATGACGACGACAAGGTGGGAATGATAATGATGAAGATGATAAGGACGGTGATAATGAGAATGGCAATAATGAGAACAGCTTTAATGAGAATAGCCATAATGAGAACGGCCATAATGAGAACAGCAATAATGAGAATGGCGATGATGACAATGACTATTATGAGAATGACTATCATAAGGACGGTGATGATCATGGCGATAATAATAGAGTTAGTGAAGATGGGGAAGAACGTATGGACTTGTTGGAGATGCATGATATGCCAGATTCTGAGAAAGATAGGGGGGGAAACTTGAATAGGGATGGGGTTTCAAGGTCCACTCTCTGACAATAAAGGGGAGGATGATAAGCCCAGTAACTGGTTTAAGGGTAGTGAACAGGAATCTGGCGGTGCTGGCGGAGATGATAATGGTGGGAGAGTTGATGCTTGAGGTTGAGGAATTGCCAGTAGAGCAGGATCTGATTCTACCAGGAGTAAGTTATTAGCATTTCTTGAATTGGGCACTCAACTTCTAATATTGCTAGGCCTTACTAGTAGAGTGCCACTCTCAGGTCAAATTAACAATGATTGGCTTCTCCAAAACTACCCACTCATTTTTCCAAACTATGCCCCTTCTTTAAATATCCCAGATAATCCCGAATTGGCATGGGTCACTGTGGAGGATCATAGACTCGGAGTATTAGGGCAATTCAACACCTTTCATGATGAGTATGCCTCCACCCTAGGGCACCGCCATGGGGTCAGGCTGTGAAGCACATCACAGATGAGGTTTACCCTTGGACAGATTGATAGGTTTTTTGGCCAGCTCAAGCGTGCAGCCGACATTGCACTCGGGCTTGGTCAACCCAAGTAGCAGTTGGTTGGAGGTGATTATGATCTGTGATACTGTACATTATTGTTAGCTAGACTAGTGAAGGAGGAAATACTAGGGCAATACAGCCCCAATATTATTGTTTTTCCCTCCAAAACCCTTTTCTTTAGATGTTGACAGAGGTATTGTGAGGGAACTATTTTGTTGCCAAGACTGTACTAAGTTAGTAGACCCAATAATAGTTACAAGTACAGGGGTGGGTAAGTCTGGCAAACATGGCTCACAGAATTTCTATGTAAATGGCAGCCAAGACTTCGCCGTACTTTTGCTCACACCCTAGTATCATACTATAAGTATTGAAAAACACGACCCAAGTTCTAGGAGACGGGGCCGCTACGGTATATCTAGTCAATCTATCTGCATAACAGAAGGGTTCTGCCGCTCTAAAAGTGAGTCAGCACCGGGGTAGCCCGCTCTGCGGCACCCCGTGGGTCGATATCACGCCATATCCATAGTGCTCAAAATACAGGTGACTTGGAACAGAGGCACAAATTTCAGCGGTGCAACTCATCCGCCTCAAACCCAATTCTGTAGAAGTAATTCACCTCTTCTCCGATCCACCTCAACGGCAGCCATTAGACCGGTGAGAAAAAGAAACTTGGAAAGCGACCATTTTGTATGTTGGCTTTAGGGGCAGTATTTGCGCCTCTGACATGACCTGCGCCGACCCTTTAAGTATTGCGAATCACCGGCGCTTTGATTGATAGCCCAATCTGGATATCTCAAGAACCATGACTACATCTCTGGAATTCATCACTTCTCGCATAAAGGACGAACACGAATAATCTGGAAAATGGAGAACCAAGTAGGAGCTGGGTGCGTATTGAAGAAGTATGTAAGAAGGGAAGGGAAGGGAAGGGAAGAAGAAGTGGTAGGAATGGAAGAGAGATGAACCGGAGGAAATGGAGAGAATGGACGTGAAGCGGGCAGGGGAGGTTGGAGAGAGGGAGAAAGGATGTAGCGAATATTATGGTAGGGAAAGACGGTCTAGGAAAGGAAGAAGTTAGAATGTAAAAGTTTTTTGAGTTATGTATTTAAGGACATTAGTTTTCCTCCTGAGTGCGAAGAATCAAGATCAAGACTTTCTCCTCCATAATCTCTCCCCCTTCCACGCAGATAATCTTTTGTTTTTCTTTATTAAGGTCCCCGGGCATAATGATACCAAAGGATCTTCCATGTAATCGGGGTAGATTGGCTCTTTGGTTGTGAATTTCTCCTCGGAGTCGAGCCGTAGGTACGATCGTACTGTACATCCACTGTAATGCTCAGACTTGTACGATACCTCTGGTTAATGTTACTTTGAGCCCATGAATACCGGTCACCGTTTACTTGAGTGCTTGCAGAGCACGGTACGGTAGCAGAATATACCCAACAGTAACCTGTGTTAATCCCAATAGAGGCACGAATCCATACAGACATGCCCCCACCTGATGTCGACAACGATCTGGCTACAAGGTGTCTCATCACGCTGCTTCAATGCGGTTTAGACAGGAGATTCGTAGTTCATAAATCGCTGATTGGAGCGATAGGCTGCGGTACCAGTACCGGCTCTAGGGATGGTTTGCAAGATGGTTTGGCGGCGCGGTGTCAAGTTCGATAGAAGAGGGATGCAAGCACTGGCGCAGCGGTGCTCAATTTTTTTTTAAGGCAACATCCCGCACTTTGGAACTCTGACTAACGACCTCGTCTTCTTCTTCGGAGAATTGGTTTCTTGCTTATGGATTTTGTGAAACTAGCAGTGCAGTTGCATTGTAAGCCAAGAGGTCCCACCCGTACTACGGTGATCCCTTCGATTCTTGGTGCAAGGGGCAGGCAGAAAGTGTTCGCACACATCGGGTGGCTTACTGGCCGAAATCTTTAAAAATCGGAGAGACCCTGAAGTGGGGTGTTCGATCGCTAAATACCTGCCCCTTGTGCTCGGACACATACCCCAGATCTGAACCGGCGTGGTGAGAGTCCCTCGCAACATACCAAGCGCCTGTGCTGTAGTCTACCCGAGTACTCGAGCACATCCTTACGTGAGTGGGCGACGTGTGTCGCAAATCTTGGCATGCGTCACCCGCACACGAGGCAGTAGATGGGAGAAACGCGAAATCTAATGTTGATCTGGCCAGGGAAACTTGGAGCGTGCGTGGGATCGTGGGATTAGTTGGGGGCGGTATCGCGCCCGCAGTCCTAAGGACAGGCATTCTGAAATTGCTCCAATAGGAGCGAGAGTTCTGAGATGATATCTCTCAACCCCTTCAGGGATCTAAATGTGAGCTTGGTACCGGCAGAAGCGACATCCAGAGAGGGACACCTTCTAAGTTTCCTCCACAAGCCCCACCCACTGGGAAAATGTCCAATTTAAGTGCTCATCCTGAGACAAATCAGCACCCGACATCGGGGGCATCACTGGACTTGCGAATTTTCATCCAACCCATCCGTCGATTTGCCTGTCCAGCTCTAGCCTGGCTTGGAAAAAGCTCTTCGAATTCCCATATCACGTCGTGCCACTATTGGTGTGTCGAATACTTTGACCCCACCTATCGCCAGCAGTGAGGCTGTCGATCCTCCCTCGTCGGGCGCCATGAGATACCGGACAGTAGACAGCGGGGGGGACAAAGTCCCTGGCAAGCCACCAAACCCTTCAGCGTTGCATCCACGAACACTCGCGAGCAGGTAGGATTGAATTCCAGATGTTGCATAGCAAAGCTTATTGTGGGTTTCCTAAAAGTTGCGAAAAGGAGCCCAAAGCCGGGGGTTCTCTGGGGGATTGTTTTCGGGGATTTTTTCTTTCGGTTTTTTCAGAGCTTGGTGCGCAACAGCGTTTACGGTGAGCCGTACTGAGAGTTCCGCTTTGAAGAACCAGGTGTACGTTGGATCCCCGAGTCCAGTGGGTGGCTTGCCAAGTGCTAATTACCCCGGATGAGTCTAAAAGAGCCCGGATATCCCAAGAACTCTGGTAAGTCCACAATATCAATGGAACAAGAGAATTCATCAAAGATCTGAGGTTATATATTGGTTTGTAATAGCTTAACCCTTTGAGAACTTGTTTCTCGAACTTCTAAGGCTTTTTTGAGAGGTGATAAGGTTCATTATCGGAGTCGCTCTTGTGGCTCTTTTTGGTTGCATCGTCGCTCCACTAGGAGAGGATTTTTTTGCGGTCCTTTGTCTAGCGAATTTTCTCCGCAACATACAGAGAACCCACAATACCCAGAATATTGGGGGTTTTTTTAGCGGGGACACCACGTTTCGCGCTTCCCCGGTTTCCTGCCCGCGTTGACTGCGGTAGGGGCGTTTTCTATCGATGTCATGTGCCTGCTGCTCGAGCGTTGCTGGATTTTTTGCTGCTTCTGAGAATATGGTCTGTTTCTGCGTTGCGGGATTCTGGCGCTGCGAGTTCCCGCACAGAAATTAGCCCCGACCCATCAGATTGCAAAGATTTGCCAACCCTCGCGACTCCGGAGCAGACTGTACACGATCACAGCCTACGGTGTCCAGTGCAACGCAATACGTTTGACCCTGAACATTCCAATATACACTCCCCGGCCACCCCGCCTATTATCGCTATAATGGGGGACAAACAGGCCGAAAATATTGTTGACAGCCCCTTGGAGGTCGATACATTCTCGGAGTCACAGGATAAACAAGCCCCTTTTTCGCCTTCACCCGCTCGTCGAAGGCCGTCTTCTGAATCGCTTCCTTTTTACTTCCATCATCGTGGCCCCACATCTCCAGTGAGCTCTGCTGCTGCCACAAGTCCAGGGAGTGATCTTAGCCCGCTCCCGCCAGATGGCTGTGATATCGTCTATCCTATTCGATCAGTAGTCAGCATATCACGACCCCCTCCCGGGCCGGGCTCACCGGCTCCTGGCGTTCACTGGAGTGCTTGCAGTAGCGATGTGGGGGAATGGTCATCAGATGCGAGGAGCGGGAGTCAACCCAGGGCACGGAAAACATCAACAATAGCCAGCCCAGATAGGAGGTCGTCCATTACGTCTCCGGTTGGAGGAAAGGGAGGATCGGGAAACTCTAGTGGGATTCCGACATCAAAGCAGAGTCTACAGCGAAGTACTACCAGAGAGTGTGAGGCCGGAGAAAAAATCCTTTGCAGTGCTTCGGAGTCATTCGACAAAAGTCTTCGATATGGGACTTCGACGGGGGAAAGCGATGACGGATATGTGACTGCAAGATTCAAGCATCTGGTAACAGATGAAGGGCATATGGTAGTCACAGGTGTTTCTGGGGGTGAAAGTATACAAAGATGTGAAGATGAGCCAATACACATACCCGGGGCTGTCCAAGGGTTTGGTGCTTTAATAGCTCTTAAAGAAGACGTGGAGGGAAGGCTTGGTATAGAAATTGTTAGCGAGGTTTGTACCTTTCCTTCGATTCATCCCTGTCGACAATATGAGCACCAAAAATCTGAATCATTTGGCTGCAGAATTCTGAGCAAATAATTGGCTACTCACCAGCAGCACTCTTCGCCTTGGACAGCTTTTGCAATATCCTTTCCGAAGAGCAGACCGAGAATCTGCATGAACATTTGGACTTTGTCCGAGATTACGATTCCGATCCTGTGCATTCAGGACCAGACGTCTTCCCATTGACGGTAACTTCCCCTAATTCAACAGAAATAAAACTTTGGTGTGCCATCCACATTGCCGAAAAAAATCCCGACCTGCTCATTTGTGAATTTGAATTGGAAGACGATCACATCTACCCACTTTTCAGCCCAGCGGAAGAGGAAACACCCCCACTACCTGAGGACACATTGAATTCAAGCCCGAGTGAACAAGATCTATTGGAAAGCACCCTAAGTGCTAGCAGGCCTCTGCGAATGCTAAGGAATGCCCGGAAGCGGAGGGGACAAGCTGCAGCAATGGAGGTCTTTAGTCTCATGAGCCAGATTCAGGGTAATTTATCAAGTCTCTTTTTCATAATATAACCTATGAGGGTGGGCACGCTAATAACGTCTAAAACAAAGAGCAATTGTCATCCGCCTCAGCTCTTGATGTCTTTCTAAAAGTGGTTGTTGGGATTGTCAAAGAACTTACAGGATTTCACCGTGTAATGATCTACCGGTTTGACGAGGTCTGGAATGGCCGAGTAGTTACAGAATTGGTCGACCCAAGAGCAACCAAGGACTTATACAAAGGCCTTCACTTTCCGGCCTCGGATATCCCGAAGCAAGCAAGGGATTTGTATCTCCTCAACAAAGTTAGGCTGTTATACGATAGAGATCAGGTGACTGCTCGCCTTGTGTGCAAGAGTAAAAAGTATCTGGACGACCCTCTTGACATGACCCACTCATATCTGAGGGCAATGAGCCCAATTCACATTAAGTACCTTAGAAATATGGCGGTACGGGCAAGCACTAGCATTTCACTTACGGCCTTCGGTGAACTTTGGGGGCTCATTTCATGCCACAGTTACGGTCAGAAGGGGATGAGAGTGAGTTTTCCTATACGGAAAATGTGCAGACTCATTGGGGAAACCGCTAGCAGGAGTATCGAGAGGATAAGTTATGCATCGAGACTTCAAGCTCGGAAATTGATTAATACAGTCCCGACAGAGCAGAACCCTAGTGGTTATATTGTCGCTAGTTCGGACGATCTGTTGAAAATATTCGACGCCGACTTTGGCTTACTTTCAATTCGCGGGGAAACTAAGGTCCTCGGTCAACTCGAACATTCACAAGAATCCCTTGCAATGTTGGAATATTTACGGGAGCGCAAGTTCACTTCGGTGCTTACTTCGCAAAATCTTAGTGTCGACTTTCCAGACCTCAATTACGACCCTGGATTTTTAATAATTGCGGGATTGCTGCTTGTGCCACTTAGTGTAGGAGGACAAGATTTCATAGTTTTCTTCCGCAAGGGCCAGCTATGGAAAGTTAACTGGGCTGGAAACCCCTACGAGAAGAACGTGAAAGAGGGTACGAAGGAGTATCTAGAACCGAGGAAGAGCTTCAAAATTTGGAGTGAGACGGTTGTGGGAAAATCTAGAGATTGGACAGAGGAACAGGGTGAGCAATGTGTGATTTTTACATTTTAATTTCAGAGACTAAATTTGTTATTGATGTGCAGTTGAAACGGCGGCGGTCTTGTGTTTGATCTATGGCAAGTTTATTGAAGTTTGGAGACAAAAAGAGGCGGCACTGAAAACTAGTCAACTCACCCGACTGCTCCTAGCTAACGCGTCTCATGAAGGTGAGTGTATTGTAGGTTCCGTTTCAGGCGCTATTGTTCATTATTTATATAGTCCGGACGCCGCTTAACGCCATTATCAATTACCTTGAGATCGCACTAGAGAGCCCTCTTGACAATGAGACGAGGGATAATCTGATGAGATCGCACTCTGCGTCCAAATCACTTATTTACGTTATCAACGATCTGTTAGATCTCACCCGTACCGAGGCAGGCCAAAACTTGATAATGGAGGAGACATTCGACCTTTCCAAAACAATTCGTGATGTTACCGAGAGATATAGATCAGGTGCCGAGCGGAAGAACATCACCCTTGAAGTTGTTGAATACGAAGGGTTGCCTAGATTTGTTAAGGGTGACCGGGCACGACTACGGCAGGCTGTTTCTAACATCGCAGGAAACGCGGTTAAGCACACTTCAGAGGGCGGCGTTAGGGTTGAGATTTGGATGTCCCAGGTTGCAGACAGCCGATGCCAGATTGAAGTTGTGGTCCGAGACACCGGGGTTGGAATGTCACCGGAGAAGCTGGAGGCACTTTTCCGGGAATTCGAGCAGGTTCACACCGAGGATGTGATGGGTCGTCAAGAGACGGGGGGGAACGAAAGCCCACCTCTATCCTTTAACGCGGAGTCTAAAATCCCAGGGCAGAAGATTTTAGGGCTCGGGTTAGCAGTTGTGGCCCGGATTGTGAGGAATATGAATGGCCAGCTTCGACTAAAATCCGAGCGGGGGAAGGGCTCTAGGTTTACTATCAGCCTTCCGTTCTCACTTGCATCTGAAGCGGAGCTTGACTTGGAGCAGAAGAAAAGAGTGGCCGAGAGGCAAAAGTCGCCCTCACCACAGCCACCTTCAACGACTCCTGCTCCTGGTGAGATATTGTTAATTGATTCTCAGAACTACGGGTCTCAAGATATGGCGAAGAGAAATAGCGGCGCGAGTATGAACAATTCAAGGCCCCTTGGCGGTGCAAAGAATAGAGAAAACGAAACCGACCGGTTTGTTCATGCGACCTCAAGTCCCCATTTGAGCACGACTTCGGATGACCCACCCACCAGGCCAGGTGCTGGCATACGCACGAAGTCATTCCTAGACACCATAGGTCTTGCTACGCAACAGCAGCGGCCTGACGAGAAGATGGAGGGGGGGTCAGCCGCGCCTATCAAGGCCCTAAGAGAGCCAGACGGAAACTCTAACCCCACACTGCCGCCCGCAACAGATACAGCACCACATATGAAACTGCCCCCCATTGACGATACCGATTCGCCCACAGGGCCCCCAGAGAAGTATGAAGTCTTGGTGGCAGAAGACGATCCAATCAATAGTAAGATTATTAAGAAGCGCTTAGAAAAGATGGGTCATGGGGTTGTCCTTACTGTAAATGGAGAAGAATGTGTGGACCTATATACCAAGCATGGCCAAAACTACGATATCGTCTTGATGGACATGCAGGTAAGTTTGACTGATCTAAGTTTAGTGATGGTTCCTGACCTTTACAGATGCCCATCATGGATGGGGGAACCTCAACCACCCACATCCGACGATTTGAAGGAGTAGATTTACACCGATGTGTCCCGGAAAGGCACCGCATTAATCGCCGTGTACCGATCTTTGCTGTCTCAGCTTCACTGGCTGAAGAGAGGCGAACAGAATATGTTGACCTTGGCTTTGATGGATGGATACTGAAGCCTATCGACTTCAAAAGGATAGGGCTACTTTTAGACGGTATCCGGGACCCAGCCATAAGAGCGAAAAATGTTTACGAGCCCGGGAATTGGGAGAAAGGGGGATGGTTTTTTGGAGCCCCCATGGATACCAAACCCTCGCTGGCGGAGCACGAAGATATACCTCATGCGGCTCTAAAAACTAAGGGTAAAGGCCCGGATGTGATCTAATTGCCCGAACATATTTACCGGACTTTTGCTTCCCTAGCCCTTGCGATGGTAACATTGTTGGTTTGTCTCAGATGGTTTCTTGGCGTCGTGTGAGCAATATACTTGAGGATATGGTATCCAGAGCGCGTGAGAGTAAGCAAGTTCCCTCTGGACCTATTTCCCTTTTTTTCTTTCGCTTATTTGGGGTCATCCAAATCCCAAGGATATTCCTGTATATGTCTAGCAGCAGGAGTTCGGTTTCCTTTTCTTCATGATTCCGAGCTAGCAGGGGCGGGGTGGATGGCGTCCGTCTGCTTTTTTCTCCTTCACTTTATTCACTTTTTATCGTCAATTCTTCTTAAATTGTTTAGAGGGGGGACGGGAAATTGACAGGTTATGGACGTTGGTTGTGAGATAACAAAATTTCCTATAATGTTGGGTTATTCTCGTTCCATGATATTGTATCCTCCTTCCTTGGTTCAACTTAGAGAGCCGAGCCACCGTAAGAAGGCCAGAAGGAAATAACCACTTGAAGCATCTTAAGAGTACCTGCGGTACGATTTGGTGGCCGAGTGGTTAAGGCGTTGCGTTTAGGACCTTGGTTCAAAACCGCAATTCGAAAGAGCGCGAGTTCGAATCTCGTCCAAATCATCTGCTTATCTTTTTATAAAGAAGGTTTCCACTCACGGGATGAGTGACGGTGACGGGGTGGACATCGCAGTCGCTCCAGAGGGCCGATGGCGAGCCCAGGAGAAGCTAAGCTACTTAGATGGTTGGAGGGTTATTGGGTGGGGTGTTGCATAGGCTAGTAATGTGGTAGGGGGAGCATTTAACTAGAGAACTTCCGGCTCGCCAAATTCTTAGCTTCAAACTGCTAAGGCTCCCCAACAGCTTCTATTTCTGCCCTCTCTTTATTTCTCGATAGGTTATAATCTGGGGGTTCAGGAAATGAGGGGAACTTTTAAATACGTTAACTTTTAGGCGAAATAGGGGTTTAGGGTTTGGGGTGAGCAGGTGTCGAATCCCAGTTATTTGCTGTTAAAACTACTAAGAGGCACAGTTAATACGATAGAGAAAGCGAACCACCACCACCTGTGGTTCACTGCATCGGGGCACAAATTAACACGTATTACTAAGCAAACCAATTTCGACAGTGCCCCCTTTTAAGGTTTCCCCAACCATGGCCTCGTTTCGGGGGAGTTGAAGAATCTTCCGCTTCTAGTCTAACTTTGGTATGATTCCGGTGCTATGCCGTTCGTCCGATGTTATCTAAGTTGGGGGCTGTAGTTTTAAGGGCGCTTCTGGAGGGAACCGGCGGTTTGTCGGTTTTTGCAAGAAATGTATATTGTAGGTATTCTTCAATTGACCGTGTGTAAACCGCTGCGCTATTGCTCGAGTGTATCATGAATGTCCAAAGCGAGCAGAACTTAGCATCTCCCCCCCCACGCCGAGAAACCCATTCATTCACCCAGCGATCCAGACCAAAAACGGGACATCCCGAAATAGCAAAAGCACAACAAGTGCCAAGAGACGAGTGACGAAATGTGATTGGCTACAACCCCTCCATCCAATCCGAAGTGCAAAAAAGAAAAGAAAACCCCAGCCGAAAATCGACCTCTAGAATCCCATCATGATAAGAATCTGCACCTTTTTTTATTATTTACCGGTTTCAATGAAAAACCGCGAGGTAACTTGGCTGTCATGCCTTGAGAGCATTGCACTGCTCCGACCGCCGCATTTGTGTTTTTCTCGCCTTTTTTCTACTCTACATGCACTTGCTGTAATTTATCTTTAGTACTGGTACAATACAGCAAAGCAGAGAACCCGCAGGGCACAGACCTGCTTGGAAGACTGTCCATCCCGGTCTCTCTTCATTCCTCCAATGATAACTGATTTTCAGCCTACCATGTCGTATTTCCCCAACACTCCTCTCAACAGCCTCATTCGCCGTGTAACGCCTTCCCACACAGCAGCGTCCAAGTGTGTCACCCGAGCCGTAATTGAAAAGTTGAAATAAGAAAGCGGGGGTGTGCTGCTGCTGTTTATTTTTTTCCTCCCCGACCGGTTTTCGTGATTGTTATCTTTTTCATTGATTTATTAAGTTTCTGGGTCTTTGTTCGCCAAACCTTACATCTCTCTCTCCCCTATCACGGTTAAAGGCGAGGTTTTTTTACTTTGTCTTATTTATTCTTGCAAAATGCGTCGGTTTTTCCGGAAGTTTAGGCGGCAGAGGCCGACGAATGCACCTCCGCCTGTTTTGTCTGTTGATATTCCTGGTCCGAGGCTTTCAATTGATGCTTCGAGGGTTATACCGATGTCGCAGCCGTCATCGCCGGCTTTGGGTGAGACGATGGCTACGCCCGCGGTAGCGGCGAGAAGGATGACGGCACCTCCGGCTATTTCTGCTTTTTATGATGGTGGGAATGGTGGTGGAAGTAGCAGTCGGGGTGCCATGCTGAGGCCACCGATTCCCGAGGCGATACAGTTGAAGAATGACTTCCAGGCGAAGAGGCAGCAACAAGAGGAAGAGGAGAGGGAAGAGGTGGTGGTGGAGCCGGAAGAGGTTGTGGAGGATGAGGAGAAAGAGGAGGAGAAGGAATCGAAGTTTCTCGAGCTACCGAACGAGTTGGTGCTCGCAGTTGCGGAGCTTCTCCCTGTGTCGGGTATTTCGGCGTTGTTACAGTGCAACCGCCGGTTCTCGATACTCCTCGAATTGACTCTCTACCGGACCGCAGTGAAGCATTCTGGATACGGCAAGTCCATGTTCTGCCGATGCATCCAAACGGGGAATACTCGCTCTACCCTCCGAATGTTAGAATTAGGCGCGGACGTCAACGCAATTGCCCGCACGGGCGATGGGAGAACACCCCTGCACTACGCGGTCAAAAGCAAGAACCCGGACATCGTGAGAGCGATTCTCGAGAAGCCAGGAGTGAAGGTGGATGTCGTGGACACGAGCCAGACGCCCTCTACGCCACTAAGCCTCGCCGTGAGCGAAGGGCACGAGGTGATCGTGAAGCAACTACTCGATTCCAATGCCGACGCGCGAAAATCCCACGTGGCGAAGGAATGCTACAATGCTGTTAAGCTCGGAAGACTTGGCATAATGCGCTTGCTCATCAACCACGGCCTCAGCGTCGACCATGCTGATATCACGGGGAACACATTCCTGCACTACGCTGCGACCTTTGGCAACATCGAAGCCGTACACATGCTGCTGTCGTGTGGCGCCAACGCCGCCATCGCCAACGTTAACGGCGTCATACCGCTCTACCGCGCCGCTGAGGACAACTACCTTGACGTTGCCCGCCTGCTACTGCCCAAAATGCACTCTACCGGCGCTTGTGATGTCCCGACTAGATATGGGGCTACCTCCTTACACGCTGCTGTCAAAAAGGACTATATTGATTTCGCGAGGTTGTTGATTAGACACGGGGCGGGGCTGGATGTGCAGGATAATGCCGGGGAAACCCCGTTGCATGCCGCGGCATCCCGGGGGCAGAAGGATATGGTTGAATTGTTGCTTAAGGGGGGCGCTCGGGTCCGCATCAAGAATAGGAACGGGATCCGACCTTCGGGGGATGCTGGCGCAATGGGACATACGGAATTGGAGAGAATTTTGGAGAAAGCGGAACGTGACAGGGCGCTGAGTGGTGTTGAGAGTGATGATGATGGGGACTCTTTGAGTGATAGTATGGTTGTTAATTATCATGTTTATCGGAATCAGGATCCGCTGCTTCGTTCGCCGTTTCCCTGAAGGCCTTCCACTTCTTTCCTTCCCTATCTAGCGCACTGCCCCTCCCACTTTCTTCTCGAGGGTTTCTATCTTTCTTCTAGCATCTCCTTTTTATCATATCATGTCTTTCTTTCCATTTTCTCTGATGCTTTCTGCGGCCTCTACCTCCGATCTCTATTTTACTCAGTCTGTACTTGCAAACCTCCACCCCAACGAGGTGAATTAGGATACCGTAGTCTACTGCGCTCATGTCAAATATGCAGTATCATACTCGTATAGGATGTTATAGTGGGGTGTGGTATGAGGAATCAAGCTCCGTCGTTGCTATGCCATCTATCCAAGCCCTCCTCCCGCCAGGTAGACCCAAGTCGCAATCCCGGCGTCCGACCGTCTAGTGTGTCGGATCGAACTAACCACGATCTCACTGAAAACTTAAAAACCTTAATTCAGGGACCACTTGGCGGGTAAGGCGTGAACGTGGGATTTAAGAGTTGTCTGATTTTACCGTCTTGTCTTGTGTGTCACACGCCTTTAAATTAACCTATTGTCGTAGATTTGCAGTAGTGCTGTATGGTGCGGTAAAGTGCGGTATAAAGTGACACGGGTAGCGTCATTATGCTACTAGAAATAGCATGGGCGATCCGGTGCTCACTTTCTTACCATATCCCGAATTCCACCCCCCCTTTGGGGATGATAGGCAAGGCTATCACTCTGATTAGTTCGAATACCGCCTATTAGCGAACGGGATCGCTCATGGAAGGCTGACCTGGCTAATCAGCGAACTTGACCTCCCCCTAGTTGGGGATCAACCACCATTTATGCCTTTTGGAGTTAATAGGAGGTGGAACAGGACCAGTGCTTGAAAACAGGCTAATCGATCTGCTGGAGCGGCGGTAACGATGAGACACAACATGCCGGTAGGCTGGGAAAGCCGGACGATCTGGAGATTTGGTGCCCACGGCGTAGAATTACTGCGGTCGTTATACGCACGCCCTATCGATAAAGCGCAGACCGTGCTACGTAAATCTGGCATAACAGAGTACCGTTAGCGCGCTTTCTTTGTGCATCTGCCAAGGATTGATTGAAAAACTGGATTGGACCGGGCTAGAGAGGCTAGTCTAGACTGTCATGTCATCGCATATAGTACGGTAGTAATATTTGTCACGGCGGTTACTTCCTCCCCAACACAGGGACTGCTCATGCCAAGGTACAGACAAATATGGACCTATGCAATATTAACTCACAAAAACAACCCTGGCTTAGTAGCAACCTGCTCGGCGTTGGCCACGGCTGTCCAGGCGGTGGCCTACTTCTAAAATATGAATTTATCCCCATCCTCACATCTCGCTGAAAACTCTGCAATCTGCAGACAATATTACCCTCAACTCATCTGCATTACCGGGGCGGTACTGGCACTCCTCGTGGCCCCGCCCCACTGGGTGGGCGAACACTAGAATTATTACAAGTCTACCCTCCTAGGTAGCACCATGCCGCAACAGGCGGACCGACAAGACCTCTACTCCCTGCTCCCGTTCCCCGACGCCATAACTATGGAACCGAGTAGTTCCATCATTTTCGAAAATACTTGTCGAGTGATCTTTTATGATTTCAGATTCGCCCTCAACCGGGGACCGCAGTCACCACCACAGGGAGTAGGCGAATGTGCATGATTTCTTTATCGGTTTCTGCGGGATCATAAGTCTTCTTTCAGGCAGAGGGGGCGAGCTTCAGACAAATTTTATAGGAGGATTTACTCTTGGCCTCCTGCGTAAGAGCACCGTACGTATTATGCTATAATAAACGATTTGTAAAAGTGGGGTGGGCCGCCAGTACATACTTACTCAGGACTGGCCCCTATATATTGTAGGATGATATGATGATTTTGCGGGCTGCCCTTTCTGAAAGGATAAGCTTAAACAAAGCTTTCCGGATGAAGCACCTTGTGATCTCCGGGCCCAGAGACCAACCTCGGAGTATAATACTAGCCCATTGCATTTGTTGAATCTCGTTAACTAGTATTCACAATTCCGTTAACATTCCTAACTAGGTCTATTGACGAGACGATTTCCGCTAACCATCTAATAGTGGATTTTAAAAGTTTTTATGGTTTGTCTTTGTCTTTCTCTTTCTAATCTAGGTTTCACGATGAGAAGTTTGATTTGTTTTTTCCCCTCTTGCCCACCCCTAGATTGCTGGTGCCGTTCTGTCGAGATTATTTTTGGATAGGGGTGGCGGGGGGAGGGGCGGGGAGAAGATAGGTAGTTTAGACTTAAAGATGAGCTTCTAATCCTGCGCTATCGAATTACATGGTAAACTAAAAGAAAATTCTCCTCTGTAATTACATACCTTTCTATTGCTACGTGAAGTATAGCTATATACCTAAGGAAATATCTGTGACATCTAATCACGTAGGCGCATCATATGGACGAGACAAGTACATAGTTGAATGATACAGGATTATGGAATAAGAAATCGGATATTCTAACGCCTCCATTGATCCAGTCCTTCATAATATGTGATTTTCCCCTCCAGTCCTAGGCACTCTTCTACTTCTGTCGCTAGTGCTATTTCCTTAGCTTGAACAGGGTTCTGCTACAAGTCGGTTTCGATTCTGGTTGAGATTTGGATTTCCTGAGTCGTCGGGATTGGGGTTCAACCCAATATTAGGATTCCCTCCGGTCCCAAGTTTCCATCCAACATTGGGATTCCGGTTAGGACTCGAGTTAGATAGCATTAGGATCCCGGTTAGGATTCGAGCCGGTATTAGTATTCTGGTTAGGGTTCGAACGAGCGTTATTCTGGTCAGTATTCGGGCCAGAACTAGGGCTCGGGTCATTGTTAGGATTCTGTCTGCCGTTAGGATTTTGTCATCTGAGTTTTGATTGGTGTTATGATAGGATTTCCAGTGGAATAGGTGGCTGTGCCGCCCCGGCCGCCGCCGCACCCCCTCCCCCGGGCCCTGGGCGCTGAGTTCTGCAAGACCTCATTCTCCGATGCTCCCGAATTGGATGAGGGCTTTGACCCGAGTTGTTATAGTCTTGCTGGTAGAGTATATTCGCCAGTGCGTGGCTCTTTTCCTTAGTACATCCGGAGTGGGGACGGGGGCTTCGCGCTTTAGGGTACGTCCTGCCCGGCAATTTGTCCCTGGGGCCAATTGAGGGCCATTTCCGTGGTGAGGGTTTGGCGTTGAGGGACTGCTTGCGGGAGGCCCAGTATCCGGCAACCAGTTCCCATTAGCAACATGTTTTACTCATGGGTTGAATTTGAGATTTGAGGTGCTACTTACAAGACATAACCGTGGAGTTCAGCAGATACATTTTATCCTCGGCAGAGGCGACACCCGGTAGCGTCATTACTGCTATATCAATTGCGGATTTGGAAGCAGTTGGGTCGCTGCCCGATTTCAACCTCGGATTCGTCCCTGATGCTGCATCTCCTGAGACGAACCTTGGATCGCCCGGAGGAACCGGACCCCCCGGCCATTTCTTTTCTCCCGTTTGCCATGCCAGTGAGTAGTTAGTTTGCCTTGGCTCTTCCTACTCCAACTGATCTCGTCCCTATCTTGTGCTGTTTCGTGGTCGTCTCCACTATCCTCGTTGTTACTCTTCAGGCCTACTAACTGCACGCTGTTTAATACATTCTCTGCAGTACAATCCTCGGGTTGGATTGAGAGCATGGACTTTAGTAACGAGATTCCGGAATCGTCTGTCGGGGGTGATAGCCCTTTTAGTTTACCTTCGGGAGGGGGCCATGTCCCGAAGAAGTAACCAGATACTTGAGTTTCTGAGGCGAATAACTGTGTCTACGAGTAACTCATATATCACACATCCGAGTGGCCAAATGTCAACAGAATTCGTGTAGACCGAGGTTTCACTATTAGAGTCTACCCCCAGAACCTCGGGGGCGCCGTAGATTTGGGTTGACACCAGAGTGTTAAAGTTTGTGGTAGCCTGGGGCTGGATCCGTTTTGATATTCCGAAATCCCCCAGCTTGACTCGGACGGGAGACATCGAAACCACAAAAGTTTTCTACGCATTAATCAGTATTTTTGTGATACAACGGAGCCATGGGAGGGGCTTGGTAGGGATCACACTGAAGGCTTCAGATCCCTGTGAGCTATCCCCTTTTGATGCATTACTTTGAGACCCTCGAGTATCTGCTTTGAAATGGGTTGAACGGTCCCTTGTTATAGCGGGGAGCCGACATGCTTGGTGAGATCGCCTTCTGGGAGATATTCCATTGCGATATAGAGAGTATCGGGTTCCTCGAACCATCCTACGAACTTGACGAACAATTCCGGACGCTAAAACGACTAACCGTTAGACCACAGCAAAGCAATCCCAGGCGGGGGCAGTAAACCGGGTAAAGCCCATCGGGAAAGGGGAAACAAACCTTTGCTAATATCGCCATCACAAGGAGCTCTCTAGAATAATCAAAGTTGAGGGGTAGTCTCCTCTTATCAATGGCTTTTATCGCGCGATAGCTGCCCAGAGCTCCCTCGACTTGTTTATAGACGATACCGAAGCTTCCGGTGCCGAGTTCCTCAGAATTTCTCCAATCCTCCTTCACCCTCTTATAGCCACCTCTCATTCTTGTATGTCTAACGTGGCCCTGAAAGAATTCTATTTCGAGTTTATACAACTCAACCAAATCTGATGCAGCCGTGTTCATTCGTGGAATTTGGTTCTGTTTGGGCCCTGAACTCGCGCTGAATTAACTGAGAAAGTGAGAATGGAGGGAGGGGGGGGGGCAAATGCAAATATTTGTGAATCAAGCGAAGAGTAGAGGAGAGGAGAGTGGTGGAAAGGATACAAGTTAACATATCTAGCTCGTTCCGAAAGGTCCTCCGACAGCTCCAATATTTATATCATACCGCCCCATATTGAGCCATTTTGCATGATGGCGAAGGACAGCGAGCGGAGGGAGACGACTAACGATAGATCAAAAGTCTAATGGCAGGTACCAAATTTGTTGGGGTATTCGATGTATCATTCTTATTCTTTATCCCCCTCACATTGAAAGCCGGCTAGCAGTATTGCACACAACTCCTATTGCATGGGTCTAGCCTTCTATCGAAGACCTGAGCGGCATGCAAGAGCGGTTGCCGTCGCCGTAGATGTCACCTCATTGCGAGTACTGTACCTCTAGAGGAGGGGGCTGCCGGATAATTTCTTCAATATCATAAATTCTTCATTTCTGCCCCTGCTGAGATGTCTTATCTGTTGTGCATCCTCGCTCAATCGGACCTAGCGAGACCAATTAAGCGTGGGGGCCGCTCAATTTGAGTGCCTACGTATTCCACCTATCAGGACATATGAATTATTGACTGGCTTTTCTTAATCCTTGCTCACTCGAGGCAGCAAAGTTTCCGTAACCCCGGCACCGGTGCATGTGGAGGGGTCTTAGAAGCAAGGATACTATAAACCCTAGGCTGCATCTACTCGAGTACTGGCTAGCTCTAGGACTTATCCATCGTTGTTCCCAAGATACAGGCATGTACCGTAGAAACTTGAATGATCCAACGATTGGTTTGTCGCCGGAGTTGCCTCCTCTAGTGAGGTCTGGTGGCTTTTCCCGATTTTTTTGTTTCCCAGGGGCGGCTGGGTTGCCCCGCTTCTGCCGCGTTTTTCGCCCCCTTTCTGCTGGTCTAGTAGGTGTTTCTTGACTAAGATGGCACATTGCTTGATTATTGGAGTTTCTGTGGTATACTTTAGGCGTTGCGAGGACATTATCGACACGAGGGCCTTGCGACACCATTGCTTTCGCGAGTGGAGCATCGCCGTCGTTGTTGTTGTGTTGGGGTGACGTATTGTGCCGGGCACTCTTCTTTTCTTGAACGGTTGCCGTCATTCTGAATACCGGCACAGGGCGTACCGCCGAAATATCACTTTGAACGCCATCACTTCAACCCTCCTCTCGATTGACTTGTGCTCCTGCGGTATTGTAGGAACATGGGTCTGCTGCTAGAGACTCCGCAACCGTCTTCATTCGATGGTGCCTGATATTGTGCAATAAGTGTAGTATTTCCCCTGCCCACAGAGGCCCTTGAAAAATCTCTCTCGTGCATTATTGGCAAGGGTTTAGCCTATCGTAGCTAGCCTCTCATGTTACTTCAGACTGCACTCTGGTCAGCAAAGTTCTCATAACACCCCAGGTATATGTGGCAATGCCTTGGCGCTATCAGTGTTCCACGTCTTTTGATATAATATTAGGCAGCGATTAATGGGAATCCCGGCGACCATTAAGGTCAGTTAGGAAAGATCTGAGAAGAAGAGTAGGAATATTCAGTAAAGGAATTTACTTGTCATAATTCAACTTTCAACCTATGATACCACTATGGTAGCTAAGGGCTATACTAACCTCTGCCTAAAATCAGAAGATGTGGTACTGTGCATCGCTGGTGCCAAGACACGGCCTCATATATCATACCTGGGGTGACGAGAGTTTACCGGGTATGAAGGATAAGTCTGTCGGACCTCCTCTGGTTTGCCCGTTCCCATTTCGCCCACTCAGAGAACGGGATTCCTTCTAGTTGCTAGGTGAGAGTTCGACAGACCTCTTTCGCCTACCAAAAATTGGGATAGACTGGAGGAGTGTGTGTGCCGCAAGAAATTAAAATATGGTTACACACATAGTAAATTCATCCAATGAGCCAAGGTTTGAAGGACTATTTTTCCATTTCGGGTTTTCCGTACTAAACTAAAGCTTCTGCCCAACCTCAACACCATTACAACTAAACCACGAACTCAATCCCTTCAATTACCCACACTACTAACCTCTTCCACTACTCCAATCAATCCTTAACTCTCATCCGGGGGTATGATGGCTCGGGAGGTATGTCATTTCCCATTATGTTTATGATACTTGGAATGACGTCAAATACTAATTCTAATTTCTACATCTACTCGAACCGACATAGACCCCAACCCTGGTTTGACCCTTTCCGCTCGGACCGCTCCATCCTTCCGGAACCTTCGTTCGGCAGACTAATGCTCACACCCTAGTACTTGAGTGCATCACCCCATGGCCCAACTCCGATCAGAATCTTCTAGGTGAGCGCGCAGCGGGCCAGCACCCTCAACGAGGTTTGACAAATATTTGCGAGTAGCTTTGGTCAGTTCGTATATATATTTGGTGTAAAGCTATGCTAGGCCTTGCTGAGCGCTCATCCGGCCTACCGCTGTACGAGGCTAGCAAAAAAAATCACCTGTGGAATGGCATGTACCGCCCAAACCAGTCCACCTCGAATCCTCCATTTAATACATTCGAAAAAGTTGAAAAAATTGATAGGTTGGTCCAAAATTCCATCAAATATCTCCTCAAGCGCTCATAGATTATTGAAGAATTGCTAGCTACTTTGGCATGCAATCTTGTAAAGCTGAAGTTGAGAGCAACACCAAGCCTTGCTGTTCCCTGTATAAAATGGTCAGAAATTGCACTGGGACCAGTGTACCAGCCATTGCTCTCATGGTAATTCCTCAGCCAATTTAGATGGAGGATTCTAAAGAGCTAGAAAGTAAAATTTAGGGGATTTTTTTCACATTCAGATGAAGACTTGGTTTGGATTTCTTTACTAGATTAGTGGTTGGAAGCTCGTGAATATGGCTGTTTTCAGTAGGAAATCTTCAACTATCAGTAATTTTTGTCGCTATCTTCGTACCGGTATGATACCAGTATTCCTTCGGCCCGTTCCTGGATCAGAGAGGTTTTGCGGATGCCTCAGAGGATCAGAGGATAACCTGGTGAAATTTATTCTCATGCTAAGAGGTGGAGGTGAAACTCGAGATTTTGACAAAGTATCATACCGTAAATTCTGTAAACTTGACCGGTCCCGATACTTCTTAAGGCAGACACTGTTCCTCTTGAGGGCTGACCCTTGGGGAATTTGCCTTTTCGGGGGATAGTAACTACAATTAGGGTAATGGCAGCAGGTCAGGTTTAGCCAGAATAAGGTAGCTCTTCTTGGTATGATACGCAGTTGTCAGGAGCGCGGCTTGCTATACTGTGCTATGGTGTAAGTCTGTTTGTGTATCATACCCTAAGTTATTCTTCAGGTTTTAGTATATTTCTTGGGCGATCTGTGCCATACGATATGATAGCTTAATCGGGGGCATGTATTTTACTAGAACAATCCCACGTGATGTTGGATCACTAATAACAAAACACTAAATTGAAAACCCGCCAACAATGCCTTGATTCCACTCAATAACTACCACTCCCTCCTGTTCCCACAATCTTATAAATCCTCTCTCCACCACCTTTAATCCTAATACCACCAAACACCATCACTCTCTTCTATACCAACCACCACTACCATAAAGAATGGCTGTCATACCAATTCAGAAAGCAGATATTGTCCAACTTGAAACTCCCTCCCGGGATCATCTCCAGCGACAGGATTCTGGTTCTGGCTCGGCAGGATCCGGACTGAGCCTACAGGATAGGGCACTACCAGGTGCATGTTATTATCTTACTGAAGGGCTAGAGGGTATTGAACCCCAGCGCTATCGGTGCACTGAGTCATTCATGACTGCTATTAACATCAGCAAAAACGGATCCTGCGTCTGATCCGTCGGCGTTGCGTCCTGACGCAAGCGACGTATTTTCTGCGTCCCCTGCGTCCTGTGCGTCCTGACTTGCGTTCCAACGTTCCTTGCGTCCTGACG